>Ga0315274_10006280_pt1 | contig 17329 bp, 8 predicted proteins | sample YL17G02_20_MG_FD_203700 | JGI IMG/M metagenome (GOLD analysis project Ga0315274, IMG submission 203700) | Sediment microbial communities from Yellowstone Lake, YNP, Wyoming, USA - YL17G02_20 | ecosystem: Environmental > Aquatic > Freshwater > Lake > Sediment | place: USA: Wyoming | collected...
GTCATAAAACGAATGGTATGGTACCCCCGGCAGGACTCGAACCTGCGACACGCGGTTTAGGAAACCGCTGCTCTATCCGCCTGAGCTACGGGGGCACCCTGTTTTCCAGATTCAGAAATGGGCGAGAGCCGCCCAAAGAAGCTCGTTTCGGATGGAATTGACAGCCAATTTGACAGCCACACGGATCAACTTTCTCCCCACAAGGCCGCAGCCATGCGCTCGGCCGCGTCGCGCTGGAGCTCGGGCGCAACGTGGGTGTAGATGTTGAGCGTGGTGCTGATCTGGGCATGGCCTAGCACTTCCATTGCTACGCGGGCCGGCACACCCTGAGCGGCCATGAGGGACGCGGCGCCGTGCCGAAGCTCATGATAGCGCATAGACGGAAGCCCGGCTAGTGCCAGGAGCGAGCGGAAGCGGCGGCTGACGTGGAAGCCCGAGAGCGGCTCGCCGATCTCGCCACAGAAGACGAGCCCTCCCCATTTCTCGCCTTCCCACGCTGCGCCGGCTCGCAGCCGTTCCTGTAGCTGGCGCCCTCTGTGCTCACGTAGGGCGGCGACCACGGGTTGCGGGAGTGTCACCGTGCGCCGGGAGCGGGCTGTCTTCGGCTCCAGGAACAGCCACGCACCGCCTACGCGCTGCAACGCCCTCTGAACCGCCAGCGTCCCGGCCTCCAGGTCAACATCGCTGCCCCAGCGAAGGCCGAGGGCTTCACCCTGGCGAAGGCCGACGCCGAGGGCAACGGTGAACAGCGCCTCCAGGCGATCCCCCTCTACTGCTGCTAGGAGTGCCCGCGCGTCGGCGACGCCGAGGGCGCGAACCTCGCGCTCAGGCACCCGAGGCGGCTCGGCAAGGCTGGCGGCGTTGCGACTCACCATCCCCCATCGAAGGGCGACGTTCAAGGCCGTCCTCAGAACGGCGCGATGATGACACGCGCTCTGACGCGACGCGCCGGCGGCAAGGGCATCGTTCATCATCTTCTGGACGTGAGACGGTGAGAGCTTCGCCAGCGGGATATGTCCGATCGCTGGCAGAAGGTAGAGGCGGACAATGCCCTCATAGCGCACAAGGCTTTTCGGGCGGACCTTCGGAGCCGCGCTGTCGCGCAGCCACGATTCCAGGAACGCGCCCGTTGTCTGGCGCTCGCTCAGGATGGGGAGCCCCTGCTGTCGAGCTCTCAAGGCAGTGACTAGCTTGTCGGCCACTTCCTTGCGGGTCCGGCCATAGAACGCCTTGCGGCGCCGTCTGCCGCCGGCATAGCCGAGGTCGGCGCTCGCTGCCCAGCGGCCGTCCTTGCGCTGGTAGATTGAGCCTTCCGAGTTACCGCGTTTGGTCATTGAACGTTCCTTTCCCGTTTAATTCCCAGCACCCCAGCGCCACTATGAGGCCAAGGGAGGCGGGCTTCGAGGAGACGGCGTGTAGCAGCTGTATTAGCGGGACAGTCGCATCTACGCCGAAGGGTGCAAACCAGTCCGGGTGAAAATACCTCGTTGCCTGCAAATATCGGTGTAGGTGAGACTTTCCCCGCCAGGGCGCGTAGGCGAGCATCTGATCGAGGTTCTCTGTAGGTTCATCGCGGCACTTCTGCCACCAGTAGGAGAATGCCACCTGAAACGCCCAGACGGGCGGTATGTCGGGGGCGGCCTTGCGAACCTTCACGATCCATCTGGCTTCGCCTTTGGAGAACCGCGCCACCGTCCCCTTGCTCCACTCGATGGCCGCCGCCAGCACCGGCAGAACGAGCTCGGCGTCTTCGGGATCAGTGTCGTCGTCGGCGACAGACCACCAGCCCGAGGTATCATCGGGCCTGTACCAACGAACTGCGCGCCGCATCGTTCGCTCTTGCGGCAACCGCCCCTTGAAATCCTCACGCTTCCCAAGCTCGCGGAAGATCTGCGCCGCCGTCCAATTCATGAGAGCAAGACGCCTGATCTCCTGCTCAACGTCCCCATCCATTCGCGGTCGGCCGGTTCCTTTTCGCATCTTGCTCCCCCGTGTCCGCATCTGGCCCCTGTGTGTCCGCTAATGGCCTTGCGAAGCCTCTACCACGGGCTTACACTGTCCATGAAGGATTCTAATGTATCCAAGCGGACTTGTCAAGGGGGTGAAACATGGACAGCAAACTCTTGGTGTCAGCCGAAGAGGCGGCGGCTATCTTGTCTCTGGGACGAAGCAAAATCTTCGAGCTTCTGGCTGCTGGAACGCTGGAAAGCCTGACGGTGGGGCGCCGACGTTTGATTCCTCGCCAAGCACTCACCGAGTTTGTCGAGCGCCAGCGCCAGGCGCAGCGGGAGGGCGAGCGTGCCTAGCAGCGGCACCACCATCGCCGAAGCCCTGGCCTGCGGGCGCCCCGGCTGCTCTTGCGCTTCGACGGCGCGACGGGGAAGCGGACTCACGCACTGCCCCGGTCATCCCGACGCAGAGCCCTCGCTGGCCGTCACCTACAAGGGCGGCAAGGTGCTCGTACATTGTCAAGCCGGTTGCTCCCAGCAGGCAGTCATCGCCGCCTTGCAGGAACGCGGGCTGTGGACGTCGACGAAGGGCCGCTCCAACGGGAAGCCCGTCGCCGTCTACCCCTATCACGACGAAGAGGGACACCTGTTATTCGAGGTGGCGAAGTACCCGCCGAAGCGCTTCAAGCAGCGTCACCCCGATGGGAACGGCGGTTACGTCTACAACCTCGACGGCGTGCGCCGCGTCCTCTATCGACTCCCTGAACTCTTGGCCGCCGACCCCACTGAGTTTGTCTACATCCCGGAAGGCGAGAAACACGTCGACCGCCTCCGCTCTCTAGGCTTCATCGCTACCACGAACGCCGGCGGCGCGAAGGGCTGGCGTTCGGAGTACGCCGACAGCCTGGCGGGTAGGCGTCTGGCGATACTCTCAGACAATGACGAACCGGGCCGCGAACATGAACGGGACATCATCGCCTCCGTCTACGGCGTCGCCGCTGACGTGCGTGTCGTAGCACTCCCTGACCTTGGCGAGCATGGTGACGTTCTCGATTGGCTTGACGCCGGCGGAACCGCTGAGAAGCTGCGCGAGCTGACAGAGGCGGCGCCCAGATGGGAGCCCGAGCCAGTCCCGGACGGCGCGGCGCTGCTTGACGACGTAGTGACCTACATCCGCAAGTATGTGGTGCTGGCGCCCCAGCAGGCGGACGCCGAGGCACTGTGGACCGCGCACACTCATGCTATCGACGCGGCGGATTGCACGCCGTACCTGCATATCACTTCGCCCGAGAAGCGGAGCGGGAAGACGAAGAACGAGGAGACATTGGAGCCTATCGTCAAAGACCCCTGGCTCACCGGCCACGTTACTGCCGCCGTCCTTATCCGGCGTATCCAGCGCGACGCTCCGACGATGCTGCTGGACGAAAGCGACGCCGCATTCAAGGTCGAGTCCGAGTATACTGAGACACTTCGCGCCGTCCTCAATTGCGGTCACCGCCGGGGCATGAAGACATCCCTCTGTGTCAAGAGCGGCGCTGGGTTCGACCTGGTTGACTTCGAAACCTTCTGCCCCAAGGCTATCGCCGGTATCGGTCGGTTGCCTGATACCGTGGCCGACCGCTCCATCCGAATCGAGCTACGTCGTCGCGCTCCAAACGAGCCCGTTGCTCGCTTCCGGCGCCGCGAGGTAGAGGCGGAAGCGCTGCCACTGAGGGAACGCTTAGAGCGCTGGGCCGCCGCTCACCTTGATGGTCTTCGTAACGCCCGGCCTTCGATACCTGCGGCACTTGATGATCGGGCCGCCGACGGCTGGGAGGCGCTGCTTTCGATTGCTGACGCCGCCGGCGGTCATTGGCCGCAGAGGGCACGAGGCGCGGCCCTGGCCCTCTCCTGCGGCGACGTGCGCGACGATGACTCGCTGCATGTCCAGCTCCTGTCCGACATACGCGGCGTCTTCGAAGAGCGGGATCTTGACCGCCTCAGCAGCGCCGAACTGGTGGCCTACCTCAACGCTATTGAAGAGTCACCGTGGGGAGACTACAAGAACAAGCCCCTTGACCCCCGGCGGCTAGGCTGGCTTCTCAAGCCCTTCGGCGTAAAACCCACCAAGACGCGGGATGGTGACTCGACCTCTCGACACTATCAGCGATGGGCCTTTGATGATGCTTGGGCACGTTACTGTATATCCCCAGAAAAACCGGAACAAGTGGAACAACCGGAACGAGAACTAGATTCAGATTCGGCTGATGTTCCAGTTGTTACGGATGTTCCAGTTTCTACAGGGATACAAGAGAGAGCGTCCCCGCTCGTACAGGCTGCCCTCGACATGGGCGCAGTGCTGGTCGAGCCGGAGCCGAGCGAGCCCGCCGAGGTGCGTTGCCACGTCTGCGGCGGGATAGAGTTCTACTTTCGAGCCGATGGCACCGGCCCAGTCTGCGCCCGCTGCCACCCGCAGCCGCCTCGGGAGGTGCGAGGATGACGACGATGACGCGGCCGCCCATGTGTCCCGTGTGCGCCCAAGCCGCCCTGAAGTCTCTTGTAGCCAAGCGCCAAGCCGCCGCCTCAGAGGGAGATAGGCCCGGAGCGGCGGCCCTTGATCAGCAGATTGGGCGGATGCTTTCGTGGTCGTATCCATGCAGGGAACCGGGGCTCCTGCCCATGATTACGCTTGGAGAGATCGTTACCTTGCGGGAGGCGGCGCCGTGACAGCATGGCGCTTCAGGCGTTGCCCTGAGTGTCGGGCGACTTTCCCAGCGGGAGAACTCCGACCCTTACGTGTCGGCGCTGGCCACTGGCACAAGCGAGGCGGCAGTCTCCGCCGGTGTCCGAGGTGCGCACACGTCGGGTTCACGCAAGCCTTTGTGGTAGTGGTTGACAAGCGCCCGTCGGTTAGCTACGCGGGGTTGAATTGACGCACCCCACGCCCACTAGCCCAGCCCGACCCCTTCTCTGAGAGGGTATGCCCCCTTTCGCAGCTACCCAGGGAGGTGTCTGAGAGCATAGACGCCCCAGGGCGGTCTTGAACGGGGTCGGTCGCACCCTGAAATGTATGTCTAGTCGCTTCACAGGCAACCCCCATAGCTAAGAAGGGCAGGGTCACCGCCGCAAATGCCGCGTCTTGCCTCTCAGAGCCCCGCCAGCGCCCCGAAGCGTCAGCCCCGCCTACTGACAAAGGGGCGCGTCTTCCCTAACCTTTCACGGGCAACAGGGTCAACTCTGTGTATTTGGGGGTCTGTACCCTAAAAACAGGCGATTGTAGGCGGAAATTGAGGGGATGCTAGATGGGGGCCTTTGAAGCGGGGCCGCTAGGATGACCGCTTACACTACGGCTGCCTGATATCGAGTCTAGGATCAGGGAGGTAACAGGGATGGTTGACTCAGGACGACCGATCATCGCGCAGGCAGGCTACACGCGCAGCAAGAAAGCGCGCAGCGCGCGCGAGGGCGTCCAGATACGAACGAGGGTTTGCCGTCCCACAAGGTTGTCCCGATCAGGCTAACGAAGCGACGGCGGGACAATCGTCATTCCAACACGTTCTCTTGATTTGACTGTCGTTGGTTCGCTGCGGTCGCATTCGACCTTCATCCTGGATTGGAAGCCAGTCGGGTAGTGCCGGTGTGCCCGCGATGCACTTCACTCAAGTGACTTTTGGATACGTACGGCGCGCGAATCGCCGTGGGCCGCAAGACCGTCGACTAGCAGTTGGAACTTTGACAGTGTCTCGCCGCGAAGTAGATGAGTCGTTCTCAGCTTATCGAGCCAGTCGCCGAGCAGCCAGGTACGTTTGGCGATCGCATCGAATTGACCATCTACGACCTCCAGGACCAAATCGAGGCCGCGCGACACTTGCACTGACGGAGGCATTGTGTCGACAAAACCGACGACGCTGTCGACGCATTGCGGGACGCCAACGGCAAAAGGCAGCCATCGGGCGATGAGAGGCTCCAGCGCATCGAATTCGAGCCAGTCTTCCTTGACATGCTGGAGAGTGGCCTCAATATCCATGTCGTTCAATCTGATCTGCGGCCGCAACAGGAGCGCCGCGATGGCCTCGTCACGGTCACGATGCCCGTATTGCCCTCCCTGATGGAGCGAGCCTCGTCCAGCTTCCATCGCCTCCAGTGCTCCGGCCATGACAGCGGGCCAAACACGCTTCAACACTTGCCGCTGGGCGGCCTGATAGGTTGCGATCCGGGCAATCTCATCAAGAAACTGCCGGAGTGCAGTCGGCTCTTCCATGAGCGTCTCTACGTACGCCTGCAACGCCGCGACGTTACCTTCGCCCGCGACACTCAGGATGCACTCCGCAATCGTCTCTTGAACCTCGGGGTTCATGTCGAGTTGGAAGTGCTTGCCCACCCAGTGCACGGCCCCTTTTGCATGAGCCCGAAGCAACGCATCTCGCAGAGAGGCAGCTCGCCCGGAAACGCAGCAAGTCGAGCTCGCGCATGCAGAGGATGCAACCAGTGGAGCGACAAGACGGCCAAGCCACAAGTCTGCTGGTTTGGTGTTGTCCAGCGCGTCTGCCAAGTCTCCCTTGACTGGACGCAATCCTCTGCGCTGCTCCTTGTAGTTGAATGGTCCCAATCGACAATCGCGAACCGAAGCTTCGACGGCCCCGAAAGCCGTCTTATGGCGGCACTGGGAGCCTGCTTTGCCACCGGGCGTGCACGGCGCACTCCAAACGCGGCCCAAGCCCTTCGCAGCCCGGCGGCGGACCTCTTCTGAGCTGCTCGTTAGGAGTCGGAGCAGAGCATTGTTGATCAGTTTCAAGTCCTCATCATCGAGCCAAGATGGGTCATTCTCATTGAACGGCGGTAACAGAAGACACGGAAGGGCAAGAGCAGATGATCGGTCTCCACCCATATCATAGAAGCTGTGGTCCACCGATTCACTGTTCGGGGTATTGATGGCGGCCTGCAAGACGATCCCGGCTGCCCACTTCAGATCCTTCCGCTCAAGCTGGGCGCGACTTTCGGCGAAGGCTATGATTGCCGTAGCAGCCACGGCAGGGAACGCGTCGCGGGCGAACTCCTGGCCCCTCTCCGGCGGCTGCTCGTAGAGCTCCATCGCGAGCTTGAGATCGCCTCTCAGGTTACCCACGTCAGCAGGCTGTCGGCCGGGCTGAGTGGTGTAATTAAGAAGACGCATGATCTGCATGCCTCGATCAAGCTCTACCTGCTGCTCCATGAACTCACTGCTCACCTCTGGAGGCGTGTATTGGAAGCCGATATGACCGTCCGGTAGATTCACGGGCTCATAGCTTTCCGCTCTCAAGAAGCTCGACCAGTTCCGCACTGCCATCATTCGTTCTTCGAAACCGGGGGTTGACGGGTCCGGGCCGGACAGTGTGGACGCTCGCTCCACCAACTTGTCGCCGACCGAACGAAGTCGAGTGATGCTGACCTCATCGCCACCCATGATTGCGCGTAGAGTGAGCTCGACCGCCACCTCGCGCGGCGACATGCTGCGATGAGCTCGACCGTGAAGATCATCGGGATCTGGCCCCTGGACGTGTAGCTGACCCTCACGGTTCGTCCTCTGGAACTCCAACTGCCAGACAGTGGGCTCAGCAAGCCAAGGGTCGAGCTCGTCCGTCACTTCATCCAGATGCCGGACCAGGAAGCCGAAGACCAGACCCGGCATGGCGAGGTTGTGACAATCCCTCAGAAGCCGTACGGAGAGAGTCCGCAAATCGATCCCGAAGCCGTGAATTTGATCGATGAAACGCTCCACGGCTATGAGAGCGCTCATGCAGGGGTAAGGGCCGACGGAGGAGCCTCGATACCAAGACCAGGCATGGCTATCGCCGACGAAATTGCGCCTGCCAATACCTGGCAGGTCAAGCTCAACTCCTGGCAGTGCTACCTCGTCCGCCAGCGCGGGTTGCCCGCCACTTGCAGAGAGATTGTTGAGAAGCTGGATGCGAAAGCGAGCGGCGTGATCCAGCAGATGGTTAATGAATGTGACCGCTCGCCAGGGAACGGTTCGCAGGAGCTGCCAGAAGGGCCCGTAGTACCAGGCAACCATTGGAGATCCGAAGCCGCCTTTTTTGTGATGGTGACGAACTCCTTCGTCATATGGCATATAGCCACGGTCCCATCCGTTCCGCTTTAGGATGTAGTAGGCTTCGGCCAACTCAAGCAGCAGCCCTGGCCGATGAGCCGCCATCGATATTGGCGCCAGGGTTTCGACGCACGGAGCTAGAAAGCCAGGCGCTTCGTCAGCTAGTTCCCGCAGGTGCGCCTCTACCGCGGGGTTGAGATCAGGACCCATCAGAGCCAAGCATTCTTGTGCGTGCTCATCGTGGCGGTTCGGGTCAGTGGCAAGCAGTCGGTCGCGCAAGCGCTCGCGGAGTGGGTTCGAGGTGTCCTCGCGCTCCCTGAAAGCCAGTCCACGCAACCAGCTGATTTCGATCTCATCAACCGATTCGCGAACGTTTCTGGCGAGGCCCGGGATCTCCGATGCATGATCGAGAAGCAACTGAACAATAGGTTCAACCAAGATGGGATCCGCCGCCAGACCGTCCGTGTAGCGTTGCAGTGCAAGCCGCAGCAATCGTTCTATGCCCTCACCGTCATCAGCTATAAGCGCCGGCCACGCTCGTTCCAACGCATCGTGGGGGGATCCCAGAGTAATCAATGCTTCGAGCGGCAGGTCCGCCCACCGGTCGCCGTGTTCCAGGGCCAGATTGTCAAATACCTCTTGGAGCTCAATTCGCGCATTCTCTGTGGTAAGTCCTAACTGGGCAAACCGTCCTTGGCAAGCGAGCCGCGCTGCTCTCAGGGCCCAGCGTGGGGCGCCGGCATCCTGCAGCGGCGCCCATCCATCAGTCAGGAAAAGCCGCGCGATGGCAAAGTCACGAATAAGATCTGTGGCGAACTGGTCACCTGAACTCCAGGCCGCGGTCGACCCAGGCGCAAGCAGCAGTCCATCAGAGCGCAAAGATGGCAGAGCGGCCGGATCCACCGGCAGAGCAGTGATCGCTTTTCCCAGGATTTGGCGACGAGCAAGTTCGACGAGCCCGAATTCGCGACCATCGGGACTGCCTCGCCCAGGTTCGTTTCGTTCAGACCTGCGTACGAGTCCATGCCAGACCGCGGCGAATACGTCTGCCTCCGAGAGTGCACCATCGGGAAGTGCCGTGAAGGCATCTGCTCTCAGCAGAAGGTCAACGAGGCCGGGGCGCTCCAAAAGCCACACTGATCTCGGTTCACTGGCCACGCGGCGGAGAGAGCCAAAGACAGCGACGATTTCTTTCACCTCCTCACTCGTGAGGCCTTCGATGTTGATCTCGGCGGGAGATTGAGAGTCGGGCGTGCGTGGAGTGAGGGCTTCTGCTACTTGCCTGCGCGCGTCTGATCGAGTCACGGCGACGAGGCCGATGCCAGCGTAGTGTGCAGAATCGGCCAATTCTACAAGTAGGTCAAATCGATCCTCGAGGGCCGCTTCCGCGCCATCGACGACGAGAAGCCGGATCGGCGAAACCGCCATTGAACCGAAAACAGAGCGCATAGGCGCACCCAGCGTGTTGTTCGCCTCCCACACCGATGCTGGAAGATCACGTAGGCTAAGCGCGATCACTTCTTCACCCTGGGTTGTGAGCTCGGCAGCGGCTGCCAGCGCAAGTGCAGACTTGCCGACATCGGGGTCTCCAGTGACGACAAGCGATGCACCACCTGTTCCGGCGCGTTTCATGGCTTCAATGAGAGCATCACGAGCCGCGCTTCGTTCTAGTCTCAGTGGCTGTCCACCTCCAGATGTGAGGTCTTGGCGAGTCCGCTCTCTCAGGCGGCGGGTGAGGTCGCCCAGGACCGCCCAGGCCTGTTGATGCGATGAAGACCGGCCTAATCTCGCTTTACCCACGAGGTCCCGTCGCAAGATCGCCTCGTCAACGCTCGCTCCAGCCGGATCATAGCGTGCAACGAGGTGGCAGAGTTCTGTGAAGACCGAGTCAGCTTCAGAGGCTTCCCCAACGAGACTACGAAGCCTAGCCACCGTCGCAGTCCTATCAGGCGCCTCGTCACCCTCAAGACGTGACTCGATTGGGTATAAGGCGACAAGAAGTCGCCACGTGAGCTGAGACACTCCTCCTGGTGGCAGGTCGACCCCACAATCCCGCGCTGCTGCGGCGACGGCGCGGTCGAGAAGGTCGAGGCGACGTCGGATCCGGGCATTGGTCGCTCGCGGTGCCGCCATCGCCTGTCTGAATTCGAGATCATTGGGTTGCATTCGGGCGAAGACTGCCAGCGTTGCTAAATCCCGAGCGCTTGGATGTGGCGCGGCGACCACCAAGGCCAGACGGAGTTGTCCCGCCTGAATTCTTTCCCACTCATGCTGGACATTCCGCAGGTAATCGGCGAGGAGAACTACAAAGGCATGGTCGCCCGGGGCAATCCTGGGATTGCGCCTTACGCCAATTGAAAGCTGCCGACCGAGGGCACGCGGTCGGCCTCGCGGCTCGCCAACGACTACGATGTCATCTACCGGACTGAGCCGGCCGGCTTGAAACGTGACGCTGACGACCGTTTGTTCGTCGCCGAGACCAGGTACGGGGTCACCGAGGAGCAGAGCAGCAAGAAGCGTCGCCCCAAAGGTGTGTTCCAGGACAATACCCCCGCCACCGGTAGCGTATGCGCTCGCTCCCTCGCCAACTGCAGCGCCGGTTTCAGCATCTGCTGCCACAGGTCCGACCTCGTTACTCGGCGTCGACGGACGACGTGCTAGAGGCCTCCCAACTCACGTAACGCTCGTTCGACTCCAATTTGATCCGCACCCGGTAGTGCGCTCGTTTCCCGCCGCGCAGCGTGTCCACCTTCTCAAGAGCACCGTAGCGGGCAAAAGGCCACCATCCCCCGCCGTTCAAGGCCCCGCGCGCCTGCTAACCCCCTCAACTTGTCCGGCTTCTTCGAGACAAGCCATAGCTGCCGGAATCCATTCTACGTTGCCCCCGCCTGGCCAATCTGTCTTCCTTTGAGTCCGTTTCATGCGGTTTCTCAGAAGCCCGCGCTACCCGTGGCGATTATAGCGGGATACTGATGCGTTGTGAAGGAGAGGCCACCGAGCAACGTGGGACAAGCCGCGCAGGACATTCGAAAAGCAGCCCCCAGACACGATCAGGTCTTAGTGTAAGGAGTTTGAGAAACTCCAGCCTCCCTCCCCGGGTTGGCGTCAAGGCAAGCCTCTGCCACAGCGTGGCGGTAGTGTTGCCCATCTAGTAGCCGTAGCATGGCCTCCCCGTCCTCCGTGGCCGCAATGACTAGGATTGAACGATGCCACGACCACACCTAACGCCTGAGCAGCGAGAACGCATCGAGCAAGCCTTTCGCGACATTTGGGACATTATTCTCGCTTCAGGAGCGTATCGCTTCACTTTCCCCCGGGATGAACCCTCAACAGCAGTAGCAGTAGTATCGCCGACCCGATGAGGGCTCAGGTTGTCGGCCACAGTCGAGAAGTTGGGCTAGTTCACAGAAGAACGGACTCCAGATGTTGATATAGTGCCTGGCCGCTGTTATAGTTTGTTAATATCGCGCTGTATTGAGGTTTGGGATGACCACCAAGCCGGTCGGATCGCCAGAGTGGATCAAGGGTCTTCGCACCCAGCTTGGCCTGACACAAAGCCAGCTTGCCGAGCAGTTGGGAGTGACGGTCGTCACCATCAGCCGATGGGAGAACGGACAGTCTCGACCGAACCGGCTAGCCACTAAGGCGCTATCACGCCTGGCGACGGCTGTTCCAGTTGGCAGTCGAATCGCAACTCCGTCCCCGCAACCGCCTACCATTGGAGAGCCGCCGGTCAGCTACTCTGCGGCTCCACCGTCGGCGCCAGACTTCATTGGCAAGCCCGAGCTCTTGCGGCTCGTGGTGGAGGGCGAACGCCTTCGCTACGGCCACTTGTTCAGTCGCGTCTTCGGCTCGGAAACGGCCCTTATCGATCCGCTGCCCCACCAGATCATAGCCGTCTACGACAAGATGCTCCCGCAGCCGCGTCTTCGCATGCTGTTGGCAGATGATGCTGGGGCCGGGAAGACCATCATGGCCGGCCTCTACGTTCGTGAAATGCTCAGCCGGTACTTGATTCGCCGGGTGCTCATAGTCTCCCCGGCAGGGCTTGTAGGCAACTGGAAGAGAGAACTGAGGACGCTATTCTCCCTCCATTGCCTCGAAGTCACAGGCTCGGACTGCCAGGCTGATAATCCCTTCAACGGCCCGGGCAGCGATCTAGCGATCATCAGCGTCGACACCCTTACAGGGGACAGAGCATTCCAGAGACTCGCCCAGCCCGACAGTCAACCCTACGACCTCGTGATCTTCGACGAGGCGCACAAACTGAGTGCGTTTCGCAACGTTGATGGTACCTACGACACCACTGATCGATACAAGCTTGCCGAACTCCTGGCGGGCGCGGAGTCGCTCCAAAGCAGCAAGCAGCCCCGTCACCTTTCCTGGCACACCCATCATCTTCTGCTTCTCACGGCCACGCCTCATATGGGAAGAGAGTTCCCCTACTACGCCCTATGGCGCCTCCTCGAGCCGAATCTGCTGAGGACCTTTGATGCATTCAGCGGATATCCGCAAGAGGCTCGAGCCAAGCACTTCCTGCGCCGCATGAAGGAGGAGATGGTACGGTTCGACGAAAGCAGGATTTATCCCACGCGCGAGAGCTCGACCGCCAGCTATGACCTCTCGGCGCTTGAGCAAGAGCTCTACGACGAGCTGACGTCCTACGTCCGCACGTACTTCAATCGCGCTCGCTTCCTGAACCGTTCAGCCGCCCGATTGGCGATGAGCGTGCTGCAGAGGCGCGCCGCCAGTTCGACCTGGGCTCTCCTCCAGTCGCTGGAGCGACGCCGCCAACGACTCGACGCGTTCATTGTCGCCCTCATGAGTAAGCAGATCTCGGCGCAGCAGCTCGCGGCCCAGCAGGCGCAGTTGCGCGTTCGCAACGTTGAAGATGATATGACGAGCGACGAGGAACAGGCGAAGGACGGGACCGAGGAGCGGGATTCCACCGAAGAAACGGCCATGGGCGCCACGGCTGCAAGAGACATCGGCGAGCTGCAGGTTGAACGGGAGAAGGTGGGCGAGCTCCTGGAACTGGCGAAGCGCGCCTACCAGGCCGGCGTGGAATCGAAGTTCGAGAAGCTGCGAGAGGTCATCAAAGACGAGCGCTTCGCCGGCGAGAAGCTGCTAATCTTCACCGAGCACCGCGACACGATGGATTTCCTGGTCCGGAAGCTGGAAGGGATGGGATACACCGACGAAGTGGCAGCCATCCATGGGGGAATGCCGTACCCGGATCGAGAAATCCAGATCGAGCAGTTCCGGACGCGCTGTCGATTCATGGTGGCCACAGACGCCGCGGGCGAAGGCATCAACCTCCAGTTTGCCTGGATCATGGTGAACTATGACATCCCCTGGAACCCCGCTCGCATAGAGCAGCGCTTCGGGAGAATCCATCGTTACAAGCAGCGGCACGACCCCGTCATGCTGATCAACCTGGTGTCCAGAGGTACTCGGGAGGGACGTGTCCTCGCCACGCTTCTTGAGAAGCTCGAACGCATCCGCAAGGAACTCCAATCAGACAAGGTTTTCGATGTCATCGGCCGACAATTCCAGGACGTCTCGCTCAGCGAGCTGCTCATGTCGGCTATCGCTGAGGACGGCGAGGCCGAGGCTATCAAGAAGATTGAAGGCACCCTCACAAAAGAGCAGGTAAAGGCGATCGAGGATGCGGACGCCAAGCTACGCGGTTCAGGCGGTGATGTCGCCTCGCAATTGCCGGTTCTTCGAGCCCAGCGAGACCAGGACCAGCTCGAACGCCTTCTCCCCGGATACGTGCGCCATTTCCTGGAGAAGTCAGCGCCCTATCTCGGAGTAACAATTGAAGGCGACCTGAATGATCGCTTCTGGCTGGAATGCCTTCCCCTGCCGCTTATGCTCTCACTAGAGGAGGCGACGGGAGGGAGACGAACACTGCTCACCGTGGAGAGGCCCGGCCTCGACGAAGATGTCCTGTTCCTTCGCCCCGGCGAGTCTTTTTTCGATGCCTACCGTGAGCTATTCAGAGAGCGCTTTGGCTCCGAAGCGTTGCGCGGCGCTGCCTTCACCGACCCCTACGCTGATGAGCCCTATCTCTACCACCTTGCACTCGTTTCAACGGTTCGGCGGGCCGACCCCGACTATCCAGAGGTCTTCGGCACAGAGCAGTACATGGATGTCCGGCTGGTGGCCCTCGCCCAGACTCTCAGTGGCGCAATGAACTCATGCGCCGTCGAGTTGCCCATGGTATTGCGGCTTCCCAGGAGCGTGCCTGCCACTGCCCTCCCAAGCACTATCCAGGTCAACGAAGCTGTGCAGAACGCCAGGAGGCACCTGAAGGAGATGGTGGCAACGCCCCAGGCGGAACACGTGGCAGCGCAGATGGCGGTGTCCGCTCGAGGCCGCGAGGCGTTCCTCAAGGCGGGATTCGATTACCAGGAAGCCGAGCTTGTTGCCGCGCGGCTGCGACTGAAAGCGCCGGCTGACAGCGGCGACGCGTCAGCGAAGCGTACCCTAGCCGACGTCGTTGCCCAGCAACGCGCGCTTGGAGAGCAGAAGCAGCGCGCTCTGGCGATCCTGCGTCGCGAACAGGAGCTCATCGAGGCAGGCGAAATCGAATTCATAGCCCACGCCCTGGTGCTACCCTCGACCGATCCGGAAGAGAAGGCGCGCCACGACCGCGAGATCGAGATGATAGCCGTGCGCGTCTCCCGGGCCTACGAGGAATCCTTCGGCGCGACGGTACACGACGTGTCTGACCCTCTCCAGAAGCTGGGCTTCGACCTCCTTTCACGGCATGCCGACGGCACGGAGCGCTGCATCGAGGTGAAGGGGCGCCGCGGCGTTGGTGACGTCGAACTCACCGAAAACGAGTGGGCGAAGGCGGTGATTCTGCGCGACCGGTACTGGCTTTACGTGGTGTATGATTGTGCCGCCACCAACCCTCGCCTGCTGCGGGTCCGCGACCCCTTTGGCAGGCTGCTCTTCAAGGGTAAGGGCGGCGTGGTCATTGATGAAGCCGCTATCTTTCAGGCAGCGGAGGACCAAGCGACATGATCATCCAGTCCATCCGCGTAACGAACTTCCGGTGCATTCTCGATGCCACCCTGAATTGCGAGTCGTTGACGGCTATGGTGGGCGCGAACGGGGCGGGCAAGTCGTCGTTCCTGCGGGCCTTAGAACTCTTCTACGCCACAAGCCCTCGGTTTACTCAGGAGGATTTCTATAACGGGGATGCCGAGAAGGACATCGAGATAAGCCTCACTTTCAAGGACCTCGAACCCAAGGCGCTGGAGCAATTCGATCCTTACTTGGATGGCGGCACCCTCAGTGTGACTCGGGTGCTTTCTCTGCGGGATGGACGTTCTTCAGCCAAGTTCTACGGAGTCAGACATCAGAATCCCGATTTCGCTGTGGTTCGAGGGGCAGGGACCGCAACCCTCGTCCGGCAAGAATACACTGCTGTCCGGCAGAGACCGGAATATGCTGGCCTTCCCCAGGCCAATTCGCAAGCTGCGGTGTTTGATGCCTTGAGGCAGTGGGAGCTCGAGCATCCCGGAGAACTAACGAGGCAGAGAGATGATGGCCAGTTCTTCGGCTTCACTGAGGTCGGACAGGGCTACTTGGGGCAGTTCACTCGCTTCATAAGCGTGCCGGCGGTGCGAGATGCAGCAGAAGATGCAATGGAAGGGAAAGGGCGGACTATAACAGAGATACTCGACTTGGTCGTAAGAGCCGCTCTTGCCAACCGCAATGAGCTGAAGGAACTCAAGAAGCAGGCGCAAGAACAATATGACCAACTGATGGCAGAGGCTACCGCCAAGGAGCTGCAGGCACTCGGCGGTAGCCTTAACACCACACTGAAGACCTATGTCCCTGATGCTGAAGTCGAGTTGAGTTGGATAACAGAAGGTGGAGTCGAAATAGCCCTCCCGAAAGCGGACGTCAAGCTGGTAGAACATGGATATGCCACCGCCGTGGCTAGAGCCGGGCATGGCCTTCAACGGGCCTTCATCTTAGCCATGCTCCAACGGTTGGCTGCGGCCCAAGTTGAGGCGCCTACCCCTGGGACATCGCAGAGTGAAGAAGTGCCCGAAGAGCAGCCGCTTGAGCCCGCTGCGTCTGCAATGCCCTGTCTCGTTCTCGGAATCGAGGAGCCGGAGCTCTATCAACACCCCAGTAGACAACGGCATCTGGCGAACATCCTTATGAGATTGGCCACCGGTGCTGTCCCAGGGGTTGCCGAGACAACCCAGGTGATTTACACGACGCACTCGCCGTTATTCGTCGGTGTCGACCGATTCGATCAGATACGCGTTCTGCGCAAGGTCTCGCTCGAACTGGACATGCCCAAAGTCACTAAGGTTATCGAGGGGAGAGGGGACGAGGTCGCGGAGGCAGTTTGGCGCGCAGGAGATGGTAGGGATAATAAGGGCAACGCTGTGCCGAGGTTCACTTGGAAGACTCTCCAGCCCCGACTGCAAGCGATCATGACGCCCTGGATGGCCGAGGGCTTCTTCGCGGACGTGGTTGTGCTGGTTGAAGGGGAAGACGACCGAGCCGCAGTGCTAGGCACGGGCCTCGCAATGGGGCACAATCTCGAAAGCCAGGGGTTCTCTGTCATCCCCTGCTGTGGGAAGGCTTCGATGGACCGTCCTGCAGTCATCTTTGGGGGGTTCGGAATACCCACCTACCTTGTTTGGGACAGTGACCGGAACGGCCGCGAACCTAACCCTCTGGAGAACCATAGGTTGTTACGTATACAGGGGAATGATGTCGAAGACTGGCCATGCAGCGTATCGAGTGGTTACGCTTGTTTCGAGAACAAATTAGAGGACACCATGAGATCTGAAATCGGAGACGGATTCTTCGACGACCTGTTGATTGAGTGCCAAGGCGAGTGCGGTATCAGCAAGCGCGATGATGCTCTGAAGAATCCCTACATCGTAACAGAGTTAGTGAAGCGGGCTTCGAAACAGGGCCGGCGAAGCCAGACCTTGGAGTCTATTATCGAGGCAATCGTCAGTCTGAAACCCACGGCGGAGGCATCACATGGATGACGACCGTCCGCGCCTTATAGAAGTTGCCTTCCCACTAAAGCAGGCGTCCCTCGACTCCGTGCACGAGAAGAACGTACGCCACGGCCACATCTCAACGCTCCACATCTGGCCGGCGCGACGTCCCTTGGCGGCTTGCCGCGCCGCCCTTATCGCTACGCTCCTGCCCGACCCGGGCAACGACGCCGAGCGTCAGCGCCTATTGGAGCGGCTGGCTGGCAAGGTCGTTACCAAGAACGTCACGAAGCGGGTCGGTGGTCGCGACATCTCCAGCCTGA
>Ga0315274_10006281_pt1 | contig 17327 bp, 16 predicted proteins | sample YL17G02_20_MG_FD_203700 | JGI IMG/M metagenome (GOLD analysis project Ga0315274, IMG submission 203700) | Sediment microbial communities from Yellowstone Lake, YNP, Wyoming, USA - YL17G02_20 | ecosystem: Environmental > Aquatic > Freshwater > Lake > Sediment | place: USA: Wyoming | collected...
TGCGCAGATACCCAGCTTTCTCTGATATTCTCAGACACGTACTCTTAGGCTTTGCCTATCCTGAACATTTTAGTCCCACACGAGGGGCACACACCCTGAGTTGCTGGCCTACCATTTTTCATAGTTATGGCCTTGACATTCCTCATTTCCTTTTTGGTTCGACATTTCATACAGTATGCTTGACGGGCTCACCATGAGCGGCTCCGTAATGACAGAGACGTTCTTAAACAATGTCTTTTATTATCTTTTACCCAGCCATACGTCATGTTATACTTAGGAAAAAGTTTTATTTCGGTGGCAAATGGAAGACTTGGACAAGATAAAGGAAAGAATAGAGAAGTTAAGGGCGACGATTAACTATCATAACTATCGCTACTATGCGCTGGACAGCCCTGAGATTAGCGATGCGGAATATGATGAGCTGATGAGGGAGCTGAAAGAACTCGAGGAGCAATATCCCCAGTTCCTCACCCCAGACTCCCCAACACAAAGAGTCGGCGCTGCCCCGGTAGAAGCCTTCGGCGTGGTGGAACACCCTCTTCCTTTACTCTCTCTGGGCAATGCCTTTTCCAGTGATGAGTTACTGGCATGGTATACACGGGCGTCAAAACTGGCGGGTGGAGAACGATTCGACTTTGCCTGCGAGCATAAGATTGACGGGCTGGCGGTGGCGCTGATTTATGAAAATGGGCACTTCACTACCGGCGCTACCCGAGGCGACGGCTTCCACGGGGAAAATATTACGCAGAATTTGAGGACAATACGCAGTATTCCACTGTCCGTGCCCAAAGAAGCCCCACCACGGTTCGAGGTGCGAGGGGAGGTCTATTTGCCCAAGGCGGGATTTAAGAAACTGAACGAGGAGCGGGCTAAAGAGGGGCTTCCCCTGTTTGCCAACCCCAGAAATGCCGCTGCTGGCTCAGTGCGCCAGCTTGACCCCCGGATTACCGCTAAGCGCCCGCTAGACATCTATATTTACATGCTGGGGTGGGCTGAGGGAAAACCGACCCCGACAACCCACTGGGAAACCATGGAATACCTCAAGACACTGGGCTTCAAGATAAACCCGGAAAATCGTTTGGTCAACAGCATCGAAGAGGTTGAAAAATATTATCAGACCTGGACAGAAAGAAGGGAAAGCCTGCGGTATGAAGCCGATGGCATAGTGGTCAAGATAAACACGCTGGAAATTCAAAGACGACTGGGTGACGTCGGGCATGAGCCACGGTGGGCGATAGCCTACAAGTTCCCCGCTGTCCAAGGGAGCACCCAACTGAAAGAAATCAGAATAAGCGTCGGCAGAACCGGCACGCTCAATCCCTACGCTGTTTTAGAGCCGGTGGCGGTGGGCGGGGTAGTTATCGGCAGAGCAGCCCTCCACAATGAGGATGACATCAGACGCAAGGATATACGCGAGGGCGACTGGGTACTTGTGCAGCGAGCCGGTGAAGTGATACCGGAGATTATCGAGCCGATTAAAAGCAAGCGCACCGGTGAAGAAAAGGAATTCTCCTTAATCAAGAAGATATTCGATAAAGAGAAAAACCGCCCGGCGTGTCCGGTATGCGGTGCCGAGGTAATCAAACCAGAAGGCGAGGTTATGTATTATTGCTCCAATGCTGCCTGCCCTGCCCAACTACAGGAACGGTTAGAGCACTTTGCCTCCCGCGGGGCAATGGATATAAGAGGGATAGGAGAAGCACAGAGCGCCATATTGCTAAGAGAAGGGCTAGTCAAGGACGTGGCTGACCTTTATTACCTTACAAAAGAGCAGCTTATGAAGCTGGAGAGGATGGGAGAGAAAAGTGCCGGTAATATTATAAAGGCGATTGAGGGCAGCAAGGAGCGACCCCTAGCCAGACTCATCTATGCTCTGGGGATACGGCATATCGGAGAGGAGACCGCTCAGCTTCTGGCTCAGCACTTTTCCAGCATTGACTACGATAATCCGGCAAGCCTGGCGAATGCATCAAGAGAGAAACTTTTATCCATTCCCACCATAGGGCCCAAGATTGCCGACAGCGTCCTCGGCTTCTTCAGGCAGGAGGAAAACCGCCGTATCATAGAAAAGCTAAAAAGGGCGGGGGTCAAGCTGGAGGAAAAGGCAGCTAAACCTGCAGAGCTACCTCTGGCGGGGCAGGAGTTTGTCATCACCGGAAGGCTGGAAGCCTTCTCACGGGAAGAAGCCGAGGAAAGGATAAGAGCCCTCGGCGGCACAGTAAAGGATAATGTCACACGTAAGACCACCTATCTGGTGGTGGGTGTCGACCCCGGCTCAAAGCTAGAGCGCGCCCGTGAACTGGGCATCAAGCAACTAACTGAAGAGGAATTGCTCCGCATTCTGGAGAAGAAAGCCTGAAGATGAAACTAATCGTAGGACTAGGTAACCCGGGGCTGCGTTATGCCAATAACCGCCATAATATAGGCTTTATGTGTCTCAATCATTTTGCCCGGATGCAGGGCATCCGCCTTGATAGTAAGCAGGGACAAGCCAGAACCGGAACGGGTGAAATAAACGGCGAAAAAATAGTGCTGGCAAGACCCCAGACATTCATGAACTCAAGCGGGAAATCAGTAAGCCGCCTAGTGCAAAAGTATAAAATCGAACCCGGTGACCTCATAGTAATCCATGACGACCTCGACCTGCCGCTGGGTAAAATCAGGATTCGTCAGGGCGGCAGCTCCGGCGGTCACAAGGGAATCGAATCCATCATCAACGAGCTTGGCAGCCAAGATTTTATCCGCGTACGTATAGGTATTGGCAGACCGATTGGTGCTGACGAAGCCAGCGAAGCTGATGTTATTGATTATGTGCTAAACGATTTCGACCCTGACGAAAAGCAAATCATAACTGAGGTCATACCAAAGGTGAGTGAAGCCATACTTTGTTTACTCAATGAAGGGCTGACTGCAGCTATGAATAAGTATAATTAGGGGGTTATTATTTAACCTATCCTCTGACCCCCTTCCCTTTATTAAGGGAAGGGGGAGAAGATTTTTAAGAGGGGCATTAGCCCCTCTTTGACACCCTTTAAGGAGTTTGTTAGAGGAGAAGGCTGTACCAGTTCTTTGCGCGGGTTCAGCTCCGTTGATATAATAGCTATACAGCAGAGGGAGAAGTGAAATGAGAAAATCAGCTTTCCTATGTATTGCGACTTTGCTTGCTTTGCTGCTGGCATTGCTGGTTGGGTGTCAGGCGCAACCCAAGACGTATACCAATTCAGAACAAGGATTCTCTTTTGAGTATCCTGCCGATTGGGTTTTTGTGGAAGACTATATGGGACTGGCAGTTTTTGTCGCAGGACCAGAGGTATTGGGAGGCGACTACACAGTAAATATAAACGTGGCAACAGAGCAATTAACCGAAGAGATGACGGTTGAAGACTATGCTAAAGGAGTGGAATTAAACACCAAGGTGTCAGTCCCAGACCTTAATAAGGTGGATGAATATAGCACTGCCATTGGTGGACAACCGGCCTCCGTGTTTACATTTACAATGACGTTTGAAATATACGGAAAGGAATATTTTCTAAAGGATTTGGCTGCCGTCTTAATCAAGGATGGTGTCGGCTACATAATCACCTATGATGCGCCCACTGAATTCTATGATGAATATGTCGACTCCTTTGAGCTAGCGATTAATAGCTTTAAATTTCAATAATTGGGCAGACAAAGTTTTGGAAGCAAAATGACAAATGAGGAAAAATTCATCGCCGTTATCGGCGGTGGAGAATGTTCAGCAAAGGAAGCCGAGCTGGCGGAAGAAGTGGGGCGTGAAATAGCAAGGCGAGGTGCCATCCTGGTATGCGGTGGATTGAGCGGTGTTATGGAGGCAGCGTGCAAAGGTGCCCGCTCGGAAGGCGGAATGACAATAGGCATCTTGCCCGGAGACAACCGCAAGCAAGCCAACCGCTATGTCCAGATTCCCATAGTTACCAGCATCGGCTATGCCCGAAATGTGATAGTGGTCAAATCAGCGCAGGCAGTTATCGCCATCGGTGGCAGCTATGGCACCCTCTCTGAAATAAGTCACGCACTGCAGAGTGCTATCCCCGTCATCGGCTTGAATACCTGGTCATTCTCCAAAGATGGCCGAGTGGACAAGTCAATCATCAGAGCTAAAAATGCAGTCGAGGCGGTAAATAAGGCTCTCAGCCTCGCCAAAAAGTAGCCTTCAGTTACGAAATTATTGGCCTAAGGACAAGCCTTTGATAATTCGTGGAGACAGGTTGTGACTGAAATAATCCCAGGCATTTACCAGATTAAAACACCGCTGCCAAGCAAAGATATTCTATTCGGTTATGTTAATGCTTATGCAGTTCAGGGAGAAAAGGGCTATCTCCTCGTTGATGCCGGTTTGAATACCGAAGAGGCATTTAATTCGCTGGAAGAGCAGCTCGCTGATATTGGCATCGAAGCCAAAGATATATCTCAGATAGTGGTCACCCATATCCATCCCGACCACTACGGACTGGCAGGCAGGCTTAAACAGATTTCAGGGGCTAAAATTGCAATGCACCATCTGGAGAAAAAGCTCATCGATTCCAGATATGTGCACATGAATGCTCTCCTGCGTCAGGTAGCCAACTGGCTTCATATCAATGGAGTGCCAGACGCTCTCCTACCTGAGCTACAGGCTGCGTCCGTGGGGATAGCAAAATTCGTCGCCCCAGCTAAGCCCGATATAATTCTTCATGGGGGCGAAACAATCTCCAACGGTCTCTTCAGCTTCGAAGTGCTGTGGACAGCAGGACACTCGCCCGGACATATATCCTTATATGAGCCGAATAGGAAAATGCTTATATCAGGAGACCATATTCTGCCTACTATAACACCTAATATCGGCTTACATCCCCAGTCTGGTGATAACCCCTTAGACGATTACCTTGATGCACTAAACGCAGTAAAACAACTGGACGTCAAGATTGTTTTACCCGGGCATGAAAATCCTTTCACCGGTTTAAAGTCGAGGATAGATGAGCTTTTCAAGCACCATAAACAGAGAAAATCGGAGATTTTGAATTCCATAAAGACCGGACACAAAACCGCCTGCCAGATAGCTACCGAAATCCCGTGGATGCTGGACATGGGCGGCGCCAGGTGGGAGGATTTAACTTCGCGGGATAAAAGGCTAGCCGTTTTGGAAACCGCAGCACACCTCGAATCACTGCGAGTTGACGGCAAGATAAGCAAATTTAGCAGAGATGGTATTATGTATTACCAATCCATCTGATATAGAATTAAAGCAAATGAAAAAGATAGGCATTACCACCACAGTTCCCATAGAAATACTACTCGCCGCTGGCTATCAGGCAGTCGACCTGAATAACATCTTCATCGGCGACCCCAACCCGGAACGACTGGTCAATATCGCAGAAAGGGCAGGTTTCCCCCTGAACTGCTGTAGCTGGATAAAAGGGATTTACGGAGTGTGCATGGACTCGGGAATTGATGACGTCCTTTGCGTTACCACCGGCGATTGCTCCAACACAATCATGCTGATGGAAGTCCTCAAATTCAAACGTCTCAAAGTCATACCGTTTGCCTACCCAAACCGACCAGATAGACAGCAAATGCAGCATGCTTTAGAGATGCTGGCTGAAACCCTCGGCACAACCGTGGAAACCGCAGACAAAATCAGGGAAGAACTCAAGCCCGTTCGCAAACTGGCGCTAAAGCTCGACCAGCTTACCTGGAAAGAGGGTCTGGTCAGCGGCTGGGAAAACCATCTATGGCTGGTCTCTGCCTCCGACTTTAATCGAGACCGCCGTAAATTTTATCAAGAACTACAACAATCGATGTCTGACTGCCGCCAGAGACAACCATATCCAGCAAACTGGCTTAGATTGGGTTATATCGGCGTGCCTTCAGTGTATGGCAAAGACCTGTACCACTACCTCGAGCGCAACGGTGCAAGAGTAGTATTCAATGAAGTCCAACGCCAGTTTGCTATGCCCAGCCCGGGAAAGTCTCTGGCTGAGCAATATTCCAACTACACATATCCCTACTCTATACATGAGCGACTCAATGACATCACCGCTGAACTCAAACGGCGGGAAGTTGACGGAATTATCCACTATGTCCAAGCCTTCTGCCACCGGGGCATCGGCGGCATTATTTTCCGGGGCACTCTTGACCTGCCCATCCTGACCCTGGAAGGAAACGATGACTTCTTTCTGAGCCAGCATGTAAAAACACGAATCGAGGCTTTTCTCGATATGCTGCAGCGCAAATCGGCAGGGCGCAAGAAATAAGCAAGGGGCTTTAGCTCAAAAGCAACCGCAAACAGGTAAAAGGGTGATTCTTTATTTACCTCAGATTTGACATTATCGTTAGATATAAATAAAATACAAAACAAGGGCAGCGAATCAGAAAATGAAACTACTTGTTATAGGGCTTGGACAGTGTGGCGGCAAAATTGCCGACGAGTTTGCTCGCCTCGGTATAAGGGCGCGTGTTCAGCGCGGAATCAGCATAATTACCGGTGCCTACGCTGTTAACACTGACATTGCTGATTTAAGCGGACTATACACCATAAAACCCAGCTATCAATATCGAATATTAATCGGCACCAAGAAGACAAACGGGCATGGCGTCGGTAAAATGAACGAAATCGGCGCTGAAGTAGCCAGAGAAGATGGTGATAAAGTCCTGGAGGCTGTCAGAGCAAGCTCACTTTTCCCTGAGACAGATGCCCTTCTGCTAATTGCTGGCGCTGCTGGCGGTACCGGCTCTGGAGCAATTGCTGCAATAACCCAACTGATAAAAGAGCGATATACGGATAAACCGGTATATAATCTTATCATCCTCCCCTTTAAGCACGAGGAGGAAGTCGAGGGAAGAACCATCTACAACGCAGCCACATGTCTTAAGTCCTGTTACCTAGTGGCTGATGCTGTATTTCTTGTGGATAATCAAAGGTTTGTGAAAAAGGGCTTTTCGATAAGAAATAATCTGGGCGCAATTAACAGCATGATTGCTGAGCCCTTTTACAATGTACTTTGTGCTGGAGAAGAGAAACAGGCTAAATACATTGGGTCAAAGATACTCGATGCCGGCGACATAATTCGGACTCTGGAAGGGTGGACAGCAATAGGCCACGGTAAATCACAAATACCTCGAATGAAATTTATTCTTGATTGGAGAGGTAACTTCCGGGATAAGGCTGCTGAGACCCACAAGGGAATTCAGGCAATGGATGAGGCTGTAGGAGAGCTGTCACTTCCGTGCAACCCCAAAGATGCCGGCAGGGCGTTATACCTTCTTTCCGCACCAGCCAAGGAAATGGATGTGGAACTGGTCAAAGAACTGGGACTATACGTAAAAGGCATAGCTCCTGAAGCCGAAATAAGAACCGGTGATTATCCCAGAGAAAGAGACCGGCTAAGTGTTTCCTTAATCTTGTCCGACCTCAAGGGGGTAGGCAAGCTAATGGGCTACTTTACCAAAACCATTGAATATATATCTGCCCTTAAACGAAAAAGGGAAGGCATAGATTACGAACAGGAAAAGACCTTCAAAGACATACCAGTCTTACTATAAATAATCTATGCCTATCAGAAAATATAAGCTAACCCGTCTGCCTTAAGCTTTCTCTATTACCCCTTCTCTCGGCCATAAATTTTCCAAGCCTGCTCTACAGTTTCTTTGCGGACTTGCCAGGCTTGCTCTACGGCTTCCTTGCGAGCATTTAAGGCTTGCACCACGTTTTCCTCGTAAGCCGACTTCGCTTTATCCATAGCCTTCCTGTATGCCTCTTCGGCTTGCTTCTCAGCCTCATCACGTGCCTTTAATGCCTGCTTCATAGCCTCATCACACTCATGATTGGCTTTCTCCACCTCCCCCTCGTAGGCTCGCTCTACCTCACGCTCATTTTCCTTGTACGCCTTTGCTACTTCCTTCTGAGCATCCAGATAGGCTGAGTAAGCTTTCTCAGCTCGAGTAAGAATCTCAGAAAGAGGCCCGAAAGCTTCTGCGGGACCCGCAACAGCTTCACCAGCAACTTGCTCTCGAGCAGACTTCGCCGTCTGTTTTTCCGTCTTTGGGGCTTTCTCGCTTGTACTGCTCACTATGCTCCTCCTTTCCCTCTATTTCTAATTTTAATTCCGTTTTTCCAATTTTGGTATTGATGAGATTTATCTCAATACAGGTTTAAATTTTATACAGCATAATATATTGCAATTTTCTGAAAAGTTCAACCTTTATACCTATAATCCGGCTAGTGCTTTATTACCCCCTTTCATCTAATCATCATTTACGATTTCCTTCAGGCTCTTCATCAGTTGTCTCGTCTTTACCGCGCGAATACATCTCCTCCAGAGACTCCAAACGCGCTCTTCTACTAATTTCGCGTTCTACTTTCTCCTCTGCCTTCTCCTCTGCCTTCTTCTCTGGTTTCTTTGCTTCTCCAGCCCGTGGTGCCGTTTCCTCCGAGGCTTTTACCGGTTTCTTAGGCGGTGCTTCTTTAGTTTCTGTCTTTTCTTCGCTTGTTTCCTTAGCAGTAGCCTTCACAGGCGTCCTGGTTGCCTCTGGAGATTTCCCCCCAGCCTCCGCCCAACCGCCTACGGCCTCTCTGAAAGCTCTTATAGATGCCTCTGCAGCCTCCCGAGCAGCCTTTTTCGCTTCCTCAGCCGCCTCCCAGGCAGCCCTTTTTGCCTCTTCAGACGCTCCTTTTGCCGCTCTTACCGATTCCTCAACTGCTTCCCTAACAATTCTTTTTGCTTCCTCGGAAGCGTCTTTGGCCCATTTACTCGCTCCTTCGGCTTTTTTTATTGCTTCTTCAGATACCCTTATCGCTTCCTCAGCAATCTCTTTTGCCGACTTACTTGTCTCTTCAGCCGCCACCTTTGCCGCTTTGCCTATCTCTTCAGCATGTCTTATTGCTTCCTGAGCCGCAGTTATTACCTCCCCGGTAGTCTCTTTAGCCCATTTATTTGTTTCTTCAGCCTGAAGTATTGCTTCCTGAGATGCTTTTATTGCTTCCCCAGCCACCGCCTTTGCTTGTTCACTGGTTTCCTCAGCCCGGCTTACGGTTTCCTGAGATGCTTTTATCAATTCCTCGGCTAATGCTTTTGCCTGTGCACTCGTCTCTTCAGCCCGTCTTATAGCTTCCTGTGATATTTTTATCGATTCCTCAGCAGTCGCCCTGGCTGATTTACTTGCCTCTTCAGCCCGGAGCGATGCTTCCTCTGCCGCTCTTTTTGATTCTTCCGCCACCTGCCCAGCTGACCTGCCTATCTCTTCGGCTTGACTTATTGCTTCCTGACACGCTTTCTTTGCTTCCTCTCCTGCTGTTCTAGCCGACCTCCTTACTTTGTCAGCTTTGCTTATTGTTTCCTCAAAAGCCTTGATAGACTTCTCAGCTGCCACTTTAGCCCATTTACCTGTTTCTTCAGCCCGGCTTATGGCATCTTCAAAAGCCTTCCCGGACAATTCTAAGGTCTCTTCCGCCAACTTTCTGACTTTTTCCGCGCGGCGTAATGCGTCCTGCGACGTTTTCTTTAACTCATCAGCCGTATCTTTTGCTGATTTGCCTATCTCTTCAGCCTGACTTACCGCCTCCTGAGATACTCTCTTTGCCTCCTCAGCCGCTTGTGCAGCCGATTTCCCCGTTTCCTCAGCCCGGCTTAATGTCTCCTGAGATGTTTTTATAGAGCCCTCAGCCGTTTCCTTCGCCAATTTAGCCATCTCATCGGCTCTGCTTACTGCTTCGGCAAAGGCTTTTGCCAGAAATTCAGTAGTCTGCTTACTCGCCTTAACCGCTTCCTCAGCACGATTTATCGATTCCCCAGCCGTTCTTTTCGAGGCTTCAGCCTCTTCTATGGCTACTTTGCTTATCTCCTCGATGCGGTGTATCGCTTCCTCGGCCGCCTTTTTCGCTGCCTCAGCTGCCTCTGCGGATATACGGCTTATTTCCTCAGCACGCTTTAGCGCCTCCTGGGATGCTCTTATCGATTCCCCAGAAGCAAACTGAGCCAGTTTACTCAGTTCTTCAGCTCTGGCTACCGCCTTCTCAAATAAGTCTTCCATCTGTTTCATGCCTTCAAAATTTCAGGCGTTTTTTACGGACTTATTTTATGACAACTTGGTTAATTTTGCAATGCAAACCCGATTACAAATAATTCCCGCACTTTGATGAAGAGGCTCACATTGACAAAACATAACACAATAATATAGTCTCTAGTAAACCCAGTATAACAGAAAAAACATGTCATACTGCAGTAATTGCGGTACCAAAGTAACGCCAGAAATGCTCTATTGCCCCAAGTGCGGGCGTAGATTAACAGTACCCGCAGCTGGTGCCAAGGAAGATAAGTCCCCTGTTTCGGCAACTCCTGCCTTGAACCAAGAAGTCAGCAAACAAGAAGCTGCATCCGGAAGTGAAATAAAAAAAGGCAAGCTTTTTAAGGAGTGGGTTAAATATGCTGGCCTCTCCCTTGCTGAAGCACCGCCACAAAAAGAGGCCCGAACGGCAAAACGTAAAAACCTACTGTTTTATATCTTAATCGGGGTTGGAATAGCGGCTTGCATAGGTTTAATTATCCTGCTGACAAAAATCTGGTAAGACTTTTGTCATAGAGATTTAGAATAGTATCTCAGTAAATAAGTTTTCATTCGCTTACTTCCAAATAAATAGCCCGCAATAAATCGGGGTTGATATTATTAAATTTGACAGCATCAAATAAGTTCGTTTAGAATGTTCTAGTAATTATACTCTTAATAAACGAGGTGAAAAATGAAACTAATAGTCATAGGTTTGGGGCAATGTGGTGGCAGAATTGCGGATGAGTTTGCCCGACTGAACAGAAGGGCACATGGCAGGCGAGGAATAGAAATAGTTCTCGGTGCTTTTGCTGTAAACACCGATGATGCTGACTTGACTGGTCTCTCCCACATAAGTTCTGATTATCAGCATAGAATCCTTATCGGGCGCCGGAAGACCAGCGGTCATGGCGTAGGCAAGATAAATGAGCTGGGCGCTGAGATAGCTAGAGAAGACGGTGATAAGATTGTAGATGCCATAAGAACCGTCAAGAAACTTTTTGAAGCGGATGCCTTCATGGTGATTGCCGGTTGCGGCGGCGGCACAGGCTCCGGTTCTCTTCCAATCATAAGCCAATACCTCAAAGAGCGCTACAGAGATATGCCCGTATACGACCTTATTGTCCTGCCATTCCAGCATGAAGAGGAGACAGAGGAAAGAACTATTTATAATTCAGCCACCTGTATTAAATCGGCCAGCGCTATAGCCGATGCCATCTTCCTCGTCGATAATCAAAGGTATGTTAAAAAAGACTTCTCGCTCAAGTCAAACCTATCCAGAATCAACGCCATGATAGCCGAGCCCTTCTATGATGTGCTTTGTGCCGGTGAGGAAAAGAAAAGCAAATATGTCGGGGCGAAAACATTAGATGCTGGCGACATAATGGCAACTCTATCAGGTTGGACAGTGATAGGCTGTGGCAGTGAACATTTACCCACAATGGTGTTTCCTTTCGAACGGTCAGACCACTTCAGAAAGAAGGGTACGGAAATCTACAGGGGCGTTCAGACAATGGATAAAGCCGTAGGGGAATTATCGCTTCAGTGCGATCCCAAGAATGCTGGTAGGGCAATGTATCTTCTCTCGGCTCCGCCTAAACTAATGAATATGGACTTAATTAAGGAACTGGGGGATTATTTAAGAGAGCTAGCCCCGAACGCTACGATAAGGAGTGGGGATTACCCCAGAGAAAAAGGAGTGCTGGACGTAACTGTAATACTGTCCGAACTCAAAGATGTCGAAAAAATAAGAAAGTATTACGAAAGAACAACCGCAATTATACCCAAACTAAAAAGGAGAGAGGAAGAGATGGAGAGCGGTCTAAAAGACTTGGATAAAGCAGCAAAGGATATACCCTCATTATTATAAAATAAACTAATCAAAATCTAATTTGCCAGTCTTGCTTTCAGGCAGGGCTGGCAAATTATTTTATAGCCGCCCTCGCTCCGACCAGCAGGCTGAAATATATTTCAGAAAATTTGGTTTTTCCCCCTTGAAAACCTTTGGAAAAAGACTATCATTAAGGTATAATTAAGAACGAACTAAGATGGCTTCACAAGTCTTTTATCGCAAGTGGCGTCCCCAAACTCTGGCTGAGGTAGTCGGCCAAGAACAGGTAACAAAAACTCTGTCCCATGCCCTCGCTAAAGGATGCGTGTCTCATGCCTACCTCTTTTGTGGCCCCCGTGGCACAGGTAAGACCAGCACCGGACGCATCCTGGCTAAGGCGGTAAACTGCCTTACTAACGGCAAAGGGGAGCCATGCAATAACTGTCCCATGTGCACGGCAACTACTGAAGGCAGGGCTCTGGACGTCATAGAGATTGATGCTGCCAGCAACACTGGCGTTGATAATATTCGCGACCTCCGTGAAAGAGTAAATTATGCTCCTAATCAAGCCCGCTATAAGGTATATATCATAGATGAAGCCCACATGCTTAGCACCAGCGCTTCTAATGCTCTGCTCAAGACCCTTGAGGAACCACCACCACACGCTATTTTCATTCTAGCCACCACCGAAGCCCATAAGATTCTGCCCACAATTATGTCACGATGCCAGCGCTTTGATTTTCGGCGGCTCTCACAGACAGACATAGCTTCAAAATTGACCCAGATTTGCAAAGCGGAAGGCATTCACATCGAGCTTGAAGGGTTACGGCTTATCGCTAAGACTACGAGCGGCAGCCTGCGAGATGCAGAAAACCTGCTGGAACAGCTAGCCACCTACTACGGCTCTGAAATTGGCTTAAGCCAGGTGCAGGCTATTCTGGGTATTACCGGAGACTGGCGAGCCAGGGAACTAGTCAAGCACATCGTAAATAATGATGTATCGGCGGGAATGGCAACTATTAACAGCGTTAATAGCGATGGGCTGGATTTGCGCCAGTTTAACCGGGAGGCAATGGAATACCTCAGGGGATTGCTGCTGGTAAAGACCGGCTCCGCTGAAGCCCTGGACTTTACCGCTGAGGACATAGCTGAACTTAAGAATTTAGCCGCTAAAGCTTCTCTGCCTCAGATATTGAAAGCAGTCAAGCTCTTCGGCCAGCTTGACCTTAGGCTTGATAGCTACTCTACCCTACCTCTGGAGCTGGCTCTTGTCGATTGTGTCTCAGCTCCCGAGGAGAAAAGGGAAGTCGTTATAGAGAAGCCCAAACCTGAAATTCGCCAGCCAGTAAAAGATGCCGCACCGCCAGTTGCTCAAGCCCCTCCTAAAACACAGCCAGCTAAACCCGAGCCAGCCAACACGAGCACACCAGCGCCAAAGGCTGCACCACCCGTGGCACTGGCATCCGCTAAAGCGCCAGCGGCTAAGGCTGAGCCGGCCGTTGTAAGCGCACCACCACCAAAAGCTGCACCCGCCGCACCACCAGAAGCCAGCGATGAATTAGGTAAACTGAAAATTAGCTGGAAGCAGGTTATCGAGCAAGCTCCAGAAGATACAAGGCGAACCCCAGCCATGGCTATCCTTAGAAGCGCCGGTGTTAAGCCGGTGAAAATCGAAGACAATACTGTGGTCTTATCCTTCAAATTCCCTCTGCATAAAGAAAATCTGGAGAAGGCGGAAAATAAACAGGTAGCTGAAAAAATCATAGCTTGCTTCTTAAATCATCCATGCCGTATACGCTGTATCCATGAACCGGAAAACGACCATCTGCTGCGGGCAGCCCTTAAGATGGGCGCTCAGGTCACCAGCGTGGAGGAGAAATGAATAGAAATATAATACGCCAAGCCCAAGAACTTCAAGCCAGACTGGCAAAGGCTCAAGAAGAATTAGCCAACATCACCGTAGAAGCCAGCTCCGGCGGGGGTGCGGTCAAGATTACTATGAATGGACAGCAAAAAATACTTACGGTGAAAATATCACCCGAAGTAATAAACCCTGAAGATGCCGAACTACTGGAAGATTTGGTGTTGACAGCAGTGGGCGAAGCCATCGCCAAGTCGCAGGAAGCCGCCGCCAAGCATCTGGGCGGTCTGACCGGTGGTCTTAAAATACCCGGGTTATAAGGAGATATAAATTGAACCAGAACTCAACCTCTGGAGCTGTGGATAGACTCATTCAGGAACTCAACAAGCTACCGAGTATCGGACCAAAGAGCGCACAGCGGCTCGCCTTTTTCCTGCTTCGCGCCCCTGAAGAGCAAACTAAAGAGTTAGCCGATGCCATACTGTCGCTAAGGCAGGCAACCAGGCTGTGTTCCGTCTGTTTTAACGCTACCGACTCCGACCCCTGCCCTATCTGTCGGAATGATAACCGCGACCGCAGCAAGATTTGCGTGGTAGAGCAGCCTCAGGACATACTGCCCCTGGAGCACACCAAAATTTTCAACGGGCTTTATCACGTGCTTCATGGTGCCATTTCTCCAACCGATGGAATAGGCACCGACAAGATAAGAATCAAAGAGCTAATGAACCGACTGCAAAATGGTTCAGTCAAAGAGATTATTTTAGCGACCAACCCCAACCTTGAAGGGGAACAGACTGCTCTTTATCTCAGCCAGCTTATATCGCCCCTAGGCATCCAGGTTACCCGCCTTGCCCAGGGACTAGCCTTTGGCACCGAACTGGAATACGCCGACGATGTTACCCTCACCCGCGCCCTCGAGGGCAGGCGGGAGTTTTAGCAGGAAGAAGGGAAAAGCATGCAAGGTAAAGGGAATCCGCCTGTAGACAGGGTGGTCGAGCTTCGCTTCAGGACAATTAACTACCTCGGAAAAGGGGCAATCCAAAAGTTCCCCGATATCATGAAAACCTTTAAGAAAAAGGGCGTAAAGCGCGTAGCTATCGTCACGGGCAGAAGCTCATACAAGAAAAGCGGTGCATGGGATGTGATAAAGCCCACACTCGAGGATTTGAAAATCGAGTATGCACATTTCGACGGAGTCGGTAGCAATCCAACCGTGGACATGATAGATGAGGCTACGAAGATTACTCGCGAGCTCAACCCGCAACTCGTCGTCGGGATTGGTGGCGGTAGTCCCCTCGATTGTGCTAAAAGCGTTGCCGTTCTGCTCAAATACCCGGGCAAGGACGCACGTCAACTTTATAGAGGCAAGTTCACTCCAGCTAAAGCAGCCCCAACCGTGCTGGTCAATCTCACTCACGGCACAGGGACAGAAGTGGACAGGTTCGCCCTAGCCACTATCCCAGAAATCAAACGCAAGACGGCAATCGCCTGCGATTGTATTTATCCGGCTTACTCAATAGACGACCCGGCTCTATCAGTCAGCCTTTCAAAAGATGAAACGCGCTACGTAACATTAGACGCTCTCAATCACCTCACTGAGGCTGCTACCACTACCAAGACCTCTCCCTATTCTATCTTGCTGGCAAAGGAGGCGGCGCAGTGCATTGCCACATACTTGCCTGTAGCACTTAAGGAGCCAGCCAACATCGACGCCCGCTACTACCTGCACTATGCTGCCATCATCGCCGGCCTTGCTTTCGATAGCGCACTGCTCCACCTGACACACGCCCTCGAGCACTCTATCAGTGCATTCAAGCCGGAGGTAGCTCATGGGCTTGGTCTCGTAGCAATTCAACCAGCCGTAATTAGGGCCATTTATCCCGCGGTCTCCGAGGTGCTGGCAGAAGTCTATAAGCCCATCGTGCCAGGACTGCGAGGCTCTCCGGAAGAGGCAAAAACGGCGGCTAAAAAGGTTGAAGAGTGGCTGTTCAGTATAGGTGTAACGCAAAAACTCAGTGACCTTGGTTTCACAAGAGAGGATGTCCCTAAACTCGTGAAGAATGTCAAAGAGTGGCCAGGGGAGGACAGGTTGCTCTCCGTTGCACCGGTGCCCGCCACCGATGAGTTGATAGCATGCATCTACGAAGAATCGCTCTACCCAATGAGATAGGTAAGAATTTTATTTGCGGGGCGGTTCAACACGTCAATAAAATGCCCTTCGAGAACTAGCTAAAATGTCTAAACCACGCTCCTATCAGACTGAAGCAATTATTATCAGGAAGATTAAATTTGGCGAGGCGCATAGAGTCCTCACCCTCTATACCCCGCAACTGGGTAAGATTAGAGCCGTTGCCAAGGGAATCAGCCGCTCGAAAAGCAAGCTCGCCGGACATCTGGAACTTCTTACCTATAGCATGGTATCGCTAGCTCGGGGACGAAATCTGGATACTATCATCGGAAGCCAGACCATCAACACTTTCCTTCCACTCAAAAGCGACCTCCAGCTCACTGCCCATGCCCTTTACACCGCTGAGCTGGTTGACCAGTTCGCTGAAGACCAGATTGAAAATCAGCCCCTTTTCCGATTGCTCCTCGAAACAATGCAGCGCCTGTGCCAGCCCGGCGATAATGAACTGGTTCTGCGGTATTTTGAAATGCACCTGCTTAATGAGACTGGCTACCGACCCCAGCTCAACGAGTGTGTTTCCTGTCATGCACCGCTTCAGCCCGTCATTAATTCATTCTCCTCCAGCGCCGGCGGTATACTATGCCCAAATTGCCACCGCAGCCAAACTTTAACCCGCCCCCTGTCAGTTAACGCGCAGAAGGTATTGAGACTTTTGCAGTTCAATGATTATGACGCCGTCAGCAAGCTGAAAATAGACCAGCAATTATCTAACGAGTTAGAAGGGGTAATAAGGGGTTATCTCAAATACCTGCTGGAACGGGAAATAAAGTCCGCCGCCTGGCTGGATAGCTTAAGAGAAAAGATTATTTATTAGCGACACAACAAGTAGAAATTTTTGGGGGTGACATTATAAATACCCTTTTTTCCAGAAACAACTCGAAGCTAACCGAGGCTAGGATTTGTTTCTAACGTTATGTAAAGTTGTTATGTCAAGTAGAGATTAGGTGGCCTATCCCCCTTGCCCACCTTCCCTCAGAGAATTTTTCAACTACGACTTCAGCCAAATATGAACCCATATACCAACTAAGCACGACCTCACCCCCTATATCCCCCGCTCGGGAACGGTTTCGCAAATGGATACACGAGCGCCCCTTTGGTTCACGCTCTCTGTGCCTCTGCACAGTGACCAGCCGGGAAGCTCTTCGGGATATAGTCAAGAAACATAATACTATTAGGAGCCACCACGATGTCAAACAATTAGATAGTGGTTGAATCGCCAAGTCAGCACTCTACTATGGTCACTCTCTGTATGTCACATTTAGATGGAATGTGACGAAACGTGACCTGCCCCCCGAAAACGATACCAGATATAATATCGTAAAAGGGGGAATAGATGGCCAGAAAAGGGTACGCACCGGAACAAATCATTAATAAGCTCAGGGAAGCTGAAATTCTTCTGAGCCAGG
>Ga0315274_10006282_pt1 | contig 17325 bp, 29 predicted proteins | sample YL17G02_20_MG_FD_203700 | JGI IMG/M metagenome (GOLD analysis project Ga0315274, IMG submission 203700) | Sediment microbial communities from Yellowstone Lake, YNP, Wyoming, USA - YL17G02_20 | ecosystem: Environmental > Aquatic > Freshwater > Lake > Sediment | place: USA: Wyoming | collected...
AGCAACAGATATATTGAATCTTGGGAGTCTTCCATGAACTAATTTTGCATCAATAAAGTCAACTATTTCAGGATGACTAATATCAACATGCCCAAGTGTAGCAGCTCGTCTTCCTCCACCACTTTCAATTGTTTTAGCAACTGCATCAGCAGCTTCCATAAAACTAACAAGACCAGAAGATTCTCCTCCTTTTCCTAAAATTGAATCTCCTCTTGGTCTTAAAGGACTGAAGTTTGCTCCAACTCCACCTCCCTCCGACCAAAGTATCAAAGAATCTTTAATAAATTGCCCAATTTCTTCAATTGAATCTCCTATTGGTAAGTGATAACAATTAAATAATGAACCTCTAGCTCTACCAGCATTTCTCAAAATACGTCCACCTGGAATGAAGTCCATATTATAAATCATTTCATAAAATTGATCTTGTGTTTTTTGTTTATTAACAGTTTCTGGAGATGAAATAACACTAGCAACTCTTTTACAACATGCTTCCCAATCTTCGCCTTCCATAAAATATCTTGATTGTGCTACTTTTAACGCATTATCTGATAACACTTTTTTCATAGAATCTCCTTAACAAATTTTGTTAGCTAACTTTCCTAAAGAACAATTATCTTTATGCCCTTTTTCATAGTGACATTTTTTACAACAACTCCAAGCATAATCTGGGTCTAAACTAAAGAATGGCTCTAGTTTTTGTGGTTTTTCATGATGAACATCTGTAGCTTTATCATCACAAAATTGACAAATATAATTATCTCGTTCTAGAACAAATTGGCGGAAAGTTTGATATTCCGCTTCTGTATAATTTCTTTTTGATTTAATTGAGCCATTTCTACTTCTAAATAAAACACATCCACTTCTACATTCTTCACTACAATATAAATATGATTTTCCAGATTCTAAATTTCTAAGTCTTTCATGGAATTGAGTATATGAAGGAATAAACCACCCTCCATTTTCTTTGCTATTTTTACAATTATTATTTTTACAATGAACTAGAAATACTCCCTTTTTCTTTTCTAATATTTCTTCCTCTAGAAGAAGTAATGGATATTTTTCTTTATAGTAATCTAATGATTTTATTAATTTATTCTTTAATAATCTAATTGTTTTTATAGAATGTTTCTTTCCAAAAAATGGATTTTTTTCTTTAATCATTTTACCTAATAAAGTATTCCTGATTTTTTCTTTTACTTCTATTTCTACCTGTTTACCATATCTATGATTTTTCTCACCAGTTAACGATTTTCTAATTTTGTCTTTGGTTTCTTTTTTATGATTTTTTTGATAAAAAGGATTTCCAATCCCAAGTCTTTTATTTCTCATATTTAAACATTTTAAATAATGAGATGAACAGCACCATTTTCCATTTTTTAATTTATATAGAGCTTCTTGACCACAACCAAAATCACATATCATATATATCCCTCAAATTAATAATCGGTAGTTATACATAAATGAAAAGGATTTTTTATAGAATCTCTTTGTGACCATAGCCACCAATCAACTTCAGCTATAGTCCATTCTGTAAGATCACATAATTTTTGGCAGCTTAGAACTGTAGCGGATCGAATTTCACATTCTTTAATTGAATGTTTTGGAATTGGTTGATGATCTTCGATAGAACGCTTGAGGTCTAATGAATAGGAAATGCAGGAGAAATGTTCCAAAATTTTTGGAACTTGATAGTCAGCGGCAACAGGAAAATTTTTCATATCATTCTGATATAATTTTCTAAAAAGATCATATTTTCTATATAATTCAATAAATAAAAGACACGCTCGTTTTAGAAAAAGATCCGCTCCATAACTAGGAAATAAACAAATTATTTCCCAAAAGGGTTGTTTTAATTCAGTACCCATCATGATTTGTTTTGCAGCTCTTTTAACATAAGGTAAAACTTGTTTAATATGTTCTGCTCTTTCTTGAAGTAATGGAAATCTTTCCTCTGTTATTCTGCATAAAAATCTGGTATACATAGATGATAGTTCAATTGCTTTTTCATAATCATATTCATTTAGAAAACATTCATCAATTATGTTTCCTAATTTAGAGGCACATGAACCATTTGGTCTAATATCAGACCGCCCATACCAATAACAGTAGTTAATAGAATTCTTTAGTATATCTCTAATTATTTCTCCTTCAAGATTATTAGGAGCAAGTAATGGTATAACAACTGGAGATTTTTTCATTACCTCTGCTAAGTCAACTAGTTTTTCATTATTAATTTTTACATATTTTGAATCTTTTAAAAAATTTTCGGATAATTCAAAAACAGTTTCGATTGGTTTAAAATTCATAAATTCGCCTCTAACATATCAATTTTTGTGATTATTTGTTCTAAATTTAAAATAGAATGACCTTTTATGCAGCTTTTTTAATTTGTGATTTTAAAGATTCTATTTTTTTATCAATTTTATCAGCGCATTGTTTGTAATTATTAGATGAAGAACATTTTACTTGTAGTTGATATAAAACCGAAATTTCCTTTTTTAAAGCTCTTACTCTATTTCTTTTTAAACAAATTTCTTTAGCTCCGGGTTTCATATTTTTACAATCTTGATCTGTATTATATTTTTTATATATTTTATAAGCAAGAGCGATTATTGCTGCACTTAAAATTCCTGCTGCTACAATTTTAGCAGTTTTTGATTTATACCAAGGAGACTTTTTTGGTTCTATAAATTGTCTAGGAATTACTGCTGGCAAATTTGGACTACTACCAAGAGAAGGATCTAACTTAGTTGGTTCATGTTTAGCTTTAATTGCATCACCGTGTTTAACTTTAGCACGAGCCATATCAGGATTATAGTTAGTATCTGACCATCTTTGCCATTGAGATCTAGGAACTAACTGCTCCTCTAAATTTTCTTTTTCAAAAATAAATCTCTCTAAGATAATCTCTTGATCATATTGCATCTTTTTTTCTCCATCTACTATTATTATAAACTATTATTTGAGGTCTTTCTTTTTTATTTAACTTGGTTATGATATAATCTTTTAAAAATAATACAGTAAGAGTGATACAAACATTTATTACAACATCTCTTATTTTCATTTTAAATCCTTTCGCTTAATCTTTTATTCCCGCCTCAGCTTCCATTTTTTTCAATCTAGTGTAATAATCAGGAATTTCAACTAAATGATCTAAAGCAATTTTTCTAGCAAGAATAGTAATAGTTGTATGCTCCATTTCTACCTTCATACCCATTTCTAATTCTTTTGGATCATGTTTAATTTCTTTTCCTTTTGATTTTCCTTCTGATAAAAATGAACTTAAAATTTTATAAATTTCAGCTTCAAATTTATGAGTATCAATACCTTTCTTTTCAGCAAAAGAGTGTACCTTTGAATCTTCCGGATATGGATTATCTATAAACCATTTAATTAATTCTTCTTGTAAACTATCTCCTTTATCAGCTTCAAGTAAAACTTCTTCTTTACTTTCTTTAATCTTTGGTTTCTTTGGTTGCACATCAGTAGATGTTTTTAAAATATGTAAATATTCTTTATCCATTTTATACTCCTATAATATCATTAAGAAAAGACTCTAATCCTAATTGTTTTAATTTGATTCTGAAAAATTCAGATATAGTTGGAGAGTATGGTCTTTTCTTTAAATATAGACGAGACTCTGTTGGAGTTCTATCTCCTTTTTTAGCATTACATTTCATACAGCAAGCAACACAATTATCAAATTCTGTTTTGCCTCCGCGAGATGATGGAATAACGTGATCAATTGTAAGCTCTTCACTACAACCGCAATACCCGCATTTATAGTTGTCTCTAATCAAAACATTGCGTTTACTAAACGGAACTTTATTTCTGTATATGGTTCTTATAACTTTTAGTAATTTGATTAAAACTGGTACTTTAAGCAATGAACCATCAATAAGTTTAATTACTTTATCTGAATATTTAATTACTTCTGTCTTTCCTAACATTACTAACGTGACAGCTCTACGCCATGAAACAGTATTTAAGAAAGAGTAGTCTCCATTTAAAACGATACATTTTTGGTATGATTCCATTGGATGCTATTTTTAATCCCCCTATAAAAATTTTCATGCCATACTCTATTTCCATTAGCTTTAGCATTACAAATATGACACAATACAATTAAATTTTTTGGGTGGCAACTCTCTTTGTTATAATCTATATGATGAGTAGTTAATCTTTCACTTTGTTTGTTACAATTAGGATTTTGACATTCTTTTTCATATTCTCTCATTTCTTTAGATAAATAACACCATCCAGAGCAATAAGATAATTTAGAAATACCACCTTTCCAATTAGGATTTTTATCTCCTGACATATCTATATAATCCATTGGATTATTTTTCTTCATAAATTCTGAATGATTTGGTCTTTTACTAAAAGTTCTTCCTTTTCTTGCTTCTGATATATTTTTTCTATGTTCTTCAGAAAAAGGACCTAACTTTTTTCCTATTCGTTTTTTACTCATTTTTTCTCTTGTTTCTATAGATGGACTTTTTTTATAATTAGGATTTTTCTCTTTTCTTTTACATTCACTTCCTATTTCTTTTAATCTAGAACATTTTTGATATGTTATTTCACAGCACCATTTTCCATTTTTAAGTTGATGTGATGCTTCTTTTCCACAACCATATTCGCAATCCATCATCCCTCCATTCTTAGCTTTGTTCTTTACCTTTAAATAGCATATATGATTTGCCATTATAAGTTTTATCCATAACACCAGTATTAATTAAATGATATAATCCTTTAACTTTTTTCCCTTTAAAATCTATAATGATATGACTTTTATCATTTTTTAAAATATCACATTCCCCGTCATCCCATTTTTTTAATTCCCCAGCTCCGTATCCACTCTCAATTTTACCAAGAAATAGAGCTTCCTCAGGTGAATGGTCATTTGTTCTAACAGCTAAAACTTTTTTACCATAGTCAAGAGGAACTCCTTTTCTAACTGCAAATGACATCCAGTTGGTTGAATCGGGCATTTTAAAGCGAAGATCATAATGAAGACCTGCTCTTTTTGCATGGTGTTCAACAACTATAAATTTTGACTTAATCATTTTATTTTTTACCTTTTATTCATCTCTATTTCCTTCTTTAGAAAGGAAATATGCATGAGATGGGCATAGTAAATGAGGTCTAGCTTTCGTAGCCTTAATTATTGTACACCGGGATCTTAAAAAATTTTTTAATTTAAGCGAATCAAAAAAATATATATGGGTATCAGTTACATGACTAATTACAGACCAATGATCCCACATATAACCATTTACTGCCATAAGAATAGCTCTATTTGGCATACCTAAGAATGTGGACATATCGGCCCAAAAACTATCTAAAGTTAATTGAGTTTTATGTTTAAATGGCATATGACGATCTGGAATTTTATCAATGGCAACATCTTTTAAAATACTTCCAACTAATCCAAGAATTATTCCATTAGTTAAAGCCTCTGTTAAAAGATGTTTTTTTTCTAAGTATATAAGAATATCATTAAATAACTGCCTTGCTTCATCTTCTGAAATATTACTAATTATTTTAGCAGCATTTACAATTCCATATACCGCACAGAGACTATCTAAAGCCCCCTGCAAATATGGTTTTTGTTTCTTCATTTATTACATCTCGCCAGAAGGCTCATAGTTTCCAGTAATATCATTTTCAAATCTATTTATAATATTTTGATATTGTGGATTATCTCCATTAAGTTTCTTTAGTAGTTGTAAGCATACTAACTTTTTCTTTGGACAATCATAATCCATACAATAATCAATCATATCTTTTTCATCATCATATTCAACAACAACTTGGCGTTTTCTTTTTTTCTTTATGGGCGGGAAACTTTCAAATTCTAGAAAAAAGAGATAATCCTCAGCAATTTGGTTCATAATTAAATCCTCGTTAAAATATTTTTATGTGAACTTACATCTTTTGCAACCTCTTTTTTCGTTTTATCTTTTCCTCTCCAATATGTACTTCCATGTGCTTCATCTTTCATAGCAGCACAATAACCTTCTGGATTTTTAACCTTTCCTCTCATTCTAGCAACGCATTTATCAAAAAAATCTTTATCCTTAGGAGATTTTTCTCCAACGTGTTTAGCTAAAGTTGTGCCTGCTTTTTTTACACTTTTAGTATTCCACCCATGAGGCATACTAGTAAAACCTGCTTCAAGAATATGCCCAATTTTTTCCATTGGTTGCCCACAACAAACTAATGGCCCATGCCCAGCTACATCGACATTTACTATTCTCCCGCATACTGAGCATCGAAGTCGATCATCGTCAGTAATCATATATTCTTCTTGTAATTTATTTAGATACTGCTCCAACATTTTGATTTTCCTCCAACGCCATACGAGCTAAAGAATAAGCATCAGCTATATTATTATCTTTAAATTCAAGACCATATTTTTTATAGATATTTAACAACATAAATTCTTTTTTAGCATTGCCATTTCCTGGCCCACATATAAATTTTTTCAAAGAACCTGGGGCAATGATTTTATACCTAACTTTTTTTCTATAAAGAAAAATTCTTATTAAATAGTGAAGCGCCCCCATCTGAAGTACTGCTTGACCACTACTCATATATGAAGGACCTTCAATATAGACATATTTTAATCTTAAAATCTTTGGAACGAAAGATAAACCATCAATAATATCAATCATTCTTTTTTCATCTATTTGATCTGAGGATGTTTTTATCAACTTTTGTTCAAGGATACATCCATCTTGATCTAAAACCACAATTCCGGTTCCAGTCAAACTGTGGTCAATACCAACGTAAACTCTTTCTTTTTTAGCAGTACAAACTTCGCTCATAATTATTTCCTTTAACCGTGATCTATTCTCACGTTTGGAATAAAGTATCTTTCAAGTCTTTCAACCGTTGTATTCTTTAAATCTTTGCCTTCTTCATAAACATCACTCTCAAGCGGGATTTCTCCAAATGGTGTGCGAAGACTGCCACCGCCGTATTTCTTTCTTATTCTGCCAGTTATTATCATAATATCAGCTAAAGCTAATTTTTTGAAATCCAAGTGTAAATCATTTGGGATTCCGCTTAAATCTTTAGGTTGCTGCCTTTCATACTCAACAGTAACAATCCCAACTGATGAAGTTGGCAGGGGTGAAATTCTTAAAATATTAGGATGCTTAAATTCACAAGTATAATCAAATGATGAAAACATTTTAAGAGTTCCTGCCATTTCTACAGCTAGAGCCCATTCTCTTAATTCTCCATAACCAAGAGGCCCTAGTGGTGGGTGCCCGTGTAAATATAGATCACTTGCGCTTGTGTAAAAATCTTTTACGTTTAAAATTTCTAATCCTTGAGGATCAAATAAATACCATTCGTTTGCACATCCAGGAACTTTTTGACTATCATTACTTAAATTTAATGTTGTTTTTGCAACATCTGGAATGTAGTAAGAAAATTCTCTTCGTGTATGTTCGCAAACATATTCTATAATTTTCTCATCTGTTAACTCTACTTGAACAAATGGAAATCCTAAATTATCTTTAATGTATGTTAAAACTTCATTGACATTAAGCATATCTGATCCCTCATATATAAAGAATATCTATTGAACTTTCTTGCAAATATACCCCATTTATTTCTAACGCTTTTTTTAAAGATTCCAATGGAGCTACTTCATGATTTTGAATTGCGTTTGTTATTATATTTTTCTTGTCTAACATTTCAGTTGTTTTTGGGTTTTCAACTGCTCTAGAAATTAACTCAAAAGAAACCAATTTTAAATTCATAGATATTAAGTTCGACGTTGTTTCAGCAGTAACAATATTATTCAAATGTTTGTTCGAAATACTAGAAGGTAAAGAAGAAAAAAGCGGCAAGTTGTTTTCAACCTTATCATAAACTTCATTCATACTGCCGGTTAAACATGCTAGTTGATCAAAACAATCATTTATTCTTTTTCCTCCAACCCCACGAACTCCATCCACGTCATCTCCAACATCCCCAACTACACTCATAACTAATGGATAAAAAGAATCATCAATTGTAGTCTCTCTTTTAACAAATGATGATACAGCGTCTCCTTTTTTTAAAATTTTCTTAGATGACATTGTTTTAGAGAAAACAAAACAATCATCATCTAAACATTGCCATAAATCATGGTCATTAGAATAAATAACATTTCCTATTTTATCCCCACGCTCTATTAAATTCCTAGTTAATAAATAATAAGGAACAAAATCTGCTTCTAAATTTGGCAGTCTTACTACTCTAACAGATGGTAACTTACTGCAAGCTTTCTCAATAAGTCTAAAATTATTTTGTAAGACTTCATAAAACAATTCTCTATCTTCTCTTTTAAGCCCATATAAATCATCAACCTTTCTAGATATTTTATATTTCTTGCTTATATTGAGATGATAGTATGAATGCCCACTTTCAAAAAAGATTACAAACGCTATATCCAATCCTCGTTTATATGCATAGATTTTATGAAAAGTTAAAAAGGCTATAAGAGATGAAAAGATTGCGGTGTCAATAAATTTTGTCTTCTTCGAACTTTCTACAATATTTACAATAGCATGCTGCATATACGTTGTTTGTAGGGTGTTCTTTAAATCTATAAATATATTTAATCTCTTATAGCCTCCAAACGAAACAATCTCATCTAAGATTGAATAAGTTGGATAATAACTTAGAAGAGAGCTAGGATGCATTTTTATTCCGTTGGCTCAGGAATAATTGCAGATCTAGAAAACATTTTAATCTCAATTGCCCCTAGTTTAGTGGATGTTACATTGACAGAAATATCTCGATCCCCTTCTTTATACATTTTAAAATCAACATCCGTATCATGATCAATCTTAAATGGAATTGTTGAAATATTTAAGAATGAAGGTTCGAATGTAGCATTTAATGGAACCCCAGTTTTAAAGTTTGCATATAGATCATTTGATTGGGTTCTTGTGCAAATTGTTGCTTGGGTTTCCTGAAAACGAACTTGAATTGAATCCGCATTAAAGTTCTCACTAATAATTCTAATTCTATCAGTTACAATTTTAGATAGTTCATCATGAAGAATCAGGTTATCTTCTGCTAAATTATAAACCTGATAAAGTTCAGCTTCCCCCATATATTTATTTTCAATAAACTCAATAGTTGGGAAAACAAACTTCAATGAAGATAGTTCATCTGATACTATAAAATAACTATCATTGCCAAGTTCATCATGAATTTCAATTGTTACGGGTTGCCCCATAAAAATCTTCAATAGATCCAATTTCTTCTTTAAATTGATAATAGGAAGATTTGCATCCATAATAACTGGGGTTAAATTAATTTCAAATGAGCAGGCAAGATTATTACTTCTTTGTCTAATAAATCCGTTCTTAATATCCACATCATTACAAACATCCTTGAAGTTTGTAAGGCATCTCATAAAATCCGCGTAACCTTCTGCATTTAGTGTGATAACTGTTGCCATTCTCTTTCTCCTTTCTTAAATCTCAAGTTGACCACGTTTGTAGTATTTTTTAGCTAAACGATAGACATTTTTAAATGTTGCATTTTTTGTTTGTTCCCCATGTAAATTTCTAATCTTCAATAGAATATCAGGATCCATTTTTTCAATTTTTAATCTAATTCTCTTAACTGCTGTTCCTCTCATTTTTCTCTCCTTACTTTAGTTTTTTAATGATAGTGACATATATAAACTTTTCTTCTTTAACTTCATGTGAATTAAGATGATCTAAAGTAATTAAGCATGTTTCGGCAACCTCAACAATTTCCATAACTCTTTCTGCAACAGTTTTAGCCCCGCTATCCTCTGAGTTAATAGGGATAAAGTAAATCATTAAAATTGCGTCAGAACCGTGGTATGTGCAATTAAACATACATAGATTATTTCCTAATAATTTAAATAGTTTATTATTAGCAGCTGCTTTACAAAATAAAGCATAATAATCTATATTTTCAACATCGCCGTCATACTTTAACTCACTTTCAATTGTATTGTCAAATATTTCCTTAAGTTTATCATGCGCGTAGGTCATTTTAAATTTCTCCTTTAGATCACATATTCGTCTGGAATTACAGGGCTAGTATTAAAATCTTTTCCGGTTTTGTTATAATAAATAGTTAATTTATCAATAATATGTTTGTTTCTTTCTTTTAATATTTTATACCAATTAAGTGAAATACCTCTGTCAGAAAGTATAACAACTTTTGGTCTAAAAATTTGTTCATGGTATACTATAGATTGAATTAATGGTCCGTATTTTGAGGACAATGCTGAAGCGTATAAATTTATGTCTTCTTTAATATTTAAAAAATCAAATATATGTTCCGAAAATATATCGAATATTCCTTCTGCAATAACTATAGTATTGGAATTTTTATTTATTCCGTTCAATTTATAATAATCTACAAAAGTTGATTGTTGTACTTTAAGTTTAAAATACCTCATAGATTGGGTGTCATCTATATTTCTAAAAACAACTGTATTATTATTTTCGGTTAAGAATCCAATAAAGTTGGTTTGTAAATAATCTTTCATTCTAAATAAAGTTTCACTTATTGGTATAGAATTTATAGATAAAAATTTATTTACATCAAAAATTAACCCTTTGACCCTATCTAAAGGAATATTATGAAACTTTAATCTTTTTCTAAGATATAATTCTTTTAAAGGATTATCTTCTATAACAGGTAAATGAATTTTAGTTGGTGTGGTTTCATCTACAAAAATACTTCGTTTATATTTAAAATTTTCTAAAGTTTGTTTATCAATGAATTTATTAGATATATCATGCCCTTCAATTGCTGTTAAAAGTTTTCTTAAAGTTCCTTTCTTTTCACACTCAGATTGAAAGCAATGAAAAATTGGGATTTCATTAGAAATATGAAGATGGTAATGCTCTTTTTGTTTACCAAACTCACACCAGGGGCAAGGAATAATTATATTTTTATTAGTAACTTTTACAGAACCTAAACTATTTTTTAGATACTGTATAAATATATCCTGATATATCCCAATCATTCGTTCCCCATTATCCTGGTTATCCAGTCAATTTTTCCAGTATTTTTACATTTTGAACAACCAAGGCCTTTGCATTTTTGACAAAGATATTCACCATTTAATTCTTTTACTGAATACCCAAATCCGCCACACCCCAAACATACTTGTTCTTGCCCATGATCCCAAAAGGTTATTCCGGTATCCTTATTTATATAAACATTTAAACCACTACCATCACAAGTAGTACATTTATGTAGATTAGTTTTTTTTAATTCATCAGGAAAAAATTCTTCAAAATTTTTTATAATCCCATAAATTTTATTTCTTAGTAACAATTGTTTTTGATTTACAGAAAACCCGCTCATTTTCCTGTTACTGCCTTTCTATAAGATTGCAAAGCTTTTATTATTTCAAAAACCATGGCCATAAAATGCATATGTGGAACTAAACAATTTTGATGGGTATTTGAATATCTATTAATAATAATTTTAGCTGGGGTTGGTATTTTATCCATGAAAAATAATTCAGTATATATATTTCTATACTCAAGTTCCTGCCCGGCTAAAATTTCAATTATTAAGTTTACAATCCCACCAATTTTAGAATCCTCAATTTTTTCCAAACAACTAATAACTTGTAGAATAAGTGACATAACCTTCTTTTCATTAGTTGTAATAGATTCTTCTGTTACGTCTAATTTTCCATTCAATGCATTTCTTTGAAGTGTATTTACGATTTTTCTAACATCTGGATATAAATTGTTTATTATTAAACCAACAGTTTTTTCTTCATAGATTATTTTTTCACTATCTAAAATTCTTTTTGCATAATCCATTAAATAATCTTTTGGAATTTGACTAAAAGCATAATGTGAAAATCTGCTTTGAACTGCGTCGGGAATTTTTGAGACATAGTTACAAGTAAAAATAAATCTACCATATGCAACATGATATTTTTCAATAATGGCTCTTAAAGAATCGTATCCATCATTTGTAAGTTTATCTGACTCATCAATAAATACTACTCTAAAATTATCTCTTGATGGAGGATGTCTTAAAAATGGTTCTATAACTTCATCTACGAAACCAATACCTCTTGATTTCTTTGCCGACCCATTAACCATTAGAAGGTTATCATTAGGATTTTGTAATACACCATACTTAGAGCATATAACTCTGGCTAACGTGGTCTTGCCGCCTCCAGGAGGCCCCGACAATAGCAAGTTAGGTAGATTTCCCTTTGCAATAATGATTCCAAATTCTTTTTTATACTTTTCTGGTAAAACAAGTTCATCTAAAGTTTTAGGTCTATATTTTTCAACCCACATTGAATCCATTAATTCGAGCATTCAAATTCTCCTTTCATTAACACCTATATCCATCAACTTCCCTTAATATACTTTCAAATATTTTATTTCTAGAGTATTCTCTTATTCCCTCTGATTTAATTGAATTATATAGACGTTCAAATGCTTCTTCTCCACTAAGCATATCATCGTTAATTAATATAAACGAATCCATAATTTCTATTTTTTTAATCTGTGGAATTTGTTTTAGAATCAGAATATCATTAGCTACAACTTCTGGTTTAGTGTCTGCTAGGAAGGATACTGCAATTGATTTCTTTTTATCATTAATATACATTACAAGTTCGTCAGCAGCTAAAATATAAATTCCTTCATCACTAGAAGGATAATGATCAATTTTTTCAAAATCAAACTCAGTAATTTTATCATAAATATTTTGGAACAACTCGGGCATCAAAATTACCTCCAGAAATGAAATTTATATTTTGTTCCAAAATACAAAAATAATATCCATATTCTGAAGATAATAATTACCAAAAAAAATATGATGGGGGAATTGATTTCCCCCATCTATTTTCATTCCTATCATTTATTCTGTTTTTGTTTTTGTTGCCCAACTCTAACTTTTTCTTTCTTTGCTACCTCAATCTCAATATGATCAGCCATATTACAATTTCCATTTCTCCATTTTGCAGCTGGGAATGCATATGATTTACAATATCTTTTGATTAGTGTTGTTTCTGAAGTTCCTTCTTGATTAATAGTTACAATAGGTGGGTTATTTATTATTTCAATGCGCGAACAAGATTTCTCTCCCATACATTGACTAACAATTGGCTGTTTAATCATTTGCAATTGTTCGGTAACTGACATTTTTTTACTTCTCATCTTTTCTCCTCTCAGTAAAGTAAACTCCGTATTTAGGATGGTCAACAGCTTTATTTTGATAATAATTATGAACATTTATTAAAGACCAAATAAAAAATATAAATAAAATTATTGCTAAACTTTGTAAAATAATCATTACTAATTCTCCTTAACCGTAGTAGTCTGATATTATAAATAACTTTTCTTTAGATCTTGTTATTGCTGTATATAACCATCTAGCATAATATTCATCATTCCAATGTTTTGTTCGTTGTTCAAAAACAACTACTTTTGGCCATTCCGACCCCTGTGACTTATGTACTGAAATAGTATAACCATAATCAAAAAAGTCAATTGTATTAAACTTTCGCTTTCGGGCATATGCTATTTGTTCCTTCATTTTGGGTGACTTATCAAACATTGTATATTGAACCTCTCCAAAACATTTAGATGAAACGAGAGATTCATATACATCACTACTTCCATCAATTTGATAGGTAATTCTATAAAGGTTGTGGTCTTCCGGCATAACCCACATAACTGTTCCAATTTGCCCGTTCATAATTTTTGAATCATGGTTATTTACTAAGCAAACAATTCTTTCACCTGGATATGGTTTTTTATTTTTAAACTTTAATTTTTCTCTTATCTTATCATTTAAATTTGCTCTTGTTGTATTAAATGCGCACAAAATGATAAGATTTTCATCAAAGATTAATTTTTCATCCCATATCTTTTGACATAGTTTACTTCTCCAACTTAATTTAAAAACTTCATTTGAAAACATTTTATTATCTGGTATATAACCTGCGGTTCTTACAAATTGAGATAATGCTATTATTGGTGAGTCGAGAGCTTGTCTTTGTATTTCTTGTAATGTATAATTAGGGTTCGCCATAAGGTTGAAATTATCACCTATTGGTGGTAATTGCCCATGATCTCCAAAAGCAATAATTGGGATTCCATACTTTGATAAATCTTTAAATATATCTTCTGAAACCATTGAGGCTTCATCAATAATTATTAAATCCCCGCAATCAATGGAATCAACTGCTTGCCAACCTACAATAACAAAAGTGTTTAAAGTTTTATCCCATCTTGTTAAAGCTTTATAAATTAAACCATGTATAGTTCCTACATAATCATCTTTATAAATAGAATTTTGTTCATGTAATTTATTTTTTAATACCCCACTTGCCTTCCCAGTAAATGTTACAAAAAGAACGGATAAATGCGGGAACTGTTTAGCGAGCATTTTTCTAAACTCACCAATTAAAAATGTTTTTCCAGTTCCCGCATATCCACCAACCGTTCTAAGGAAGTAAGACATTCCACTAAGTTTATATTCTTGCTTGAGCAAATTTAATAAATCATCCGCCACTTGATGTTGCTCTTTAGAAAGATTCAAACCTCACTCCCTCCAATTTAAGTTAAGAATCAATTTCTTTTAAGTATTTATTAAATTCTGTTTTAATATCAAGAACTCTTTTTGGGTAAGATTTTGACCCGCCAACATACCTGTAAAGCGCCCTTTTAGTATTTCCATTTTCAATTACATAAAATAATTTATATATTTTAATTCCACTATCTATATTCGTCTTAATATCATATAATGATGTCTTATTTGGTAAGTTGAAATCTTTGGCCCAAAATGGCATTACTTGCATTAGCCCGGCTGCTTTGCTTCTTTTATTTGTAGCATGAGGATTGAATTGACTTTCTATTTCCATTATAGCCAACATCAAATCTAAATTAACATCATGCTCGTCACATAGCTCTGTTAAATGATGAGCAATATCTTTAATATGATCATCTTCTCTTTTTGGGTAATTTTCTTTGATATACATCTCAACTGCTTTTTTCATTTTATTTAAAATAACTACTTCACAACTTATATTATTATAATTTTGAGTATGCATTACAGCAGGTTCTTTTTCAGGATATTGTATTTCTACTAAATCAATTTTTACTTCTTGAATTTCAGCCAATTCTAAAATAGGGGGGATTTCCATAGTTTGAGTAACTAAATCATGATTAATACTACAGCCATGTAAAAAAAGGGCTAAAGTTAAAAATAAAAATATTTTAGCTTTAGTCATGCGTTGTCCTCCTAATTGCAAATTTGGCGGATTGCAATGTTTGTTCCAAAAAATAAGGCGGTTACAGAGAACTAACTGTAACCGCCTTATTTCTTTGTTATTTTCTCCCAGAAGGAATTTCCTTACTAGGAGTAGGAACAGGTTTTTGGGTTTCTGGAGTCGCCGCCAATTCATCAGGCTCCAGCATTGCGCCGCTAAGTTTGTGCTCTCTAATTTTATAATGATAATATAGAATCTTAGCGACGTATTCATTTTGCCATGGGGGCTTCGTTAATTTAGGATCCCCCGTATTATACCTGAATAATGCAGCACCAATATCTCCTTTTGATTCTTCTAGATATTTAGCAAGTATATCAGTGCCGCATGATATATTGCTATCAATCCAGTAAAGCTTGTGTCGGGCGTCCACTCCATTATCTTTTAATTCCGGGGCACTTTTCCAAGTCTGGTACCGAACTTGCATCAACCCAATTGCTCCTTTGGGGCTAAGGGCGTTTGGGTTTACTTCTGACTCGGTGTATATTAACGCCAATATAAGATCTGGATCCAACTTTTTTGCGGCCGACTCCTTAATAATATTCATTGCCACAAATTTAGCAACGAAAGGAGTCGTTTTTGGCTGAAGTTTAATTACACAGTCAGCCAATTTGATTACTTCAGGATCGTCAAAAGGAGAACTAACTTTTGACGTTGACGATGCTTTCAAAGCCTCCATTTTCAATTTAAGATTCGAGTCATTAAGCTCAACCAATTTGTAAATTAGAATAAATGCAATAATAGTTACAATGAATGAAATAAAGATAAATAGCGGTGTCCAAGATTTTATTGTATTTCCAGTAACCACCTTTTCAATAACATCTTCGTTCATTTCATCTCTCCTTTTCATAGTTATAGTTAAAATAAAAAATCCAACTTGTCAACTCATTTATTAATATATATAGAAGGTAATTCAAAACTTTAGAACAAAAATAAAATTTTGAATCAGGAGGATCTTATGGGTAGAGAAGAAATGGAAGCACAAAGAATTATGAGCGAACTTCAAACTAGAGGTGGACCTAGTGGGAATATGCCAATAAGTGGAAATATATGTAGCCAATGTAAAATGATGCACCCACCAATTGCTCCCGGGCAAACTTGTCCAATGGCACCAGTAGAAAATGTATCTGGGATTAATGATATTGAAGTTCATAAATTTCTTAATAATATGAAAAATATTTTAATTAGTCAAATGCAAAAACGTAATCTTAAAGATGGTAAAAAATTCTTCCAATATGCTATAATTGAATTAACCAAATCTTTGGAGAAATATAGTGAGTAATGCAACAGGTGGTCAAATATTCATACAACCTTTAAATATAACACCCCCAATTTGGCATGGTAAAGTGGTTGAAGTTGGTGCGTTAGCTCAAAATTATTCTAATATAAATGAATGTGATCCAGTTAAATATAAAATTTCAGATATAGAAGGTATAACAAATTTTGGGAACACATTAGTGCATATAGTCCTTCATGATAAATTAACTAAGGACTACCCAAAGGAGGAAGGGAGTGAATGATCATAACCAATAGAGAAATGGCATATTTGAATTGGTATGTTCTTGAGAAGGAATCAAAATATACGGATAGAGTAAGAGAAGCAATTAATAAAATTCATTTCTTAACTAAAAATAAAAAATTAGATTTAGCTTTAGCGATTCATATTGTTAATGAAAAATCAGCAGATCAATATGGTATTAAATTGGGTAAAGAATTTTTATGGAAACTGTATTCTAAAAGATGTGCTTATATAAAACATGGTAAAGAAGAATTTAAAAAACTTGAGTTTTTGAAACGACTATCAGATTTACCAATTATTGAAGAGAAGAATTTATGTGCTTGTGGGTGTGGTAATGAAATTGGTAATGATAAACTATATAAACATGGACATAATCCAAGGTTTAAAAGTGAAGAAGAAAAACAATTATATCTTGAAAATATTAGAAATCTTAGAAAAAATAAAAAATCTAAAAAAGTTATTTATCTTAAAGATGTTAAAAAGGAAGTTCTATAGA
>Ga0315274_10006283_pt1 | contig 17322 bp, 20 predicted proteins | sample YL17G02_20_MG_FD_203700 | JGI IMG/M metagenome (GOLD analysis project Ga0315274, IMG submission 203700) | Sediment microbial communities from Yellowstone Lake, YNP, Wyoming, USA - YL17G02_20 | ecosystem: Environmental > Aquatic > Freshwater > Lake > Sediment | place: USA: Wyoming | collected...
AGAAAGGCAAATACATAGTTGCAAACAAAGAAATGAAGAAGGACCAGTATTTCGATTATATTCTGGAAATCAGCAGGACCTACAAGCTATTCTACATCGAAGACCCGTTCCATCAGGACGACTTCAAATCATTCGCGCAATTCAGGAAGAAAACCAAAGCACTTGTCTGCGGCGATGATCTGACATCAACAAATATGGCAAGACTCAAAAAAGCAGTCAAGCACAATTCGATTAATGCGATGATAATAAAACCTAATCAAATAGGAACAATAACAGACTCGTTAAAATGCATCGAATTCTGCAAAAAGAAAAAAATCATGCCAGTGGTTTCCCATCGCGCAGGGGAAACAGATTCCGACAGCAAAGCAATGGCACTCCTCTCACAGCACGCCCCGATTGCAAAATTCGGAATCGCAGGCGAGCGCAAAAACAAGCTGAATGAACTCCTGAGAATGTGGCACTCAACAAAAGGACGAAGAATGAGCAGAATTTGATTAATTCACTTCAATCGGGTTGGTACGATGCCCGCTCCATATTGGTGGCATAATAACTCTATAACCTTCTAGATTTGTAAACATTGAACGATAAGCTTCATAATTATTTCCTCGACCCTTGAATGGATGAAATTTCGATTTCTTATATATATCAGGCATCTCTGTGGTAAGACAATGTATACTCCCGAACATTTTGTTTGTAGCCTCCATCGGAATGGGGGATTGTATAACCTTGTATCCGACTGATTTCAATACATCGGCTGTTCCTTCTGCCCGGCAATCTACGACCATATAATCACCCAGTTCTACGAAACCCACTGAAGCGAAAGCAGCATCACCTAATGGCAAAGGAACAACGTCATATCCAGTCTGACCAGAAACATAATCCGCAGCCTCCAGAAGCTTTGTATGATCATATGTGAAAACTTTTTTCTTCAGATTTCCAATATTAAGAATTGTGTCCACATGGCAAATATCAGAACCATAAAACTTATCGTTTCCGCTTACAGAAACATTCGCAAGAGCTCCTGCAAAATGACCAACTTTTAGCATAACTACTTTGGATATTCCGAAATTTTCATAAAAAATTTTGAATGTATCTTTCAATTTGCTGCCTTCTGCACTACTTTTTTCAAAATGACAAAACACAAAAAAATCATTTCCTTTCAGATATAGTCCGCCTATATAAGCCATATGGGGACACATCTCCACCTGTTTCTTACTCTCTGTATCTACCCAGGTAAATGATCCATCATTATAGAAGAATAATCCATCTCTTGGCCATTCCAAACGAACACCAAGAACATAAACTCCATTATCACGGATTCTATTAGCAAGCAAAATCGCTTCCCTGCGCTTTGCCCTACTCAAAATTTTTAGCTCTTCTGACGAAACATCTTTCGGATTTTCATCAATATAAGAAACGCCAAGAATCTGATTGTGATTTTGAACTTTTGCTTTTGATTTTACCATAGAAATTAGAGCAACCGGAAAACAATTTAAATCGATTTTTACTCCCAGCCAAAGTCTTCCATTTTTAGATCAAATTGTTCTCCTTTCTTCTTCTTGATCTCGCTGGCAATTGCCCAGAACACCAGAGCCAATGATTTCTTTCCCTTGTTGTTGCACGGGATCACAAGATCAAGGTAGGCTGTATCATGTGATGTATCTGCGAGACCTATTATTGGAACTCTCGAGGAAACAGCCTCCTTCATGGCCTGCCTGTCCACAAGGGGATCAACTATGATTAGCAAATCAGGCTCGAAATAGTCCTCATAAGAAGGATTTGTCAGTGAACCAGGCATGAACCTGCTTGTCTTGACCCTTGTTCCTGTAACCTCTCCAAATTTGCTGACAGCATCCCAGCCGATTTCCTTCCTGCAGACAATCATCGGATTCTTTGCTCTCGCAATCATTTCAGCAGCGCATCCAATTCTCTTGTCAAGCATGCCGATGTTCAATACAGCCAAACCATTGGACCTGATTTTATAAATGAATTTGCGCATACCGGCTGATTTGAACGCCATGCCTATGTGCGCCCCTGCAGTAAGATACTGTTCCCTAGGAACAATCAACCGCTCTTTTTTTTCCTCTTTTTCAGCCATGAAATTATCACTTCACTACGATTAGAATATTCTCACATATTTAAGATAAACTTTATAAACTCAAGGACAAAGCGAAAATCAAACTACTTTCACTTGCCTCTCTTAAAAGCAATTTCATATATCATTCATTACAAATATTACCTATGCGAAAACCGTGCGCCATCGGATTCTATCCAGGGCATAAGGAAGACCTGCAGAAAGCAATAAAGGAAATGATCGCAGCCGCGCAGAAAGAACCGGTCAAGCAGATATCAAACCCGCGCGGCATTATCGTGCCCCATGCAGGCTATCAGTTCTCAGGAAAGATTGCAGTCAAAACATATCTTGCGGGAAAAACCGACAGAAAGAATTTCATGATATTCTGCCCGAATCATACAGGCTATGGCACTGGGATTGCTGTCAGCACCTGCAATTGGATGACCCCGCTGGGAGAGGTGAAAAACAGCCAGAAAATTGGTGAAAAGCTGATTTCTTCAGGAAAGTTCGAAAACGACGAAATCGCACACAGGCATGAGCATTCTGCAGAAATCCAGTTACCGATTCTGCAAACAGTCTACAAAAATGTGCGAAGAACTCGAAAGAGCTCTTCGACATCCAACATGCCTTTGGCATGTTCAGATTTCTCCATAATACCGGTGTGTCTTCAGCATGAAGAATTCAGTGAACTCGAAAAAATAGCAAATATCATAACCGATCTCGACGAAGTAAAGCAGGACAAGGTCTATTTCATAGCAAGCTCTGATCTGATACACTTCGGGCCCATGTACGGCTACGTGCCAATTGACGATTCAGTTGAAAACCAGCTGAAATGGGTCGAAGAAACGGATCAAAGGCTTATGGACATGATATGTAAACTGGATGCTAAGAAATTCTATCACGAAATAACAGAAAATGATTATACCGTATGCGGATATATTCCAATAACTCTTCTCCTTCTAGTTCTGAAAAAAATAGGCACAAAGCAGGGTCATATCATCGACAGCAGCACAAGTTACAAAACCCAGAAATCAAACTCCTTTGTGGGATACGGCGGGATTGTATTCGAATAATGAAAATATGTGAAATTTATTCTTTATATTATTCCTGCCCCTTGTAGTCTTCCACGACAACGCTACAAGGAAACATCTTGTAAATTGCCTGCTTGAATGCCTTTTTTGCTGCAGGAACATGCTGCTTATTTACTCGTATCTCGGCTATTTTCTGCCCCTCTCTGACAACAGCAGCCGTTGCTATAGGCTTCCCGAACGACTGCCTCATCCCGGTTTGGAATCGGTCTGCTCCTGCTCCAGTGGCCAGAGGATTTTCCCTGAGAACCTGGTGCGGATAAACCCTTATCTTCCAGAAAAATCCCTCTTTGACAAGATACTTCTCCAAGATCCTGGATATCTGCATTCTCGCTGCTTCTATTGAATTGTGCCTTAGCTGAAGAGTCCTTTTGGAAACAAGATAAAGTACAGTGTCGTATGCCTTGGGATTTCCAAACTGAAACTGAGCTATCTTGGATCTCGGAACTCCCTTGATATAACTCTTTCTGGGTCTTCGTGTAGACTGCCTTGTAAAACCTCTGTGAATCTTCCTGTAGCATCTGGCTGGTCTCAGTCCCATAAAATCATCTCAGAATCTAAGTTAAGATAAAACATATTTAAATTCAATTTTCTGCCCTGCGAAAATAAATTCTGTACAAGATGGGCGTGATTATGACTGTTATAAGTATGAAGAATATCAGCGACCCGTATAACTGATTTGTTATCGCACCCAGTCCAAATGCGAGCTGCGCAATAACTATTCCGTATTCTCCTCTCGGTATCATTCCAATCGAAATTATTCCGCGTTCGCGTTTATCAAATCCTAGAAGCTTCGAAAACCATCCGGAGACTACCGCCTTCGTGAGAACACCTACTGCAACCAGTATAGCAATAACCCACCAATATGAAACAAAAGGAGTCAGGTCCCAGGACGATGTGGCAGGATTAAATCCTATGATAACGGCGCTGGCTGCAAAAAATATTGGTATGAAAATTCCATATCCTATCATCTTCATCTTAGGAAGAATCTCTGTTCGTGTAAACGACGTGTTCGCCATGGCCATGCCTGCAAGGAATGCTCCTGTAACAGCTGCTATATGGATTCTGTCACTGACAAAAGCGAGAATAATCACTATTATCAGAGGTATTGCAACGAGCACCTGCTCATCTCTCATATACTTCCTGACAAAAGTCAAAATCCTGTCGCTGACTTTTGAACCAATGGTCAGAACGACCAGAATAAAACCTATTACAGCCATCGTGAGACCGACTATTGTCCAGAGCTGCACAGTGCCCAAAACCAGGAATGTGGATATTGCAGCAAGCCCTATAAGAGTTATCACATCATCCGCCATTGCAGTAATAATAAGAAATCTCCCAACCCTGGTCTTGAACTCCCCGTAATCCATCATTACCTTAACCGGAATAGCAGTGCTGGTTCCCATCATTACCACGCCTATGACAAGTCCGATCTGCCAAGAGCCCAGAACAAATTCTCCAACAAGAAGTCCTCCCAAAAGAGCTGCAAAACATGCAACACCTGCCAATGCACTCCCTTTGTAGACATCCGACTTTATTTCATCAAACTTTGTCTCAAGACCGATAATGTAAAGGAGCATGACGATGCCGATCAAAGACATTTCTGTAATAAAATCGCTTGGAAAAACCCAGTGAAGAATCGGGCCAACTAGTATGCCTGCAAAAATCTCTCCAACAAGCGAGGAAACCCTGAATCTCTCTGCAACCTCGCCGAATATCTTCGCAAAGAATAGAAGTATTGCAATATCAAGAAGTAATCTTATTGCATCCATAGTATCAACTAGATAACTTAATCGATTAGTTTATAAAAAGTCTGTCAGAAGAATAACCTAGATGCCGAGATCGCCTAATCTGGTATGGCGCCAATTTTCGTGATTTTTTCACGGAAAGCGAATGCCTGGAAAGCTGGTTTCCGCAAGGATGTCTGGGTTCAAATCCCAGTCTCGGCGTTTTTCTTTTTATACTCCTCAGCGACATCGTGACTCATAATAACTCTATCGGTTTTGACTGCTAAAAACTTCTTTTCGGTCTGAGTCTTATAGTCTCCGCGAAAATTTGTATTTCCTATAGCAACAAGCTCTCCCCTTGAACTCATTATTGCAACTAGATCATTATTGGCGATCTTGCCCTCGGTCTTTGCTATTCCGCTCGAATACACAGGTGACCCATTCACAACAGAGAAAACCGCGGTATCTTTTATGTACACCTTGTTCAGGTGCTTCACGCCTTCTTCGACTGGAAGAATTATTTTCCTCAAAGCGCTCCCGTCCCCATCTCTCCATTTCTTGAAAGCGTCAGCAACCTCCTGCATTGTGTGCGACTCGCTTTCATCAAAAGAACCTGCCCTTACTCTTCTAAGCTCCTTCATGTGCGCCCCGCAGCCCAGATATTGTCCCATATCATGAAACAGCTTCCTGATATATGTTCCCGCCTGGCATTTGACATACAGGCAGATATTGTTGTCCTTCCTGTCGAGAATTATGATCTCATGAACGGTCCTTTTTCTTTTTTTCCTTGAAACAGCAGATTTTACAGGAGGTCTTTGAGAAATCTTTCCCGTAAATTTTTTGATAGCAGACTCAAAATCAGAATCTGAAACATCCTTGTGCAGGTGAATTATGCCAACGTATTCCTTGTTCTCACCCTGTATCGCTGGAATTATCTTGCATGCGTTGTTCAAAGTCGCAACAAGAACGCCCGTGACAGAAGGATCCAGCGTTCCGGAATGGCCAACCTGCTTGGAGCCCAGAGTCTTCCTTACAGTATTTACAACATCATGTGAAGTCGGGCCTGACCACTTGTCAAGAACTATTATTCCGCAATTCAAGAGTTCTTCAACAGTTCTTTCAGCCATAATTAGAACTCGTAAAGAAAACTATTAAGAGTCTATACTTTTATCCCGTACAGCTTCCTTATCACTATCATCATAGGAAGAGACACTAGGATATACCAGTATAACCATACCCACTGGCTTCCAACAAAAGGAAGAGTAAATGGCGTTGCAGCCACGACATTTGAAAACACGATTTTAGTATCAGTCTGATTGGCAGAAGTTGTAACTTTTTCTGTTATAACATATCTATTGTCACAAATATACCGATTACAAGGCAGCAGCTCGCATGTATCATTTTCTACTTTTACAATGGTATTATCAGTATTATTTTTTTCCAGTGTATATATGTTACATGAATCGCTATTTACTTTGTTTATTTTTATTGTGTTGTTACCGATTTTCTCCAAATAATACTGGGCCCCCCCAAAGTTCTGAGGCCCCCCAAGAGTCACATTTGCTACATTCAATCCGGCATTCATTGTAGTGGAAGGCATGTCACCATAGAACATATTGATAACCGGCAAAAAGCAGGCAACAACGACAAAAGAAATCAGCATTGGTTTGAGCGACATCTTCATCAGCTTTCCTTGTTCCTTCATCATATCGCTGTATAAAGAACTAATCCTCTGTTTGTCGCCCGTAGCCTTCTTCATCTCGTCTCCAAGCTCCTTAACGCGGTCCTTTATCCTGGTAGCCTCTTTCTGGTTTATCAGGAATCTGTAGAATAGATTTATCAGAACAAGAATTCCGATTGATATAAAAAAGACAATTATAATTGCATCCATTTTAGTACCTCATGAAAAATGAAAATCTTCAGACCTTCTCAACCTTTCTGACCCTGAATCCCTCGCCGATAGGATGGGCCTTCTTGCACTCGCTGCACCTGAATCTCAAGTCCAACTTTCTCGTGGGCTTCTCCCTGCCCTTTGGATTCTCTTTTGGAAAAGAACCATAGCCATGCATCTTCCTAAGGAATCTCCTCTGCGACCTTGCCAATGTTCTCCTCGGCTTTTTCTTGGCCTCCTCCAGAGTATGCTCAGTATGCTTCCTGCAGTAGTTGCAATATTTTCTCTGTTTTTTTGGTATTTTCAAAATCATCGCCTCTATATCGATTTTGGAAACGCAAACGAACGAATGTTCGTTTAGCGCTTTTATTTTATCTCTTCGATAAACCCTTCTTTCAATAAAAAATCACTTAAAGGTTTGGGTATGTCAGCAATCTGATCCTCCTTGAACTCATAGGTCTTCATATCAGGTCCTATGAACTTTGGTATGTCCTTTTTCACCCTGAACCTTGGAGATCTCTGCCCCTCAAAGCACGAGAAAGCCATGCTCCTCAGATGCTTTATGTTCTCAGTCATTGATAAAAAAGCCTTCTGCTCGTCCTTTGTTAGATTTTCAGGTGGCAGCCCTGTCCTAACGCCCATGAGAACAATCTCAACAAGCTTCTTTTCCCTGTGCTCCAGCAACCTTTTGACAATGTTCTTTACATTCTCTGACTCAATAATGTCCGTGGAAGACTTGTCTTTGATATCCCTCTTCCTGCCAAGATATTCCGACAGCTGCTCGAAAAAATCCGCCGGAAGCTTCTGCATCTTTTTGCTGTCCTTTTCAGCCCGCTCAAGATCGCGTATGGATTCGAAGGTTAACATAAGAATACCAAAGTAATGTTGCACTGAATCTTTTAATGTGAACCAAGGAAACCCTACCGGGTTTACTTACTTGTTTGACATCAATGCAGCTTTCCCCTGTGGAGATTGAGGCTCCTTACTGTCTTAAACTCCATATTACAAACCTCGCAGCTGAAGCCCCTGAGTTTCTTGAACTCCTGCTTTCTCTCCATTTTCATGAAGGGATAGGAAACAGGATTTTTTATTTTCTTGCAGTTGTCGTCAGGCTTGCAGACCCCGGTACTCATATAGAAAAGATCATTGAAGCAGTTCGCAGGATTTATCCTCCTCTTCTGCATTGCATTCCATCTTATCTGGCTCAGAAGCGTGTTTCTCGGTAAACTTGGCGTATTTGCCTGGTTCCAGATGAAAAGCCTTTCCTGTATCTCGTCCTCGGACCAGTTCATCATCTTGAGAAAGTTGATGAGAGTAAAAACGCTCCTCTTCTTTCCATCCTTCAGACCAGCCAGAATATTCTTCATGCAAGGCGGAAACAATTCCTCGGAAACCTTCTTTTCATACGGCCTGATCTCCTGTTTTCTGGATTTTATTTCCTTGTATTTCTTTCTCGAAGCATACCAGTCCATGACATCAATGAGAAGATTCGTCGCCTCGCCAGGAGACTCCTTGAAAAATTCCTGTATCTTGACATTTTCAGGCTTTGCTGTCTCGATAGAAAAATTCTTCAGCTGACTATAGCTCAGCGGCGCAGAAGCCATCCATGTCTTTTCATTCAAAGAATACGGAGCCCTGAAAAGATGCCTCGACCCCCAGTTCTTTTCAATATCAACAAAAAAATAAGGACTCATCTTCGAAGGAAGCTCTCCAACAGCATCAGTCAACTCCTTCATCGTATGCTTCTTGAGAATCTCTTCCATCAACTTCTCACTTATTCTCGACCGCATGAAGGAAGATACCAACCGAGGAATCTTCGGATAAAGCTGGCTCATCGCCTTGTAGTCAACATTAACAGGCCACATGCTACTAGGAATAATTATGTGAAAACCCCGGCTGCCTGAGAACTTTATCCCGTAGTTCTTGATGTCGTATTTTTCTAGAAAGTCGCAGACAAGCAAAGCCGCTGTCTTTGAAGCCTCCATTCCAATCTTAGAATCGATGTCAATGACCAGATCCCAGCCAATCCTATTATCATTCAGCTGTTCCCTAGTAAGTGAGGAATTCAACTGCATGGGATACTTCCAACGCTCGACAGAAAAATGGAAAGATGATACGCCACGCCTTGCCATTTCAATTATATCCATTGGGTACTGCACAACATTGGGCCTTGAATCATATCCCTTGTCCAGAAATGCCCCGACAACCTCGCGTCCAGCAACCCCCTTCATCATCTCCCTGAGAATTTCGTCCCTTGAATAATAGTCCACAATCTGCTGGCGGTTCATAATATAACCACCTCTCTAAATTTTTTAAAGCGGTGATCCGCAATTTAAAAAACTTGGGATTTGAAGAAAAAACTTTACTTAACCAGCAGTTTTGCCTTGTCTATAGTGTATTCCCAAGTTTTTGGAAGCTTCTTGCTGGCCCTGTAGTATTTTGCGAGCCTTCTTATTTTCGATTCAACATAATCCAGATCGTGCCTTGATTTTCTATCCTTCTTGTACTTGTTTACATGTGCATGAAGATTCACGGCCTTCTCCAGCAGATCAAAAAGATCGTCAGGCACATCCCTCTTGACTTCTTTTTCAACAACCTTGTCTATCCTGATTCCCATGACCTTGGTTGATGGAATGCCGTACTGATCCCTGAGAATAACGCCTATCTTACTTGAAGCATTTCCTTCTTTGGCTAGTTTCAGTATCAGCTTCTCAAGTTCATCCTTGTCATACGTTACCCATGATTTTACTGCTTTTTTTGGAATTTTTATCACCGCTTATAAACAAAAAATTCTGAACCTTGTCATTCTTTATCTCTCCTTATATCTTCCTCTTTTTTGTATTTCAGCAAAGGTTTTAATAACCTGCTCAGCTGGATGCGTAGCACCTGATTCTTGATATCCTTCTTTGTATGCTTTTAAAATCACCGGCCAGATGTCTTCCGCGATCTCAAAGTGCGCAGAAACTATGGCATTGTACAGTAGATACAAATCAACGGCCTTATCCTCGATTCTGTTGCTTTCAAAGCCGAGACCGAAATCAATAACATAAATCCTCTGGTCCTTGATCAGCATATTCGAAGTTGTAAAATCCCCATGAACTATATTTGCTGCGTGAAGCTTTGCCAATATTCTTCCCATCTCAGAACCAATTGACTCGAAATTTGTGTTGTTAAGAACGTCCTTTACCTTCTCGCCGTCTATAAGCTGCATGGTAATCTTGGTGGAGTTCGTATCCAGCAACTGCGGTGTATCTACGCCAGCAACCCTTGCCTCGCGAATAAGATTGGACTCAATCCTGGTGCGCCTTGTCCTCAGGGCATCGTCCAGTAACCTGATCCTGTAGCCCTTACTAACCCTGTCTTTGATAATTCGATCTCCGTCAACTGATATTATTGCTTCTGCTCCCTGGGCCTTGATCTCCATACATATTCCTTAATAAACCTTTCTGACGCAAAAGGCTTTTAACGATATCTGGATAAGTTTCTATGTTAAAAAATGGTGCAATTATGATAACTATAAACCATGTGAAGTGCGTGAAATGCGCAGGCTGCGTCAGCGTATGCCCGGTTGAAGCCCTGTGTATGGAATCAAGATTGTCCCACGATCCCAAGAAATGCATAGATTGCTCAAACTGCGTCAATTTTTGTCCTGTGGGGGCACTAAAATTAGTAAAACGGGAGAAGGACGATTAAAATTTATTCGAGGAAAAAGTTTATGATAAAAGAAAATTTCGATGTTATTGTGGCTGGAGCAGGTCCTGCCGGAACCTCAACAGCCTATGAGTGCGCTAAGCTCGGCCTGAATACAGTTGTTTTTGACCGAAACAATGAAATCGGTGCCCCAAAAAGATGTGCTGAAGGTCTGTCTGCCAATTCTGTAAAACGACTGGATCTCAAAATACCATCAAGGTGCATTGCCCAGGAAATAAAAGGCGCCTATGTTTATGCTCCGAACGGGAAGGAAATAAAGGTGCAATTCAAGGGCACGGATGGCTACGTATTGGAAAGGAAGGTATTCGACAAATGGCTGGCGGCGAGGGCAGCAAAAGCAGGAGCGCATATTTTCACAAAATCAAGTGTTACAGACATAATCAAAGAAAATTCGAAAATAAAGGGCGTGCGAATAGAAACCATGGACGGCACAACGAATGTGTTGGGCAAGGTCGTTGTAGCTGCGGACGGCGTAGAGTCCCTTGTCATGAGAAAAGCCGGAATAAAAACAAACAAAACACCAACCTTGGTCGATTCCGGTTTTCAATATGAAATGGCTGGTTTCGATGTTCGTGATCCAAAAATGACAGAGTTCTTTCTTGGAAACAAGATAGCACCAAGGGGCTACATCTGGATATTCCCAAAAGGCAATGATATCGCAAACGTGGGCATAGGCATCAGCGGTGCCCACAAAGAAAGAACAGCAAAACAGTATCTTGATGAATTCATAGCTCAGCACGAAGAACTCAAGAAAGCCTCGATTCTGGAAGTCAATGCAGGCTCCATACCAGTTGGCGGCCTAATGAAAAACATGGTCGGCAATGGCATATTGGGTGTCGGCGACGCAGTAAACCAGGTCAATCCTATTCATGGCGGCGGCATATCCGAGTCCATACGCGCTGGGCAAATAGCAGCAGAGGTCATAAACAAATCTATAACCAAGGACAATGTCTCTGAAAAATCCCTGTCAGAATACAATAAGCTGTGGTGGGCAGACCGGGGCAACCATCTTAAAAAAGTCGAAAAGCTTCGGGAAATCGTGGAAAAACTTTCAGACGACAATTTCAATGATCTCGTAGACATTCTCTCAGGCGATGACCTCTCAGAACTTGCACACGGAAACCGCATACCAAAACTGGTAAAGATAGTTGCCAAGATGAAAATCCGCGGCTTCAAGCGAAAGATTGGGTTTGTAAAAGATTAGAAAAAAGAAGATTCTTATTATGATTCATGTTCCAATGGGTTCGGGTTCGCATTGTAATTTATATGTAAATGTGCGCAATGGGTCATCATTTGGTCCTACAGTCGATGTATCAGACGTTTTTTTGAACCTATATTTATTATTTCCGAATTTGAGATCAACGTTTTCTGATCCAGAGCCAAAACATTCCAAGGCTGTTCGTATATCAGTCTTTAAACGATTCCTCAAAAGATAATTTGGAGATGCACCAACTAACTCCCTTGTCCCAAGATGGATCATTATCATTACGCCTTCGTTTTCTAATGCACGATAAAATTCACGTTTATTCATAATGTTATTACCTTAGAAATCCTTTTATTCATTCATTTTTCTAACCTTTAATACACTTGCATCACAATACAATTGTATGAAGACGCAAGCAAATGGCAGCAACATATTCAAAGTTCTGTCTGATGACAGCAAACTCAAGATAGTGGAATTCTTGCTCAAAAAACAGAATGGATCGACTTGTTCTGACATTTCATCCTTCATAGGCAGAGATATATCAACAACCTTCAGACATGTCGAATCCCTGCGAAAAGCAAGAATAATAACAACCGAAAAGAAAAGCAAGTTCCTGATATGTCATCTGAACAATAAAGAAAAAATCAGGGAATTTTTCGATTTATCCGAGAAAGTTGCAAAGGGTGGATAATATGGTACGCCTAGATCGTCTCATAATGCAGAATTTCAAGTCCTTCGCGGGAAAGGTAGTCATACCGTTCCCTTCGGGATTTATCGTGATCGCAGGCGCGAATGGCTCTGGAAAATCCAACACCGTAGATGCCATAAATTTTGTCCTGGGGGTCACGTCTGCCAAGCACATCAGAGCCCAGAAGCTGCAGAATCTTATCTTCAACGGAGCCAAAGACAAAAAGCCGGCTGATTTTTGCGAAGTAACCCTTGAACTGGACAACAGCGATGGTAAGATACCTGGAGAAGACAAGGAAATCAAGGTAACGAGAAGAATAACCAAAAGTGGAATATCGATCTATAAACTCAATGGCCAGACAGTCACAAGGGCAAAGATCCTGGATCTTCTTGCAAACGCGGGCATGTCCCCGGAAGGATACAATATCATAATGCAGGGCGACGTCACAAGAATAATTGAAATGAGTGCAAAAGAAAGGCGAGAGATCATAGATGAAATATCAGGAATAACCGATTTCAATGACAAAAAAAATCAGTCGCTTCAGAAATTAGAAAAGGTGGAGACGCGTGTCAGAGAAGCAATGATAGTAGTCTCTGAAAAAACCAAGCGTGTTGTGCAGTTGAAACAGGAGAAGGAGAATGCTGAAAAATACCAGGAATTCAGCAACGAACTCAGGAAAGCAACGGCATCCTCGATACAAAAAAGAATGGATACCGACAAGACGGAAATAGAATCAATGAAAAAACAGCTTGAAGAATACAGCAAAGGTCTTGGAATTGCGCAAAAAGATCTCACAGCATTTGAAAAAACAGTCGAAAAACGTGAGATTGATCTCAAGAAGATATCCGAATCGCTGATGAGCTCCAAGAACGCTGATGTCGGTAGAAACATCGAAAAAATAAGATCTGAGATACTGAGAAAGAAGGACAAGATAGATTTCCTCGACAACCAAATAGCCATGAGCAGGCACCAGGAAAGGGACTTCTCAATCAAGCTCCCGGTTGAAGCCGTGAAATTCTCGTCTGTGCTTAAGGTGCCTGATCAGTACAGCATGGCCATGCAGGCAGCAGTGGGTTCGCATGCAAGAGACCTTATAGTCAAAAACTTCGACGACGGCATTTCTGCGATAAAATTCCTGAGAGAGAGACGCCTTGGTAAAGCCAGATTCATACCTCTGGATAGGATTGAGCAAAGACAAGGTAAGATGATATATGAACCCGGTGTCGTGGGGCTCGCCATAGAGCTTGTGGACTTCAACCAAAAATATAATCCGGCAGTGAGCTATGTTCTCGGAAATACGCTTATAGTTGAGGACCTTGAAACCGCAAAGAGAATAAAGAGAGCCAGATGCGCAACCCTTGAAGGCGACCTAGTTGAAAGATCCGGGGCAATGATCGGCGGCTGGCATGAAAAACGAAAAAGATTCGCAGCTGACACCGATTCTCTGGAGAAAGAAAAAAATGTACTTCTGAATGATATAACCCAACTGGAAATACAGCTGGGCAGCCTTGAAAAAATTGAGCAGAAGGAGTCGAAGCAGATATCAGAGATGCGGACAAAGATGGATAGCAGTGAAGCTGACATCACTTCTATAAGAAAACAGAGGAAAGAGCTCACAGACAAAATATTCAGCGCCCAAAACGAGATAAACAAAATCCGCATAGAACGAGCCAAGCTCGAGGCAAGAATAGAAGATCTGAACAATCAGAAGAAGCAGTACAAAGATATAACTGACTTCTTTGACCTGCCAATGGAAGAGATTGAGATCAAGATTCGTGCATGTCTGATAGAAATTCGCAAGCTTGGACCGGTAAACATGAAGGCCATAGACGAGTATGCATCAATAAACGTTGAATTTGAAGAAATGAAAAAGAAGCTCGAAAAGCTCCTGGAAGAAAAGAACTCCATAATAAATACAATAAATGAAATCGAGAAAAAGCGAACAGAAAAATTCATGTCAACGCTTGAAGAGCTGCGCGGATATTTCAGGCAGATATACGAGGATATGAGCAACGGAATAGGAAACCTGAGGCTGGAGGATCCCAACAACATAGATTCTGGACTGATAATCGAGGCATCGCCGGCAGGAAAAAAGGTTCTCGATCTGGATATCATGTCAGGAGGAGAAAAAACCATGACATCCCTGGCATTTTTGTTCGCGATCATGCAGCACTTTGCTTCTCCGTTCTATATCTTAGACGAAGTCGACGCTGCCCTCGACAAGTCAAACACCCAGAAAATATCCAATCTTGTTAAAAAATATTCCAAGAAACTCCAGTTCATAGTTATCTCTCACAATGATATAACGACCTCCCAGGCAGACAAGGTCTTCGGTGTAGTCATGGAAGACGGCGCATCAAAAGTCTTCGGGGTCGAGCTGCCAAAGAAGTAGCCAAGCGAGTCCAGCGAGCAAGGGAAACGAAGTGACCGCAGCGAGCGTTCCATTCGACGTGCGAACTTTATGAATCGCACGTCAGGTTCGTTGATGAGCGCGACAGAATAACAAATGAAGGTGATTGAAATATGTCAGAAGAAAAACAAAATCCCATACCAGACGAATCTCAGATAATCCGCACAATTACAACCGGATCTGATTTTGACGAGGTCTTGACAAGCATAGTGATAGAGCAAGGTCTGGACCCGATGAACATAGATATCGTAAAATTGTCAGATGCCTTCATGCAGTACATTCAAACCCTCAAGACCTTCGATTTCAGAATACCCGCGAGATTCATTTTGGTCGCATCCATCCTGCTGACAATCAAATGCGAAACCATACTTGAAAAGGAAGAGCAGCGACTCAGTAGATTGGAAGAAGAGGAGATCAAAAAACTCGACATCAATGTCCCGGTGCTGAGTGCGCCAATCGAGCGAGAGTCTATGCGAAAGGTAACGCTGAGCGAGCTTATACTTGCACTAAACAAATCCCTCGAAATAAAGCGCAAGAAAGAGATCATAGAACGAATGGAAACCCGCGAAGCCCCGAACATAATAATTCAGCAGGCTGAAGATATAGAAAAGCGGATCGAGAAAATATATCTGAGAATCAAAAGCAAGGGGCTGATGAAGTTCTCGGACCTGGTGCCTGTCTGGAGAAGAAAGGAAATCATGCACACCTTTTTGCCGTTGTTGTTTTTGGCAAACGAAGGCAAAGTAGTCTGCGAACAGCCCGAAATGTTCAAGGAAATATATATTAAATTGAAATAGTTGGTTTTATGACATCACAATACGATCCCCAAAAACTAGCTCTCCTAGAAGCAGTCCTATTTAGCACAAGCAAGCCGCTCAAGATAGAGGAGATTGCAAAGATATCAAAGATTCGTAAAGACCAGATCGAGCCCCTGCTGAAAGAACTTAGGAAAAAATATGCGTCGCCTGATTCAGGCCTTCGGCTCTTCGATATCGGAGGATATAGACTCATGGTAAAGCAGGAGTTTCTGGACAAGGTATCTTCGCTGGCAAAAGCAGACCTCTCAAAAGGCCTTCTGCGTGTACTTTCACTCATTGCTTATCATGAACCAGTGAAACAGTCCGACATCGTAAAGGTAATCGGAAATCGTACATACGAATACATGAAAGAGCTTGAAGATCTCGGATTCGTAAAGAGCGAGAGAAAAGGCAGGACAAAAATTCTGAGAACAACCCCGCAGTTCGAAACCTACTTCGGTACCAAGAAAGAAGAGCTGAAGAAACTCGCAAAAAAGGCTGAAGAAAATAAATCGCAAGAAGAACAGCCACGAGAAGAAATATCTGTAGAACCTTCTTGACTTACAAATTGCATATGTGAAGATCTATTCCTAGAAGAGAATCTCTAAATCCTGAGGCAATATAAAGATCATTGATTTCTCTTACACATGATGGATTTGGGTTGCCCCCCGAGAGATCCGACAAATTTATCTTGGTGTCACAGAAACTGAGATATTTTGGTTGCGAAGACCCCTCAGACTCGTGCGCTCTTTCCACCGAAATCTTCACGCCAAGCGACATGAATGCCTCAAAATCAACCGCTGGTTTCGTTACGTAAAAAAGAACCGGATGAAAGGTTTTACTTACTTCATATCCCTGGTCCTTGAGTCCACCAAAGAAAGCAAGCTCTGCGGCTCTCCTATTTTCGGATATAGATAGCTGTTGATATTTCATAATTTAGCGAGTAGTAGAAACTCTTTTAAAGCTTCACGAGGACCTATCTCACTTCATCAACTTCTCAAGTTTCTTCCAGTCCTCATTCACATGCTTCTGTATCTGCTCAATTTCGTCGTCGGTAAGGTGCGCGAAGCGCCCCTGCATGCGCAGATAATCTTTAACTGGTATCATCTTTGGCTTGATGCTTACAGTAACCTTACCGTTCTCAACTTCATACAAAGGAAACATGCCACAATTGACTGCTGCCTTTGAGATCTCCATGCCCTTGGATTCCTCGCATCTCCAGGTAGGCGGGCATGGCGAATCAACGAGAATAAACTTCGGTCCCTTTATGCTAAGCGCCTTCTTGACCTTCCTTTCCAAATCCTGGTAAAAAGCCGGACTCGCTGTTGCAGCATAAGGAATGCCATGGGCAACAACTATGTCCATCATCGGCTTCGGGTACGTCTTATTTCCATGAAGCTTCTTGCCAACAGGCGATGTCGTTGTCCATGCGCCAAATGGTGTAGCACCGCTTCTCTGAATTCCTGTATTAGCGTAAGCACCGTTCGAATAGCACACATAAAGAACATTGTGCCCCCTCTCTATCATTCCACTGAGGGCCTGAAGACCGATATCAAATGTTCCGCCATCTCCTGCAATACATATAACATTGGTTGTTGTATCACCCAGCTTCTTTAACGCAGCCTCAACTCCACTGGCCACAGAAGCAGCTGTCTCGAATGCAACATGAATATACGGCACGCCCCAGGAACTCCTTGGGTATTGCGAACTCACTATCTCGCTGCACGAAGTT
>Ga0315274_10006284_pt1 | contig 17321 bp, 11 predicted proteins | sample YL17G02_20_MG_FD_203700 | JGI IMG/M metagenome (GOLD analysis project Ga0315274, IMG submission 203700) | Sediment microbial communities from Yellowstone Lake, YNP, Wyoming, USA - YL17G02_20 | ecosystem: Environmental > Aquatic > Freshwater > Lake > Sediment | place: USA: Wyoming | collected...
ATCGCCGGTCCTCCACCATTTACGCCCTCCCCACCTACCCGGATATAAAGGCGGTCCCGGGTGCCGTGGACCTGGCCGTGTTCACCATTCCGGAAGGTTCGGTGGAAGAGCTCATCCAGGAATGCGGGGTCAAAGGGGTCAAGGGGATCACCCTCATCACCGCCGGTTTTGGAGAAGCGCTGGAGGGCGGCCGTGCACGAGAAGAGGCGATGACCAGGCTGGCTCGATCCTACGGAATGCGCCTCCTGGGTCCCAATGTGAGCGGTACCTTCAACCTCCACGCCCGGTTCAACGCTTCGGCCTCTCCCGCTGAATATTTGACCGCCACTCCCCTGGCTGCGGTCTGCCAGGGAGGGTATGCCATCTACGATCTTTTGGCGCGGGGACATGCCCAAAGGATGGGCGTGGGAAAGTTTATCCATACGGGGAATGAATGCGATCTGCAGGTAACCGACTTTTTGGAAATGTACGGGGAAGATCCCCAGGTCCAGAGCATCCTGATGTACCTCGAAACCATCCGGGACGGAAGGCGTTTCCTGGAAGTGGCCCGCCGGATAGCCAACGATAAGCCCATCATTGTCCATAAGGCCGGAAGAACCCCGGGGGGGACCCGCGCTGCCCGAAGCCACACCGGGGCCATCGCCGGAACGAAAGAGGTGTTTCAGGGGATCTTCGAACAGGTCAACATGGTTCCATCCCCCACCATGGAACTTCTCCTGCCCTTGGGCCATGCCTTCATCGAACATCCTCCCATGAAAGGCAAGGGGGTGGCTATCGTAACCATGGGAGGTTCATGGGGAGTCGCCCTCTCGGATGCGTTGGAAGAAGAAGGGTTGTCCGTTCCGGAATTGGATCAAAAGATTCAAGCGGAGCTGCGATCCCTGGGGATGCCCGTGCGAGCCTCCACCCGGAACCCCGTGGACATCGGGGCGGCAGGGTTTGTAAATCTTTCCTTGGACGGGGTCATTCAGATGGCCCGGCTGATTCTTTCTTCCCCGGATATCCATGCCCTCATTCTTTACGGGTTCGGCCGCCCCGGCTTGGTGAACGAAGATACCCCTCCGGGCAGGAAACTGTTCCTGGAACTGGAAAAGCAGCTCATGCGGAGCTATTGTGCCCTTCAACAGGAAACGGCCAAACCCGTGATCCTGGGATGCTGCCTTTCCCAATGGGAAAGCCAGGGCGTCTTTGACCTGGAACAGGAAGGAATCCGCATTCACCATCGCCTGGACGAGATCGCCCGAATTCTTTCGCGGATGTACGGCTATTGGAAAAGAAAGCAACAAGGATAAGTCATAGACCTCCGGCAGAGCCAAAGGATTGAAAAACTGTGAGCCGTTCAAAGCAGATTCAACCGGCGGCCATTGGAAGGTGGTCTGCGCCCGGATGCCAGGCCCGGGCGCAAGGACCTGGTGCGCAAAAACCATAAGGCGCCTTTGATTCCATAGAACGGGCGGGCACAACCCCAGAACCATGGCCTCGGGTTGAATCCGCGTAGGGGCGATCCGGTGGATCGCCCACGGGCCCGCCTCCAAATTGCGGAATGCCGATTGCGGAATGCGGATTGAAAAAGAAACCCAAAAAATCCGAAATCCGAAATCCGCAATCCGAAATTCTATCGGCCGATGCTTTTTGCGCACCAGGCCCTTGCGTCCGGGCCACAACCCTAGCATCCCGGAATTGTCAAACTTTGATAGTCCCCCCGGCATAACCGGGGGTTTTCCTAAGGGCATTTATCGTTCATCCTTGTGGTGAAAGTTGGACTCTTGATCTTTGATTTATGCTTTTAATCGCGGGTATTTTCAGGAGGTTGGGATGAAACATGCGGAAGGAACTTTTCATGGTTCCGATAGCATTGATTTATACTGCCAGTCCTGGCGGGGAGAGGGAAGATCCCGCGCCGCTCTGGCGATTATTCACGGGTTCGGGGAACACAGCGGGCGATACACGAATGTGGTGAGCCACTTGGTCCCCCGGGGCTATGCGATCTATGGATTCGACCTTCGGGGGCATGGCCGATCCCCGGGCCAGCGGGGGCATATCGATTCATGGGAGGAGTACCGGGGGGATGTGAAGAACTTCCTGCACATGATATTCATGCAAGAACCGAAACAGCTGGTTTTCATGCTGGGGCACAGCATGGGCGCCCTGATTGCCCTGGATTATCTTCTCCATGATCCGGCAGGGCTTCGCGGCGCCATCATCAGCGGAGTGCCTCTTGAACCTGTGGGGGTCGCCAAGCCATTCCTGGTGCTGCTGGCCCGTGTCTTATCGCGAGTCTGGCCCCACTTTTCAATGCCCCTGGGCCTTGACCCCAAGGGGATCTCCCGAGACACGGAGGTGGTGAAAGCCTACCAAGCCGACCCGTTGGTTCATGGAAAAACAACCGTCCGCTGGGGAACGGAGATTCTGAAGACCATAGAGTGGGTAAAGACCCATGCGGCAGAGGTGAGCATCCCCCTTCTCATGATCCACGGCGGCTCCGACCCCCTGAATTCACCCGATGGGACCCGAAACTTTTTTGAGAAGGTCACTTTCCCTGATAAGAAAATGAAGATTTATCCAGGAAGCTATCACGAGGCTCACAATGACCTAGACTATGGGCAGGTAATGAATGATATGGCTCAGTGGCTGGAACGGCACAGATAACTTAAAGCGCATCTTTTATCTCCCCTCATTTCTCCAGACCTTTACCTCGCTCCCTACTCCCTTGGTGAGGGGGAGGTGGGGTACGAAGAATTATCATGATTTTACTGAGGAAAACGTAACCCTCCTATGGTATAATTCGATAAAATTACTTCCTGGACATATTGCCTATATGGCAGCCTTTAATTTGGCCAAAACAATTGAATACTGGCTTGATAGCGCCGCCTACGACCTTGATACCGGAAGCAGTTTACTAGAGGCCAAACGATTTCCCTATGCTCTTTTTTTTGCTCATTTGGCGCTCGAAAAAATATTGAAAGCAATCGTCGTAAAGGCCTCTGAGGAACATGCCCCCCACACTCATTCCTTAATCTTCCTGGCCAGCAAAGCAAAAGTTGAAATACCAGAGTCCATACTCGACCGGCTGGCGGAATATACCGAATTTCATGTAGAAGCCAGGTACCCAGATGAAAAAAAGGATTTTTACCAAAAATGCACGGAAGAATTTACACGCCAGAAATTTGCTGAGATGGTAGAGGTCTATCAATGGTTGATCCAGAAATTAGAAAAATAATTTCACGCTTTGTCCATATTTTAACGGTAACTGGGATTCGGGTGGAAAAAGCCATCCTCTATGGGTCCTATGCTACCGGAAGGGTTCATTCGGGAAGTGACTTGGATCTAGCCATTGTTTCCCCGGATTTTGGAAAAGATAGATTCGAAGAGGGGAAATTGCTCCACCGTTTAGCCTGGCGAGTCGATCCAAGGATCGAACCCATTCCCATCTCATCGGCTTCTTATGAAAATAACACCTGGATTCCCCTTATTTATGAAATAAGGCAAAAAGGAATCGAAATTCACCCAGCGTGATATTTAGCCTTCACTATATTTCCTTTTCCAGATTTAGAAAAATCCTCACGAAATTAAGGCTAGTTCTTTCTCATACCTGCTCACCCACCCATCGGCACCGCATTCCTTCAGAATTTCTATCGCCTCCCCGAGGTTTTCTTGGGCTTTTAAGCGATCTCCTTTTCTTTTGAATAATTCAGCATAAAGGGCGTAATCCCTCCCCAGGCGGAACTTCATTCCATTCCGTTTATCTTCTTCGACGGCTTTCTTGATCCAATGTTCCGCCTCAGATGTGTGTTGGTTATCAATATTTAAAAGAATTTCTCCGATAGAGCTTGAAATCCAGCCTTCGGCATTTTTCACCTTATTATTGCGGGAATGGGCATATAAGGATTCCAATTCAACATCTTTCTCTTTGTTCATCACTTTGGTTTTTGCTAAAGTTGCTTTTACCCAACCCACCATAGATGGGAATACTTGATTATCTTCAAAAAGCTGACATGCTTTTTCACAATGAATTTTCGATTTTGGAAAATTCCCCATTTCAAAATAGGTCTCGCCTAAAAAAAGATGTGCCGTCAGGTTCCAGCCTTTTTCATTGATTCTGCCGCAAAACTCGATTGCCTTCAGTAGGTGCTCTTCCGCTTCTTGGAAGAACCCCCGCGCATAACAGGAAATTCCGTGGGAAGAGTATACATACCCTTTGGACATAATATCCCCGCTCTCTTCGGCCGCACGAAGTGCCTCGGCGGTGGTCTGGAATCCCATACTTATCTTTCCCGGGAGGAAATAACAAAAATAGGCTAAATTCCCTTTGGTTATCGCAATCCCCCACAGAGTCTTTCCTGCAATACTAATATCAACAGCTCTCTGCATATAGCGGGTTGCCCTTTCAAATTCACAGTTGAAGGCCAAAGCCATCCCGAACCAATGGTTGGCATAAGATGAAGTTAGACCGTCCTTTATTTCCTGCGATATCTGTAGGGCCTCTTCAAAAGCCCGAAACCCCGCTGGGAAATTCTCTTCCACAAAAGAATGATAAGCTCCCCGGAGAGTTTTTATCTGGCAAAGCCTCTTCTTATAGTCCAGCCTTATAGCTAAATCAATAATCGGGTCAATAGCTTCTTTGGCCTCATAATAATAATTCAGCTGACCGAGGTAGAATCCAAGAACTGTCCGGGCATCGATAATTTTCTTTTGCCCCTCCTCATTCATGGGCAACTTTTCGAGGCAGGCGATTCTCTTTTGGGCATGGGCAATGGCATCAGGAAATGAGGCAGCTTTCTCCGCCTTCCTTCCTGCCATTCTTAAATATTCAGCCGCTTTGGCATAATTCTCACTCACAAAAAAATGCTCAGCCAGGACCCCGGAATGCTCAGCCAAACTATCCCCGTATAATTCTTCAATCCCCTTCCCAATCTCTTCATGAAGCTCCTTCTTTTTCTTGCCCAAAATCGAGTCATGTACTACCTCTCGAGTCAGGGCGTGTCTGAAGATATAAGAAGTCTGAGGATATATCCCTCTCTCATATATAAGCTCAGAATCCTTTAAGGCAGACAGATGGGTGAGCAACTGCTTTTCGGGAAGGCCTGTTACCCGTTTGATCAAATCATAGGTGAACTCTCTTTCGATGACTGATCCAGTCTGAAGCACTGTCCTGGTGGCATCCGGCAGCGAGTCAACCCGGGCCATGATCATATCCTGGATGGTAGAAGGAATGGCCACAGCCTTAACATCATTGGCCAATTGATATTTGCCATCCTTTCTCTCGATGATCTTTAAATCCTTCAGAGACTTCAACAATTCCTCGATAAAGAAAGGCACCCCCTCCGTCTTCTCCAGGATTAATTTCTCCAGGTCCTTGTCGACCTCCTGGGCTCCCAAAAGATGCGCCACCATGAAAAGGCTTTCACGGTTGGAAAGCCGGTTCAAAGTGATCTGGTTATGATAGGACCTGCCGCCCCAGGTATGAACAAACTCCGGACGGTACGTAAAGATCAATAAAACCCTCGCCCCCGGTATGCTCTCCAAAAAGTATTTCAAGGCATCCTCTGAACTCTTATCGATCCAGTGAAGGTCCTCAATCGCCATAACCAGAGGGCGAATCCCTGAACCTTTAAGAATAATCTGCTTTAAGGCCTCGATAATTCGATCCTTCCGGGCCTCCGGGCTCATGGATATTCTGTCGATCCCGCTATCCTTAACCGATAAGAGCTCCAAAAGGTAAGGAAGAGTGGCGGCTTGCTCGGCCTTTAAAACCTCCAGACCTTTCTTGACCTTTTCTCGAATCTCAACATCCCCATCCTCCTCCCGAACATTGAAGTTCGACTTCAGGACATCGATGAGGGGGTGATAGGCCGTACCTCTGCCGTAGGAAAGGCACTTCCCCTCCAAAAAAGTCACATATTCATTGGTAATCGCTTTTCTGAATTCATACAAAAGCCGGGACTTGCCAACCCCGGCCTCCCCCATAATCGAAAAGGCCTGCCCCCTTCCTTCTTTAACTCGCTCCAAACCATCCAAGATCAGTTCCAACTCTCGTTCCCTACCCACGAAGGGAGTCAGGCCCCGCTCGGCACTGACATCAAACCTCGTCCTCCGACTGCTGGGAGCGATCACTTGGTAGACCTTAACCTGGCCCTCTTTTCCTTTAATCGCTTTCTCTCCCAAAGCCTCAAACCGGAAGAATCCTTCGGTCAGCTTGAAGGTATCCTCAGTAACGTAGGTCGTTCCCGGTTCAGCCATTCCCTCCATCCGAGAAGCCAGATTCACTGTGTCCCCAACCGCCTTGAACTCTACTCTCAGATCATTACCCAAGGTCCCTACGACCACAGGACCCGTATGGATTCCAATCCGCATCCGGATGGGTCGCAGTCCTTTCCAATCACCCCCACCCTCTCCCTCCCCCGTCAAAGGGGGAGGGAAAGATTTTGGTGTCTCCCCCTTCTGTTTCATCCGCTCGCTGAATCTGGTAATCTCTCGATGGATGGCCAAAGCGGATCGGATGGCTCTTTGCGGGGCATCTTCCAAAGCAATGGGAGCTCCGAATAGTGCCGTGATCCCATCTCCGGTCATCTCGTTGACCGTGCCCTCATAATCATGAACCTTGTGAATGAGGATCTCATAAACCTGGTCCATGACGGAGTAGGCTTCCTCAGGGCCGAGCTTTTCCACCAGAGGAGTAAATCCCTGCATATCCGCAAACATCACCGTGACCTGCTTCCGTTCCCCTTCGATCTTGCCCCTTTGGGAAAGAATTCTTTCAGTCAGGCCGCCAGGAAGATACTTTTGAATTTTCTGAAGCTTCTCGTCGAAGGAAAGCTCCTTGGGAGTTGGCGCTGAAGGGAGGGACAATTGGTGGCCGCACTCGTCGCAAAATTTGGCGGCAAGCGGAACCGAGCGTCCGCATTGAGGGCATTTGATCTCGAATCTATGTCCGCATTCGAGGCAGAACTTCGCCCCTTCCTTGTTCTCCGTCTGGCACTTGGGGCATTTCATTTTGAAGCCCTAGAATAAGCCACTGCTTCTTCGTTTAAGAAGGGCGAAATCCTTGAGTTGTCAAAAACAGTATCATCAGAAGTTAATTCAACATGATGAAATACGATCAAGTTCATAAGCCTAATTCAATAATGGCCGGCTTCTCCGCCCTACGAACATACCTGCAAAGCGCAAGCATAATCTTTCTCTGGAGACCGGGAATCGCTTCCAGCAAATGGTCGAAAGATGTCGTGTTCACAACTAATAATATCATATCGGTGTCAGCGATCACAGTTGCTGTCCGAGGCTCTCGATCGATGAGAGAAATCTCCCCAAAAAAGTCACCCGAAGTCAATTGCCGAATCGCCTTTCCGTTCTTTTGGACTTGCGCTTTGCCTTCTACAATAAAAAAGAATTCTAACCCTCTGGCCCCTTGCTGTGCTAGAACCTTCCCAGCCTTTACCGACACCGATTCTGCATGTTTGGCGATCTCGATAAGCTGGCGGTTGCTCAGGCTGCTGAACATGGGCACCTTCTTCAACAGCTCAATCTTCTGGTCGCGTTTGATAGATAACATTTTTCTTCCTCCTCTCATGAGAATTTCAAGACCAGAGTCTTGGGTAAAATGAAGCTTTTTCCCTGAATCGATCCTTTAAGGGGGATATATTCAAGGCTGAACCCTTGAGCGGATCTCACGCTAGTTATGAAATGGCGGCCATCTCTTTCTCATATTTCTCCACCCACCCATCCGCACCGCATTCTTTCAAGATCTCAATGGCTTTCCCCAAGTTTTCTTGAGCCATTAACCGGTCTCCTTTTCTTTTGAACAGTTCAGCATAGAGGGAATGATCAATTCCCAGATGGAATCTCATCCCATTCCTTTGATCTGCCTCAAGGGCTTTCTTGATCCAATGTTCAGCTTCAGGCATGTGCAGATCATCAATATTCAATAGAATTTCTCCGATATGTCTGGATACCCAGCCTTCAGTCACTTTTAGCCTATTATTTCGAGAATGAGCATACAAAGATTCTAAATCCACATTTTTCTCTTTGTTCATTACTTTCGATCTTGCCAACGCTACCTTTGCCCAGTTACCCCAAGATGGGACTGCTTGAGTTTGTTCAAAACTCCGATATACTTTTTCATAATAATTTTCCGCCTCTGGGAAATCACCCGCTGCAAAATAAGTCTCGCCCAAGTGACCATGTGCCACCATATTCCAAGTTTTCTCATTGGCCCTTTCACAAAATTCAATTCCCCTTAACAGATATTTTTCTGCTTCTTCCAACAATCCCCTCCCATAACAGAAAATCCCCTGGCAAGCATATGCGAGCGCTTTTGAATAAATATCCCCGCTCTCTTCAGCTATCCGCACAGCCTCAGCAGAGGTTTGAAATCCTAAATCAATCCTGCCTGAGTGCAAATAACAAAAATACGCCATGTTGGCCTTTGTTGCTACAATTCCCCATAGATTCTTCGCTGAGACATTAATAGTAAGGTTTTTTTGGAAATGATAAACTGCCCTATCGAATTCGCAATTCATGCCTAAAGCGCAACCAAAGAAAAAACTTGCCAGAATTGAAGAAACATTGTCCTTTATTTCCTCCGATGTCTTTAGAGCCTCCTCAAAGGCTTGAAACGCTGCCGGGAAATTCTCTGCGACATTATAATGATATGTGCCCAGAATTGTGTATATCTGACAAAGCCGCTTTTTATAGCCTTGCCTTATGGCATGGTCAACAATCGGATCGATGGCTTCTTTGGCCTCAAAAAAATAATTAAGCTGAGCCAGGTAAAGGCCGAGAACTGTCCGGGCATCGACAATCTTCTTTTGGCCCTCATCAGTCCTGGGTAACTTTTCGAGACAGACGATCCTTTTTTGGGCATGGGCAATAGCATCCGAAAATGCGACCGATTTCTCCGCGTTCCTCCCTGCCAACCTCGAATACTCAGCCGCCAGGGCATAATTCTCGCTTAGAAAAAAGTGCTCAACCAAGCCTCCGTAATACCCGGCTAAATTATCCTTATACAAATCCTCGATTCCCTTCCCGATCTCCTCATGAAGCTCCTTCTTTTTCTTGGATAAGATCGAATCGTAAACTACCTCTCGGGTCAAGGCGTGTCTGAAGATATAGGAAGTCTGAGGATATATCCCTCTCTCATAGAGAAGCTCAGAATCCTTTAAAGCGGAGAGATGGGTAAGCAGAGGCTGTTCGGGAAGCCCGGTTACCCGTTTGATCAAATCATAGGGAAACTCCCTTTCGATGACCGAGCCAGTCTGAAGCACCGTCCTGGTGGCGTCGGGCAGCGAATCTACCCGGGCCATGATCATATCCTGGATGGTAGAAGGAATGGCCACAGCCTGAACATCTTTGGCCAATTGATATTTGCTGTCCTTTCTCTCAATGATCTTTAAATCCTTCAGGGACTTCAACAATTCTTCGATAAAGAAGGGCACCCCCTCCGTCTTCTCCAGGATTAATCTCTCAAGGTCTTTGTCGATCTCCTGGGTCGCCAATAGATGAGCTACCATGAAAAGGCTTTCCCGGTTGGAAAGCCGGTTCAATGTGATCTGGTTGTGATAGGACCTCCCACCCCAGGTATGCACAAACTCAGGACGGTACGTAAATATGAGAAGGACCCTCGCCCCCGGTATGCTCTCTAAAAAGTATTTCAAGGCATCCTCTGAACTTTTATCGACCCAGTGAAGGTCCTCAATTGCCATAACCAGAGGTCGAATCCCTGAACCTTTAAGAATAATCTGCTTTATGGCCTCGATAATTCGATCCTTCCGGGCTTCCGGACTCATGGATATCCTGTCCATTCCACTTTCCTTAACCGATAAAAGCTCCAGAAGGTAAGGAAGAGCAGAAGCTTGCTCGGCCTTCAAAACCTCCAGACCTCTCTTGACCTTTTCTCGAATCTCAAAATCCGCATCGTCATCCCGCACATTGAAGTTCGACTTCAGGATATCGATGAGGGGGTGATAGGCCGTACCTCTGCCGTAGGAGAGGCATTTCCCCTCCAAGAAAGTCACATCTTCATTGGCAATGGCTTTTCTGAATTCATACAAAAGCCTGGACTTGCCCACCCCAGCTTCCCCCATAATCGAAAAGGCCTGGCCCCTTCCTTCCTTAACTCGCTCAAACCCATCCAAGAGGAGTTCCAGCTCCCGTTCCCTACCCACGAATGGAGTCAGGCCCCGCTCGGCACTGACATCAAACCTCGTCCTCCGGCTGCTGGGAGCAATCACCTGGTAGACCTTAACCTGTGCCTCTTTTCCTTTAATCGCTTTCTCTCCCAAAGCCTCAAACCGGAAGAATCCTTCCGTCAGCTTGAAAGTATCCTCACTTACGTAAGTCGTTCCCGGCTCAGCCAAACCTTCCATCCGAGACGCCAGGTTCACCGTATCCCCAACCGCCTTGAATTCTACTCTTAGATCATTACCCAAGGTGCCTACGACCACAGGACCCGTATGGATTCCAATCCTCATCCTGACGGGTGCCCATTCTCCTTTTCTTTCACCCCCACCCTCTCCCTCCCCCATCAAAGGGGGAGGGGAATATTTTTGTTTCATACGGTCGCTGAATCTGGTAATTTCCTTATGGATGGCGAGAGCGGAACGGATGGCTCTTTGCGGGGCATCTTCCAAAGCAATGGGAGCTCCGAATAGCGCCATAATTCCATCCCCCGTCATTTCATTGACCGTTCCTTCATACTCATGAACCTTGTGGATCAGGATCTCGTAGACCTCATCCATCATGGCATACATGGCCTCGGGACCAAGTTTTTCAGAGAGTGGCGTGAAGCCCTTCATGTCGCAGAACATGACGGTGACTTGGCGACGCTCCCCCTCGATACGATCTCGCTGGGAGAGGATCTTCTCGGTGATGCCCGAAGGGAGGTATTTCTGGAGCTTGGCGATCTTCTCATCAAAGGAGAGGTCCTTGGGAGACGAAGAAGGAATAGTCAGATTGTGGCCGCAGTCACCGCAGAATTTGAAGGTTGGAGAATTTTTGAACCCACACTGAGGACAGATCTTTTCTAATCTATTTCCACACTGGACACAGAATTTAACCTCTTGAGGATTCTCATTCTTGCATCTCGGGCATATCATTTTTCGTATTCCTCATTGACTACGGGCAAATGTAGAGTAATTCTCTGTTCCGATGCTTCCCATCACCTATCTTCAATGAAAATCAAACATTATTCCTGATCAAAAAGCATTGTAAACTCATAATATGTGCCTTGGCTCTTGAGGGAAACATTGTTGCAGGCCTTTTTGGCAAGGTTGATCATCTTGGTGTTTCCTGCCAGGATTTCCCCAGTGAAACCGAGTAGACCGCGCGCTCTGGCGTATTCCTTCATACGTTCCTGCAGTATCCTGCCTATCCCCATACTCTGCCATCCTGACCGGATCATGTAGCCTACCTCTGCAGTATTTGTCGAAAGATTGACGACATAGCAGGAACTTCCAACAATTTTTTCGGTTTCACGCGTCCCGGCAACAGCAAGGAACGCCATATCGGTATCGTAGTTGACGTTGCACATGAACTGTGCCTCGGATGCAGAAAGTGATCGCATATTTATGAAAAAACGGGTGTAAACGTCCTCCTTGGTCATGTCGTAGAAAATGTCCTGCAATCCCGCAACATCGCTGGCACGGGCCGGTCGGATCAGTATGCTGGTTCCGTCCTTCAGTATGACCGTTCGCTCCTCTCCCACAGGGTAGGCGACAGAGCTTTTCAACATCTGCGCTTGCGGCAAATAGTTAAGTTTCTTGGCTTCCTCCAGCAACCAGGAACGGAATTCGGGGTGGGCTATTTCGATTAAAGAAAGCGTGCGTTCCCGGATGGACTTGCCGAAAAGATAGGCGATCCCGTACTCGGTGATTACGTAATGTACATCAGAGCGCGCCACGGTAACCCCCTCCCCCGCCTGTAGTAAGGGGCGGATGCGCGATGTCTTGCCGTCGTCAGTGGTAGAGGACAGGCAAATGATGGGCTTGCCACCGGCAGAGTAGGCCGCGCCTCGGATGAATTCCGGCTGGGTGGAAACCCCGCCGTAAAACTCTCCCTGAAACTGGTCGGCGCAAACCTGTCCCGTCAGGTCAACTGCGAAGGCTTGGGTGACCGACACCATGCGCTTTTGCTGGGCAATGAGTGGAATATTACTTACATATTCAATGGGGTGGAAGGAAAACATCGGGTTGCGGTCAATAAAGTCATACAGGCGGCGCGAACCAAAGCAATAGCTGGCGATAATCTTCCCCCGGTGAATCGACTTCTGGGCGCCGGTGATGATACCCTTCTCGATCAGGGGAATGATCGAATCAGTAATAACATCGGTATGCACGCCCAAATCCCTCTTGTCTACGAGATATTTGAGTGTTTCATTGGGAATACGTCCAATGCCGATTTGCAGGGTTGAGCCGTCATCGATGATACTTGCGATATAGCGAGCGATCTTTTCCGCAACCGCATCTGCAGGCGGGTGTTGGTATTCAATTACCGGTGTTTCAACCAATACAAGGTGGTCGATTTTATCTATGAGGAGGAAAGTGTCGCCCAGCGTGCACGGCATATTGGGATTGATTTCTGCAATGACTTTCTTCGCCTTCTGCACTGCCGCGTAGGTAACATCGACCGAGACCCCAAGGCTGACAGATCCGTATTCGTCCGGCAGGGAAACCTGAATCAGCGCCGCATCAATGGGAATACGACCATTTTCGATGAGTTGAGGAACCTGTGCCAGGGAAATAGGGACATAATCCGCGATCCCCTGCGCTATGGCGGCACGGATGTCGCTGCCAACAAAAAAGCAGCGGTGGCGGTAGCGGGTTTTTGGAATACCATTTTCGTAGCGCACTGCGCCTTGGGTGAGAAAGTAGCAAAGCTGGACATCAGGTGGTGGCGAATCGAGTTGTTCCAAAGCCTGGACCAGCGAGCGCGGTGTGGCAGAGGCGGAGCCGACAAACACCCGATTGCCCGGCGCAATACTAGACACTGCCTGAGTTGCGGTTACAATTTTGTTCTTATAACGCGTGAGCATGGGATAACGCGTTGCAATGTCTGTTTGCATAGTTCTATCCTCCTCGAAATCTTTAATCTTTTTAGCCGTGATACCTGTGTAAGAACTTTACCCTATGGCTTCCAATACATCCTTCGCCTGTTCCAGGAACAAATCGGCCTCGCATTTTTCAAAGGTAAGGCGGGAGGCCTTCACTTCTTCCGGGCTAGCCTCCAATTTTGGCCTAGCTTCCCCTAGACGCAGCTCCTTTGCTTGTCTGTTCAGGGCGGCAAACCCCTTGGAGAGACCTGAAAGGTTAATTCTCATCGTCCACACTTCTCGCCTAAGAGGTGAAAATGCAGCTTTTACTTCCTTTTTAGCAAGGCGCAGAATTTCGGATTTGATCGTACTCTCGACTTTTCCCATGATCGTTTCTCCTCTCAAAAGTCCGTAATAGAAATCCTCCATAACTTTCCTGTAGGCACCTTCCGATAATACCCTTTCATACGCCACTCCAGAAGGTTAGAGGTTAGGCTGTTGGGTTGACTGGTTTGTTTGGATTACACTATGTGTTTAGATAAAGAATATATGAACGAAATTGAGGAAATTGTCAACGCAATTTGGATTTCTCCCGGAAAGCAACAGGTCAATCCCCCCACCCTTGCCATCCCCTGCGGAGAGACCGTGTCTTAATGAAGGGAAAGGGCAGTCATTCCCGCGAAAGCAGGAATCCAGGGAATTTGGAAGAGGCGAATTGGCCTGAAATGACAAGATATTTATCTTTGATCCGACCTGCCTGGATGCCCGCCTTCGCGGGCATGACGAATTGTGACACGGTCTCCAGAGGAGGGAGGGCTAAAATGTACCGTGAGGAAAGGGTTCCAGGATTTGAAATTTTGGATCACCCCCTAATGGCTGCAGTCAGTTGGGGAACGACCTGGTGCAGGTCGGCGATCAGGCCGTAATCGGTGATCTGGAAGATGTAGGCATTGGGGTCCGTGTTGATGGCCATGATGGTCTTAGCCTCGCGGATGCCCACAGCGAACTGGACCTGGCCGGAGAGGCCCAGGCAGAGGGCCAGGCGGGGTTTACCGATTTTGCCGGAGAGGCCCACGATCCGGCTTTCCGGCAGCCACTTCAGGTCGGTGGCCAACGGTTTGGTGCAGGCCACCAATCCCCCCAGCGCCTGGGCCAGTTCTTCGATCATCTTTAAATCTTCCTGCCTGGCTAAACCCTTTCCCACGCAGACCAGGATCTCCGCTCCCTGGATGTCCACGGCCCCCGCATCTTTTTCCGATCGCTTTATGACTTTGACCCGGGAGGGCTTGAGGTCCAGCTGCAGGGTCACGATCTTCCCTTTCTTCACTCCCTCAGGGGCCGGTTCATAAGCCCGGGGCATGAGGGCTATCACCTGGACCTGAGTTGTAATCGTCTGGGTTGCCTCCGTGGCTCCCCCGAAGGCATTGCGCACGCAGATGACCTTTCCCTCCTTCAGCTCAACAGATTTCACATCCGTGAGGCAGCCGGCCTGGATCTTCTGCGCCAGCCGCCCGGCAAGTTCCTTTCCCCGGCGGGTAGACCCGACGAGGATCAAGGAAGCGCCCGCCTTGTGGGCTATCTGGGCCAGCGCCTGGGCATAGGTCGAGGCCTCGAAATCCTTCACTTCCCCCTGATCGGAATAAAACACTTTCGATGCGCTTCGTTTCAGATATGCCTCTGCATCGGCAGGGTTGAAAGCCGCCGCCGCCACTTCCAGGCCCATCTGCCCGCCGAGCTCTTTTGCTTTGCCGAGGAGTTCAGAGGCCAGATTCGCGCGCTCGCTGAAAACCAGGATCGAAGCCATGTTATTTCCTCCCCACCCCTTCTTCTTGCAGAGCCTGAACCAGGCCGCCCAGTTCTTTCAATCCCTCTTTGAAAAGGACTCCCTTTCTTTCCTGAACCGGGGCCAGATTGCTTAAAGTTTCCACGGACCGCTCTTCGGCAACCCTCAAAGAAAGGTCGGCAGGGTTTAAAATCTTCTTCGGCTTTCGTCCGGCTCTCAGAATCTGGGTCACGGCAGGGATTCTCGGCTCATTGATCTCGCTGACCACCGAGATTAAGACCGGGAGTTCTACCTCTACCTCCTCCAGGATATCTTCCAGGCTGCGGACGGCTCTTACCTTGCGCCCATCAACCTCCAGAGATTTTGCATAAGTGATTTGGGGGAGGTCCAGAATCTCCGCCAGCCTCGGTCCTACCTGGCCGGAATAGTTGTCCGCCGATCCTTCGCCCAGGAGAATCAGGTCAAACCCTTCCATCTGTTTGATCGCCCCGGCCAGCAGCAGAGCGGCCTTGGCGCTTTCCGCCCCGTCGAGCTCGGGTGCAATCACCAGGACGGCTTCATCCGCGCCCATGGCCAGGGCTTCTTTCATCGTTTCCTCGAGGGTCTCTGGGCCGACTGAAACGACAAAGACTTTCCCGCCGGTCTTGTCTTTCAACCGCACCGCTTCTTCCAGGGCGTTCTTGTCGATGGTGCTCAGGGTTAGGGGGATGTTCTCCAGGACCGGCTGCCGGGTCTCCTTGCGGATGCGGACCTGCTGCAGGTCAACGGTCTGCTTGACGCACACCACGATATTCATTCAGATCTCCTTTAATGGGACGCAGATGAACGCAGAAAAGACGGATAAAACCTTTAATTGGACACAGATAAACACAGATGAACACAGATAAAAAAATACTTAAAGTGTCTTAATTGCCTTAAGTGGAATTTCCGCCACCGACTATCCGCGATCTGGTAGTTGATTTTTTTCACTTTTATTACCCGTGTTCATCCGTGAAAATCCGCCTCCCCAAAAAAGCCTGTTATTTTTTAAAACTTCAAAAAATCTGTGTTTATCTGTACTACTGTAGTGTAAAATCTTTAAATTTTGTTAAGCGTTTTTCATGAATCCTTTTCTGTGTTTATCTGTGTTCATCTGTGTCCAATAAAATTTTTTTGGTTGCGGCGCAGCCGCGCTAAGTTCATCTGTGTCCCATAAAATTCTTTGTCTTTGTTTTTTGAAATCCTGAAAATCTGCGTTCATCTGCGTCCCCAAAAAAGTCTTTATCTTTTAAATTTCAAGAAATCTGTGTTCATCTGTGTTCATCTGTGTCCCATAAATTACCCGAAACGGAACTGGACGCCGACTCCCCCAACCGGATAATTCCAGTCCAGAACCTCGGTGCCGCACGCAATCCGGCAGGTGCCGCATTCCAGGCAGCCGTCGATGTCCAGCTCGACCTCACCCTTGCTGTTTTCCGAATACAAGCCGGCCGGGCAAACATAGAGGGCGGCCTTCAGGCGAGGATCTTTCTCAAACCCGGGACGAATAATGATGTGCTTCTCCTTGCCTGGCTTGAAGACGTTCTTCCCCAGCTTGGCTTTCATGGTGGGGGTCGGGCTCATATCTTCAGTCCTTTTCGCAAATCCTTGAGAATTTCCCAGGCCTCGCTCCAGCTGACCTTTTCCCGAATGGTAGTGGATAATTTTTGTTTGGGCTCCGGTCCAACCGTGAATAGACTCTGCAAGAGGTCCCCCGTCATTTGGGGGTAGTGCTGGAACAGGCGGGGATTGTCCAGGAAAACAGGGGCATGCTGGAAGGTCTTTAAATCCTTGAGGACAAAGCTGCTCTCCAACAGGGTTTGATAGACCGAAAGGCTCGTTGCCGAAAAATCCTTTTTTTCTCTTGCCTGTTTCACCGCCTGAGCAGCGAGAACCCCCGAGGCAATGGCAAACTCCATCCCCCGGACGGTAAGCCCCACATTCAGGGAAAAGCCGGCGGCATCGCCCGCGACTAACAACCCGTCGGCAAAAGGACGGATGAGGCCTGAAAACCCCGCCTCCGAAATGACGTGGCCGGAATATTCGACCATCTCTCCGCCGGCAATCAGGGGAGCAATCTCCGGTCTTTCCTTGAACTCGTCCAAGAACTGGGGAGCTTCTTTAAGAGGGTTGCCCTCTGCCAGGTCTTTGATCCGGATGACCAGGCCCAGGGAAAGGGACGAACGATTGGTGTAGAGGAACCCTCCTCCGAATCTTCCCTGGGTCAAGTCTCCCAGAAAAAGCTGGGCAGCCCCCTCCTGTCCTTTCAAACCAAAGCGGTCCTCGATCGTCTGAGAGGGCAGCTCGATCACTTCCTTGAATCCCACCGCGTAATCGTGCGGTGAGCCCGGGGACCTGAGTCCTGCCTTTTCAGCTACCAGGGAAAGAGCCCCGTCGCAGGCGATCACCACATCGGCTCCCAGTTCCTCTCCCCCGGCCAGAACCCCGACGACCTTCCCGTCCTTCTTCAGCAGGTCATCCACCCGGTTCTTGGTGACC
>Ga0315274_10006285_pt1 | contig 17317 bp, 11 predicted proteins | sample YL17G02_20_MG_FD_203700 | JGI IMG/M metagenome (GOLD analysis project Ga0315274, IMG submission 203700) | Sediment microbial communities from Yellowstone Lake, YNP, Wyoming, USA - YL17G02_20 | ecosystem: Environmental > Aquatic > Freshwater > Lake > Sediment | place: USA: Wyoming | collected...
ATCTACGACAACATAATGTCTCTCATAAATTGCAACGGAATTACCCTCGAAGGTAGCAACGCCGCCAACAACCTCATATACAGCAACATATTCCAAGAGAACACCGTTGCCATCAATTTAACCGCTTCTGCAACCAGCAACACCATATACAAAAACATCATCACCTTAAATAACATCGGTCTCAGCTTAGAATCAAGTGGGAACAACATCACCGCAAACATTATAGCAGAAAACCAGGTCGGAATCGACTTATCAAATTCTAACAACAACATCATCTATCATAACAACTTTATCAGCAACGACATTCAAGTATCCATTTCAACGTCCACAGGGAACACTTGGGACAATGGTTATCCGTCTGGCGGAAACTACTGGGGCGAGTGCGCATGTGTAGACCTATGCAAGGGTCCAGGTCAAACCCAGTTGGGCAGCGACGGCATCAATGACACCGGATACATAATTGCTCAAAACAATATTGACAGATATCCATTGCTTCAGCCCTTCAGTCGACATGACATCGGAATAACAGAGGTCATCACTTCAAGAACTATTGTTGCACAAGGCACTGCGGTATCTATAGACGTAAGAATTCTGAACTATGGCACGTGTGATGAAACCTTCACCGTAACCATATACGCCAACACAACCATAATAGGCAAGCAAATAATCACCGTGGCAACAAGAAGCTCTATGGAGGTCACCTTTGCGTGGAACACTGCAGGCATTGCCAAAGCCAACTATGCTATAAGTGCTGTTGTAGACATACTTCCAAGCGAAACAGAATGGATGGACAACGCCCTAACAGACGGCACCGTTACAGTCACTATTCCAGGCGACGTAACCGGTGACGTTTGGGTTGACATGCAGGACATATCCATACTCATCGACAACTTCATGGCAACCCCGCCAAACTGGAATCCTAACTGCGATGTGAACAACGACCTCACAATAGACATGGCCGACATCTCGATAGCCATCGACCACTTCATGCAACCATGAAACAAAAATCATCAACCCTACATTTCAATCGCGCACCAACAGAGGATTTCTCCACAAATGATATTTGCCGATTCAACCCACTATGCGAGTAGGGGAAAGGAACTTTATGAAGAAGCTGGTTTCTGGAATAATGCTGACACTGCTTTTGACAAGCATGTTGACGTTGGCGTTTAACATCCAACCAGTCAAGGCTGAACCAGCCGAGATTATCATCGACACTGAGGTGGGAGAAAGCAGATTTGCCACATATCCGCCAAGACAATCCCCTAATTATTGGGTCCATGTTCAAGATCATGATACTTTTCGCACCAGAGCTTACGCCGGCAACTTCTGGTATACACTCTGTGGCGCCGATGGAACTGGCGAACCCCTATACTACGGCCAGTGGCAAGCATCCTTGCCATCCAGTGGCGTCTATGAAGTTCTTGCTTGGATTCCTAACCCTGATCCTTTCACGTATGACGGGCGTGTGTACACGTCAACTCAAAGTGCGATCTACCAAATCTATCACAGGGATGGGATGGCTGTCCAGACTGTTAACCAAAGAATGAGGACGGGAGGCTGGTACAGCCTAGGAAGCTACATTTTTGGCTCGAATGCTTCCGTTATTCTTAATGATAGGACAGGTGAGCCGTATCTTTCCACAATGTTGGCTTTTGACGCCATCAAGTTCGTAGGAGCAGATGTTAACAACCCTCCGTATGAGCCTTACAATCCCTCACCCTTCATTCATGAGCCTGGCGTCCTCGTCACCGCAGATTTGAGCTGGAGTGGCGGAGATTCGGACCTTGGGGATACTGTGGTTTGCGATGTTTACTTCGGTCTCAGATCATCGCCTCCGCTGGTTTCCAGCGGCCAGTGGGCAACCATCTACAATTTAGGCACCCTAAGCTACGTTACGGCCTATTACTGGAAGATTGTAGCAAGAGACAACCATGGAGCCTCCACACCGGGCCCTGCCTGGGATTTTGCGACCGAACCGCGCGCGCTTACCGGGTGGGTTGCCGCGTGGTTGCATAGAAGATACTTCCACAAAACTTAAGAGGCTTGTCCACCAGCACGGATTCTATGCAGAGGCCATAGAGCTGGCCTTCTGTATAAGAACCCAAGATGAAAAGAGAGGAGAAATTGAAAATGACAATCAGAAGACGTGCAGTGACACTACTGACCCTTCTCGTAATCCTGACCAACATGCTGTCGGTCTCAAGTTTCCTCAGTTTTGTTCCATCAGCGAAAGCCAGCGGAGCATTAGGAGACGCCTTAAGCTTTGATGGAATCAGCGCGTACGTGTCTGTTCCGGTAATAGATAGCAATGTCTACACCTTTGAGTTGTGGTTCAATCCAGAGATAAACAATGCAGTGATAGGAAGCGACAGATTCCTGATTCAGACATCAGATGACTCATTAACAGTGTGGCACGACGTTTACAATGGATCTGTCACGTGGTATTCTGTGCCCATTGGCACTGGAAGCTGGCATCACTTGGCCGTGATCATAGACTACAATAGTTGGCTAATCACTCCATTTCTTGACAACGTAAATCTGACAACAAAAGCGACAACCACGATTTCACAACCGCCTATAAATTTCATCAACATAGGTTGTTATTGGGGTAACAGGTTCTTCGAGGGCCTCATTGATGAAGTCAGAATCTACGACCGCGCATTGTCGGCGTCAGAAATAGCTGCTCACTACAACGGCGGAACTGGACAGTATGGACAACCAGAAACGGGATTGGCTGAGGGTTGGCACTTTGACGAAGGAAGCGGTGCCACCGTATACGACTATTCAGGCAACGGCAGAGACGGAACAATCAATGAAGCGTCATTCGTTTCTGGCCATGTTCCATTGCCAGATGTTGCTACAACTGACGTCACTCCAACCCCAACAACGATATTGACTGGAGGAACAGTCAGCATAAACGTCACAGTTAAGAACGCCGGAGCAGGAGCCTACGAAAACTTCACTGTGACCGCGTACTATGATGGTAACTCTGTAATAGGAAGCCAACCTGTTACGATGTTACTCATTGACCAAAACAAAACCTTAACGTTCTCGTGGAATACCGCAGGGGTTCCATTAGGCACCCACACGATCAAGGCAAACGCCACCATCGTTCTAGGTGAAACAGAGACACTGAACAATGAGAATATAGACGGCACAGTGAAAATCGTCAAACCTCCAGTCGCTGCCTTCACGCATTCGCCCGTGCCTGCCATAGAAAACTACACGACAACCTTCGACGCTAGCAGTTCAACTCCAGACGGCGGAACCCTCATCAACTACACATGGAATTTCGGCGACGGCAACATTACGTCAACGACGCAGAATACTATAAAGCACGTTTATACTTCGCATGGAACCTACAACGTTGCATTGACCGTTGAAGACTCTGATCATCTAACAAATACCACTTCAAAAACGGTGCAGGTGTTGCGGCATGACGTGGCGGTGGTTGATGTCACTCCGTATCGTAGCTGGATTTATGAGGGACAATCTGTCGACATAAACGTCACCATAGCCAACCTTGGGAACTTCACTGAATCTGTGGACGTGGACCTGTATTATAACATCACGGCAAACCAGAAGATTGGAAGCCAGACAGTGAGCACCGATTCAGGTAACACCACGACATTGACGTTCTCATGGGATACCACAGACGTTGCACATTGTCATAACTATACGATCACAGCCATAGCGACCATCGCGTTTGACAGTGACACGACAAACAATATGCTGGACAGCCCAACGAAGGTCAAAGTGAGAATTCTGGGGGACACAAACGGCGACGGGACAGTGGACATGCAAGACATCAACGCTCTCATAGATGCTTTCCTAACATATCCTGAACATCCACTATGGAACCCTGACCTAGACCTCTATCCGCTACTGCAACCAGACGGTTCGATAGACATGATAGACATTTCCGTAGCCATCGACCACTTCCTACAAGCTTGCTAACGTTGAGAGATAAAGGCGCACCAAAAACTCGCTCCCCACTTTTTCTTTTTCGGCTGACCATTAACATCCGCTGACATCAAAGCTTATATTAAACCATAACCAAACGCTCAGTTGAGATGCATCGTCCTAAGCTCTCGAGAAAGCTAATCAAAATTCTTATATGCGCATCAATAATCGTGGTGGTCGTTATAGCGGTTTTCTATGGCTCTTGGATTGATTCTCAGACGTATTACTTAGGCGTAATGAAATATCTGAACAGTTCTGAAACCAAAGCATACGTGCGCGATTCTGATGGTGTCAATCTGTTCCAAAGAATTTTCCTTACGACGGTTTTTGTAACAATTCGAAAGTAGAGACTACTTGAAGCAATGTTGAAAGGAACATGCTTTGTAACAAATGGTTTAGTGCGGCTAAGTGCAGTTCGCATTGTTTAATGGAAAAAGCCAAGTACAAACGTGAACGTAAAGTTCCATTCTTGCCCAGTGAGAAAGAACTAGACTGCCTAGTCAATGCAGCTCACAAGAAACTAGCCACATACCTAAAGCTTCTTAAAGAAACTGGAATCCGCGCAAATGAGGCCTGGCAACTCAAATGGATTGACATAGACATTGAAAGAAGCATGATAACCCTGAACAAGACTAAGAAGCATGGAACACCTAGAAACTTTCGAGTGAGTCTGGGCCTAATAGGTATGCTTAACGCGCTGCCAAAGAAATCCGAAAGTTTTCAATGGTAGTCTATTGGGCTTCTGTAAAGGTTTCAGAAGGTTCAGAGCTAGAATTGCGAACAAGATGTAGAATCCAAGACTACTAGGGATTCACTTTCACACCTATAGACACTGGTTCGCAACAATGGAATACCACAGAACAAAAGACATACTTCACGTTAAAGAAAGGCTTAGGCATAAAAGCGTCAATACTACGGAAATCTATATGCACTTGATAGACTCCGAGAATGATGACTTCTACTCGGCCACTGCTGGAACAGTTGAGGAAGCAAGAAAGCTGGCAGAAAGCGGATGGCAGAAATGGGATACTCTGAATGGTGTCCACATATACAGAAAGAGGAAATGAAAATGTGTCCCTTAATTGTTAGAAAGTACCCTGTTATCTACACTTTAGTACAGCATGGGAGAAGTCACCCGCACAACCCCTCTTTTTCTGTTCTGTCATGCAGTAGGACTTTCTTCTATAGGCTAGTTCTGCATAGAGGATCTTTCCACAAATGATATTTGCCGATTCAACCCACTATACGAGTAGGGGAGAGGAACTTATGAAGATACTCAGTCTGAGTGTATTGCTGCTTATTGTGCTTCTAACGCTTCCGACAGCTGCTTTTCGTGTTGTACAAGTTGCCGGGCTCAATCTCACGGCGTTGATCGCTGACAGAATTGGAGAGCCAATGGACATTGACCCTGCATGGGCTTATGACACTGCCAGCGGCGAGTTGCTCATGAACGTTTATGACACGTTGCTCACGTTCAACCGAACAGACATGACCACATATATTCCGAGGCTTGCCACGTCGTGGTCATTCCAGACAATCGACGAGATGAGTCCTGAAGGTCTGCACTGGGTAAGCAGGCTCACTTTCACGATACGGACAGGCGTGCACTTCCAGTATTACGATGGGAGCATTCCAGGTGAAGGTGGGCTTTTGACACCAGCGGACGTTGAGTACACGTTTGAGAGACTGCTCGTAACCGACGCCGGAACAGGCCCAAGCTGGATGCTTTGGAAACCCCTGTTTGGCAACTACTCCGCGTGGTACTTGAACGCAGCGCTCGCCGACCTTGGCTGGCCAACAAACCCGACAACGGGCTGGAACACGAAATGTGATGAGGCAATCGACTATGCAATAGAATCTGACGCAACTCACGTTTGGTTTAACCTCATCAATGTGACTCTCAACAGCGCGGGCTCGCAATACTTTGTGCCCTGCGAAGCGTTGCTCCAAGTCCTTTCGCAGAGCCTTGGTGGAATACTGAATCAGGCTTGGTGTGTGTGGCACGGCGATTGGCCGGGCATGCAGGTGGGCGACGACTGGTACATGTGGCACGACCCAGCAACATCACCACTGTACACGCTTCCCAAAGGTGACACTTCGTCTCCTGGGCCACACCTTAACGCTGCCTTAGGCACGGGGCCGTACATGCTTGACTACTGGAACAGAGGCGCAGGCAACGCTTGGTCAATCATTAAGAATCCGAACTACTGGGAAGGATGGACTGTTCCATTTGCCCACGAAGGCTGGGCCGGCTACACGATCGATGGCCACGTAGACAGATATACATCGTACTACATTCCAGAATGGTCTGCAAGAAAAGTGAGGTTCCTCGCTGGTCTATCTGATTTTTGCGACGTTCCCAGATACAACATTAGCGAGGTGCTAGGTCAGCCAGGAATCCTCTGCGTCTATCCGTTGCCACAACTGACTTGCTACGCGTGCTCCTTCAACTTCCTCGTCTCAGACTCAAGCACCTACCTAGGGGTTATGCAGCCTAACAGCACTTTCAACCAGTACGGTGCTCCACCAAACATTATGGAGGACCTAAACTTCAGACGGGCATTGGCACACTTGTTCAACTACACTAATTACTTGGAAACTGCATTCCTGAACGAAGCAGTCTCACCGGTAACACCGATAATCCCAGAAATATCCTACTACAACTCCAGCATTGGACAACTTGAAAACCCCGTCCTTGACCAGAGGAAGAAATACGGCATCAACGGCGAACCTGCAGGTCAATTGGCCTACGACTCGGCCTTCGCAGTGACCTACTTGCAAGCTGCTTGGGGCGGCCAGCTGTGGGCAAACGGCTTCACGTTTGACGCCGTTTATAACGAAGGCAACCTAGCTAGGCAGACAGCTGCCCTACTGCTCAAGAGTGCATTCGACCAAATCAACGCTCAATATGGAACAAAGTTCACGATAAAAGTAACATCCATTCCGTGGAACAGTTACAGAATACTGCAGAGAACCCGTTTCATGCCCTACTGCATCTCCAGCTGGTTTGCGGACTTCCCAGATGCGCATGACTTTGCTTACCCTTTCATGCACAGCTTAGGATTTTTCTCTTATTTGCAGGGCTTCAAGGGAGTGACAGGCTTCCCGAACCAAGCCTTTGACGACCACGTCAACGCTGGCTTCGTAACCGATAGCCCTGTTCAGAGACAGGGCAACTACAGTTGGCTGCAACAGAATTATGTTGACTTTTGTCCAGGCTTCGTGACTTCCCAGGCAACCAGCCGCCACTTCGAGAGAGACTGGGTCAGAGGATGGTACTACAACCCGTTCTACTCAGGCAACTACGTATACGACCTGTGGATGGAATTCACTGGACCTGACTTTCGCGATGTAGGAATATACGCTGTCAGAGTTTCCCCCAACTTGGTGTATCTTGGGAATAACAATGTCACTGTCTGTGTGGATGTTGGGGACAGCGGTTGTTTTCCTGAAACGTTCAACGTGACCGCATATGCTGACCCCAACTCAACCGTCAATGGAGACGAAATCACAATAGGCACTCAGTCTCTATCGCTTACGGATCGCAGCTTCACCACTCTGAACTTCACTTGGAACACGGCAGGCGTCTCTCTTGGCAACTACACCATAAGTGCATACGCTTGGCCAGTGCCCGGTGAGACTCGCACGGATGACAATTCATATTCTGATGGAGTGGTTCAGATCATTCCAGTTCACGACGTCGCCGTCACTAACGTTATCCCTTCCCAGACTGTGGTGGTGCGGGGATCACTGCTTGACATAAATGTCACCGCAGCAAACCTTGGAGACTATTCGGAAGACTTCAACGTGACTGTCTATGCCAACGGAACCTACGTCGGCTCGCAGAATATCACATTGGCGACGGGCAGTTCAGCAACACTGATTTTCACTTGGAACACGATGGATGTTGCTCTTGGCAACTATGTCCTGAGCGCCTATGCTTGGCCGGTGCCAGGCGAGATTCACACGGATGACAATTTGTATTCTGACGGAATCGTGCGAATTATCCCACATAGCCCCTGGCACGACGTCGCCGTCACCGGCGTAAGTCCTTCTCAAGATGTAGTGGGACAGGGAGTCCCACTTAACATAAACGTCGCAGTGGCAAACCCTGGGGATTTTGTGGAGACTTTCAACGTTACTGTTTATGCCAACTCTTCCTACATTGACTCGCGAAACGTTACGTTGGCTGTAGAGGGCTCCGAAACAATCATTTTCACTTGGAACACGACGGGCGTTTCTCTAGGTAACTATGCCATGAGCGCCTATGCTTGGCCTGTTCCAGGTGAGACTCGCACGGATGACAATTCATATTCTGATGGAGTGGTTCAGATCATTCCAGTTCACGACGTCGCCGTCACTAACGTTATCCCTTCCCAGACTGTGGTGGTGCGGGGATCACTGCTTGACATAAATGTCACCGCAGCAAACCTTGGAGACTATTCGGAAGACTTCAACGTGACTGTCTATGCCAACGGAACCTACGTCGGCTCGCAGAATATCACATTGGCGACGGGCAGTTCAGCAACACTGATTTTCACTTGGAACACGATGGATGTTGCTCTTGGCAACTATGTCCTGAGCGCCTATGCTTGGCCGGTGCCAGGCGAGATTCACACGGATGACAATTTGTATTCTGACGGAATCGTGCGAATTATCCCACATAGCCCCTGGCACGACGTCGCCGTCACCGGCGTAAGTCCTTCTCAAGATGTAGTGGGACAGGGAGTCCCACTTAACATAAACGTCGCAGTGGCAAACCCTGGGGATTTTGTGGAGACTTTCAACGTTACTGTTTATGCCAACTCTTCCTACATTGACTCGCGAAACGTTACGTTGGCTGTAGAGGGCTCCGAAACAATCATTTTCACTTGGAACACGACGGGCGTTTCTCTAGGTAACTATGCCATGAGCGCCTATGCTTGGCCTGTTCCAGGTGAGACTCGCACGGATGACAACTTGTATTCCGATGGCGTGGTGCAAATTAGGCAGCTCATCCACGACGTCGCTATCACCCATGTTGTTCCCTCCCTTGCTGTGGTAGGGCAGGGAGGTTCTGTGTCAATCAGCGTAAGTGTTCAAAATCAAGGTACTGACGCAGAGACGTTTAACGTCACAGTCTACGCTGGAACGATTACAGTTGAGACAAAACAAATTAGTCTGGCAAACGGAGATTCTGCAAATCTTGCCTTCATTTGGAACACAGGCGACGTGGCTGTTGGCGAATATGAGGTGCGGGCGGAAGCCAGTGCAGTTCCGGGAGAAGCGGACACAGCTGACAACACTCTAATCGGTGGCACAGTTACAGTCACCATATGGACGCCAGAAATCTATGTTTATCCGAGCAGCTGCACATTTGACGCGTTGACCAGCCGCGTGGGCACTGAATTCAACGTGACCGTTAAGGTGAACAACGTAATGGACATGAAGGCTTGGCAGGTGAAAATGAGCTTCAACGACAGCTTCATTAACGTGACGCGCTGGTACGAGCCCACATGGGACCCAACATACGTCTTCTACGGTAAGACGACACTGCCAGTTCCCAACCCACCGCAAGTACATTATGTCCGAGGGCAGGGTTATATCCAAGGATGGTTGAGTTGTGCTGCAGCGCTCTTCCCAGCGCCAGACGTTGGAGGAGGATTCACTGGAAGCGGGCTCCTATGTATAATCGCCTTCAAAATAACGGCCATTCCGCCGTTGAATCAAACTTTATCATGCGTCCTTAACGTTTCAAACTTCATGCAGACTTTCTGGATTAAGGCTGGAGAATATTCCAAGAGGCCATTTGGCGACTACGGAAACGGATATTATGAAATGACGTTCAGTGGACCCAGTTTTCACGATGTAGAAGTGTACGGTGCCAGCGTCTATCCCAACTGGGTGTATGCTGGAGAAAATGATGTTACCGTCTGGGTGGATGTTTGGAACCGTGGCTGTTTTCCAGAAACGTTCAGCGTGACCGTTTATGCCGACCTGAATTCCACCGTCATCGGAGACGAAATCACCATAGATACAAAAATATTGTCATTGCAGACTCAAAGCTTCATCGCACTGACGTTTACTTGGAACACAACGGGCGTTCCAGCAGGCAACTACACCATAAGCGCAGTTGCCAGCCTCGTTCCCGATGAGGCGGACTTGACCAACAATCTCCGCGTAGCCGGACAAGTCGGAATATTCGTTTCCGTCCCATGCTACGACGTCAACGTAACCTGCCCAACCACCGTCACAGTCAACCCGTCCATATTCAGCTATGACCCCGCTTACCAGGCCAGGCTCATCAACATCGGCAACGTTTCAATAGTGTCCACCGGTTTCGAAGGGGCTCTAAGAGTCTTGGGCTCCAGCAACGGGACGATCAGACTGTGCGTAAACCAGCCAGACCTTGACGTTTACAACTTCTTTTTGCCTCTCAACGGAGAAGTGCAGGTTCCGCTGTGGCTCATGTTTCAACCTGAAACTCACTGGGAAACGTACAACGGAGACTTTACTCTCGAACTCACTGTGTGCGGAACTCACAGGAGACAGTTGCACATAGTGGGCATAAGCATAATCGTTTGCCAAAACGGAGCCTACGTCGTAAACAACGAAACGGTGACGTTCACCTGGACGCTTTCAGGCGGCTCACTCGTATACCTGGAAGCAGAGGCAACCCTGCCGCCAGGCTGGACTTACAGTGTGGATCCTGCCGTTGGCACATTGTTTGAAACTCCCCACGTCGTGACGGTAAACATTACGGCTCCACCTGACGCCAAGGAGGGCGACATGGGCTACGTAACGTTGAGGGCATACAAGAACGCAACAGGCGCCATGTTCTGGCAGTTCATATACTTTGCATCCACCGACAACAAGCCTCCGACAATCGAGGCAGTGCAGTCTCCCACATTGACGACTGCCGGCGACCTGATGTTTAGCACAACTGTAAGAGACGGCTCTGGAATTTCAAATGTGCAATTCTGGTATTCAGTCAACGATGGTTCATGGAACAACGAGACTATGCAGTGGGGTTTAGGCGACACCTTCAACTCCACCCTATACACGTCAACTGTCCCGCATGTACCGGACAACAGCGTAATCAGATACTACGTAATTGCTACGGATTGGCTTGGTAACCAGACCCAAAGCGACGTACACACATTTGTTGTCAAGTATGACTTGGCAGTCACTGAGGTCAAAACAAGCAAGACCATGGTGGGCAAGGGCTTTCCGACACGTGTTGATGTGACTGTTGCTAACGAGGGCACGCTGGCAAGCGCGTCAGTCAAGATTGCCGTCTACGCAAACAAGACGCTCATCTACATGCAAACCCTACAGCTGCTTGCAGAGGGAACAACAGCAACCTTAACATTCGACTGGAACACGACAGACATTTCTAAAGGCAACTACGTAATAGCCGCGTTCGTCATCCCCATCCTGGATGAAACGCACACAGAAAACAATGCTAATGCAAGTGTAGTTGCAGTCACCATTCCAGGCGACGTCACAGGCGACGTTTGGGTAGACATGCTGGACATTTCCATACTCATCGAAAAGTTCATGACAACACCGAGCCACCCGCTGTGGGACCCTAACTGCAACGTAAACAACGACAACAGCATAGACATGGCCGACATAAGCATAGCCATAGACAATTTCATGCAAACATAGAACGAAAATCATCAACCCTCCATTTCAATCGCGCACTATAGAGGATTTCTCCACAAATGATATTTGCCGATTCAACACACTATACGACTAGGCGGAAGGAACTTTATGAAGAGACTTGTTCTTGGAATATTGTTGACGCTGCTTTTGACAAGCATGTTGACATTAGCATTTAACGTCCGACGAGTCAAAGCGGAAGGAACCATATACATTAGGGCCGATGGCTCAATAGATCCATCTACAGCGCCGATAGAACGTGACGAGAACAGCTATACTTTGACTGATGACATCTACAGTTCTTTTGATGGGATTGTCATTGAAAGGAACAATATTACGCTGGATGGAGCAGGCTACACTCTTCAAGGAACAGAGGCTTACTATTCTAGAGGCATATCTGTGTTCAGCATAAGTAACGTGACCGTAATAAACACAAACATCAAAGGCTTCAGTTGGGGCCTCTTTGTAGATGGATCACTTTCAATTACTGTTTCTGGAAACAACATAACAAACAACGGGTGTGGCATCCGTCTTGAGAGTTCATCAAACAGCTGGTTAGCTGGAAACAACATAACAGACAATGGAGAAGGAATCTATGTCTTCTCTTCAGACAACAACAGTGTAGTTGGCAACAACGTAACATCAAATAGAGATGTGGGTATTGCACTCTCATCTTCTTCTTCGTCGAACAACAACGTCTTCAACAACATAGTAAGCAACGGAAGGTACGGAATTTCCTGTGTTTCTTCCAACAATAGTCTTGTAGGTAACAACCTAACAGAAAACGAGATCGGTGTCTATCTCTGGTCTGCTTTCAACAATAGTATAATCAGTAACAGCATAGTTGGCAACGATACGTCGCGGGTGGGCATGTATATCCAGCGCTCTACTAATAACAGTATAATCCACAACAACGTAACATCAATCACTGGGAGAGTGCGCACGCGTGCTGTTGGGACTGGTATTCTGCTCTTTGATTCTAATTCGAACAATATCTTAAGAAGTAACAGCATGGCAAATAACAGTTTCAACTTCGGAGTCGAAGACGACTACGGATACGATCTTCTGGGTTTCATGAATGATGTTGATGTTTCGAATACTGTTGACGGCAAACCAATCTACTATTGGGTTAGCGAGCAAGACATGACTGTCCCACTTGACGCCGGGTACGTTGCTCTCGTAAATTGCACACGTATAACCGTCCAAAATCTGAGCCTTACCGAAAACCGGGAAGGCGTAGTTCTGGCTTTCACAACAAATTCTACAATAACCCAAAACAACATAACAAACAATGGGAAAGGCAGCATTCTTTTTTCTTCAAACGATACTACTATTTCTGGAAACAACATAACAAACAACTGGGATGGCGTTTGGCTCGTTTCTTCTGAAGACAACACCAGTTCTTCTTCTGACAACGGTGTAACCGGAAACAACATAACAGCAAATCGTGATTACGGGATCTGTCTCTCTTTCTCTTCTAACAACAGCGCCAGTGGAAACACTGTAGCAAACAATGGAATTGGCGTTGGTCTAGAATACGCGTCTCCCAATAACACGATCTGGCATAACAACTTCATGAACAACACCAGCCAAGTCTATTGTTCAGAGGACTCGACTAGCATTTGGGATGACGGTTATCCTTCTGGCGGCAACTACTGGAGCGACTACACTGGCACAGACTTGTACAGAGGTTCTCATCAAAATGAAACAAGCAGTGATGGTATAGGAGACACGCCATATACCGTTGATTCTAATAACAGAGACAATTACCCGCTTATGAAACCTTACCCTTGGAACCCGCATGACATCGGAGTGACCTACGTTGGCACAGTATTGGAGATATATTTTCCGATAATCATCCTCATATTCCCTCCCAAAACGATCATAGGGCTGGGCTTCACGTGGAACACCAGCGTTTTCGTCATGAACTACGGCGCAAACCCTGAGGTGTTCAACGTAACGGTCTATGCCAACACCGCGGCTATCAGCACAGTTACTAATGTCGCCTTAGCAAGCAGAGATTCAATCATCCTAAACTTCACTTGGGACACGATTGGTCTTGCCAGGGGCAACTACGCAATAAACGCATACGCAACCCCAGTCCCAGGTGAAACAGACATAACAGACAACAATCTAACGATTGGCTGGGTCACAGTAACCATTCCAGGCGACGTCAATGGCGATTATTGGATTGACATGGCAGACATCTCAATGATTATAGAATGGTTCATGCGTACTCCGCCAAATTGGAACCCGAACTGCGACGTAAACAACGACCTAACTATCGACATGGCCGACATATCCATAGCGATCGACAACTTCATGCATACCTAAAAAGGACAGCCGCCAGACGGAAAAAGGGCAACGCGCACTAAGACTAATCAGTCTCATTCCGCAACGCGCGCGCGAGTATTGCTCGGGGTTCCTAGCTTCCCTTCTTTCCAAAAAGAGGTCGTCCGTGCGAGCGGGTACAGTACACACCGAATAAAAGGAATCTTGCCAAAAAACGACACTTTGAAAGCAACCAGTATAGGGAGCGCGTTTTGTCTTGGCTTTCGTTGGTATAGAACAATCTTTCAGAAGACGACTAGGAGCGGATTTGGTTACATGGAACATTCTTTCATAAATGATAATAAGCCAGTAAACCAATTACTAGGGCAGAGGAAAGGGAAAATGAGAAGATTTTCAGTGCTTACTTTAACAATGCTTTCTTTGACTCTAGTGCTTTTGCTACCTGTGGCGCAAGCTGAATTAAATCATGGATGGGAATGGGAGCTGGTGGGAGGACATGAAAAGACAGAAATCACGTACGCTTACGACGCTTCTGCCAACTCAACTTGGCAGGAATGGGTAGAGGAAGCCGTGAAAGAGTGGAGTGACGCAGCTACTGGATGGACATTTAAGAAGGTAGCAGATCCTGCCACTGCTCAAGTTGTAATAAAAGTGGCAAACACTGGAAATGCAACGCGTGACCCGTGGGCGGCCACGGACTGGACAAAGGACCCGATTACCGGTCGGACAACGAAGAGAACCATCACATTTGACGAGGACCCAAGCAAGTGGGATGATGGAACCCCTTCAGGCGATAATAAATGGGGTGTCGCAGGTGCTGACACCATGGATCCAAGGTCTGTTGCCAAACACGAACTTGGTCATACTCTAAGATTGAAAGACGTGAAGGATCCAACACAACAGGATGCCATAATGTGGTATGGAGGCAGCCACCTAATAGGTAGGCATCCGTACCAACTCGCGCAGAATGACACAGATGAAGCTAAGGATAGCGTGAAACCTGAGAACCGAGGCATAGCGACCGTTAAGTCGATAATAACCCCTCTTGAAGGCGGGGAGCTATATTACTACGACCCCACAGTAGTTCCGACAGAAATAAAAGCAAACATACATGTCCCGCCAGGAGCTGTCACGGAACCGACAACTCTCACCATGACTGTTCTATACGACGCTGTTCCAGCACCTGACCAGACTCCGGAAGGTTATAGCATCATTGTTGCAGGCATACAGATCGACGCTACTGGTCCTGTTCCTACAACTATGAGTGTCAGCATATACTATGGCGATCTCCCTATAGGACCGGAGTTTGTGCCAGCGTCTTTGCCTAGAAAACTCATAGATCTACCAATCATAGATGAGAACAGCATGAAAGCCTTCCAGTTCATTACTGAGACATCAAGTTGGCAAGAGATCTCTATGTCATATCTCTACACCTCCCAAAACGAGATTTTATTCTCTACGAGCCAGCTTGGCTTTTATGGAATCACCGGCATTCCATTCCAAACAAGCGTCGACGTCAACCATGACGGGACAGTCGACATGGCAGACATCTCAATGTGCATCGACGCGTTCATGACAGTGCCGGGCATCCCAGCTTGGGACCCTAGGTGCGACATCAACATTGACGGCTCGGTTGACATGGCGGACATCTCGTTGCTAGTTGAGGCGTTCATGACAACGCCAAGTCCGTGAAGCAGAAGCACACGAAACCTACGATCCCCTTTTTTCTACACGCAAGAGCTATGGAGGATTTCTTCACAAGGCAGATAACCAGCTTTCACGTTATATTGATAGTGTATTTTATGAGGGAAAGGGAGGTGATATGATGATAGATAAGAAGTATCTGTTTGTCGCGGTTTTGGCGACATTCTGTTTGACGGCTACGCTGTTCATGATTGTTCCTACTAGAAGCCAGACTGGCAGCTACGATCCATGGGAAGACGTGAATGATGACGGCTCAGTCGACATGCTAGACATATCCATAGCCATAGACCACTTCATGAAATAAGAAACCCTATTTTCATTCTTTCTATTTTCGAATCCACAAACGTTCTAAGGAGTTCATAGAAAGAAAACTTCACAAGTCAGAATCTTGAGTAAGCCAGCAACTTCGAAATGTCATCAGGAAGGTGGTCTATTCCTTCAGAATCTTTGACTACGACTGACTTTATTCTTGCTTTCAATTCTGGTCTTATTCTTGGATAAGTCATCTCTTCTTCTCCACCAATGCTTTCACAGTCATCTTCGACTATGATGTCAGGTATTACTCTTTCAGCAACATCCTTGTATTCTTCATCAGGCTCTCTGGAAAGTAGTTCACCTTGAGGAAAATGGTGTTTCCTGAGTACTTCTCGTATAGTCTGCACTTCTTCTGGTTTTGTCCTGGAAGTCAGATACGCGATGGTTGCTCCCTGTTTCTTCCAAGACCCAATCTTCTTCACAGAATCACCATGTGGAACAAACCCAGCCCAATCTTCAAGCCAAGGAACAGAACCATTTCTGACAAGCTTCTCAACTTCCTCTCTTGGAAGGCTAAACACACTCTTGACTTGTCTTACAATCTCTTCTCTTGGAATGCCTACCCAGCTTTTGTGAATTAGGACAGTTCCCTCAGTGAATACCAGAATCTTCATAGACTCTATCTAGTTCTGTGTTTTGATTAAATGCCTTTTGAAGTAGTCTTCCATAAGCGATCTCATTGGCAGATCAGTCATAGAACAAAACTCCACAATCGATATTTGAGAGTTTAACATGTTATATTTGAGAGAAAGGAGACTGGAAGAAGAGATTCTGATCTCCATAAATCAGAAGAACTGCAATCATTGGGAACACAAGAAATACACTGAGAGAAACTTTGATGTTCTCAATGGTTTTGAGATTGTTATCGTTAGGTGCAGTAGTTGCTACAAAACCCTGCAAATGACAATAAAAGGATTAGCCAAACACTAGTCTTCTGAAGAAATCCTCTATAGACATATTCGCAAGTTCTGTCTGAGAAATGGGGCAGACTTAAATTCTGATTCATTGACCCAGTTGTGTGAAGAAAATGAAACCTTATTTTCTTGTTATATCTTTGCTGATTGGAATCCTTTTGGGAGCAACTGGCTGTTATGCATATTTCCTCCTTAGAAAACAAATAACATCTTATCCATTTGGAAGAGAGAAAGCCTACAATCATCTGATTAGTTCTTACAATTCCTCACTGGGACTTTGTTATGAATATCCTGGTTCCAATAGATATTTGACAGATAGAAAGCTCGGATGAAATACGCCCATACACCTAGATTCTCAGAGCATTAGGCGCAAAGTAGTATTCGCAGTTGCGAAAACTCTTACTCTGAATTTTGAAAATTGGGAAGCGCGCGTCTTGCATCGCAAGTGTGACTACATCTATTTTGATGACGACTACACACTC
>Ga0315274_10006288_pt1 | contig 17313 bp, 11 predicted proteins | sample YL17G02_20_MG_FD_203700 | JGI IMG/M metagenome (GOLD analysis project Ga0315274, IMG submission 203700) | Sediment microbial communities from Yellowstone Lake, YNP, Wyoming, USA - YL17G02_20 | ecosystem: Environmental > Aquatic > Freshwater > Lake > Sediment | place: USA: Wyoming | collected...
TGGTCTATGAAAATCAGGACATTGTGGGTCTTGATGCGGCCATCCTCATGCACCCCCGTGTATGGGAGGCTTCCGGTCATGTAGCGGGATTTACGGATCCCCTCGTCGACTGCCGCATTTGTAAAATGCGGTTCCGGCAGGACGAAATAGACCCGAAAAAATTCGAAAAGCGCCAGTGCCCCAGCTGCGGCAATGCCGGCTCCCTCACCGACGCCCGCCAGTTCAACCTGATGTTCAAGACCCACATGGGACCGGTTGAGGAGAACGCGTCCATCGTCTACCTGCGCCCCGAGACCGCCCAGGGCATTTATGTCAACTACAAAAATGTCATGGATTCGTCCCGCAAGAAAATTCCCTTCGGGATCGCTCAGATCGGAAAGGCGTTCCGGAACGAGATCACTCCGGGCAACTTCATCTTCCGGACGCGGGAATTCGAGCAGATGGAAATGCAATACTTTGTGAAACCCGGGGTGGATGAAGCGATCTGGAACGAATGGCGCGAGCGCCGGATGGCCTGGTATTTGAGAATCGGAATCCGGAAGGACAAACTCCGCTTCCGTCAGCACGGCGAGAACGAACTCGCGCATTACGCCAAGGCGGCCATTGACGTGGAATACGAATACCCGATGGGCTGGAAAGAACTGGAAGGCATCCATAACCGCACGAATTTCGACCTGTCGCGCCACCAGGAGTATTCAGGCAAGGACCTCACCTATTTTGACGATGCCACGCGTGAACGATTTGTTCCCTACATCATCGAGACCTCGGCCGGGTGCGATCGGACCGTTCTGACCTGCCTCGTGGACGCATATGAGGAGCAAAAGCTCGACAATGACACGAGGACGGTGCTTCATCTGGATCCCAAGATCGCCCCGGTCAAAGCGGCTGTTTTCCCGCTGGTAAACAAGGACGGGATGCCCGATATCGCACAGAAAATCGCGGCCGATCTCAGGGGTGAATTCATCGTTTTCTACGACGATTCCGGGGCGGTCGGGCGGCGATACAGAAGACAGGATGAGGCCGGAACGCCCTTCTGTGTCACTGTGGATTCCCAGACCCTGCAGGATGAAACCGTAACGATTCGAGAACGCGATTCGATGGATCAGTCCCGGATTGCAATCCGAGGATTGACACCCGAACTTAAAAAACGGATATGGGCTGAGTAATTTCCCGTAAAATCCTCCTCTTTATCAACATTCATGTGTGGATTTGTGGAATTACTGACCCATTCATCAATTGGTTTAAAAGGAGGTTCGTATGGCACAGGGAAGGGGAACCGTTAACAAGGTCATTCTGCTCGGTCGACTGGGAGCGGATCCGCAGCTCAAGTATACGGCTTCCGGAAAGGCAACGGTAAGCTTCAACCTTGCCACAAATGCCGTCTGGAAGGATCAGGAGGGGAAACAGCAGGAAAAGACAGACTGGCACCGGGTGACTGCCTGGGGCAAACTGGCCGAGGTCATTGGCGAATGGCTAAAAAAGGGAGGCCTGGTGTTCATCGAAGGCCGCCTGCAAACCCGTTCGTACGAAGACACCAACGGCGTGAAGAAATACATAACCGAAGTGGTTGCCCAGGAGATGGAAATGCTCGGCGGCGGCAAGCGGGGCGAGGCAGGAGGCGAAGGCGGCTCCGCCGAGGCACAGCCGGCTCCTGATGTGGAAGGCGTTCCTGAAGCGGGCGAAGTTTCGGATCTTCCGTTCTAGCTCGGTGTATGAGGCTGCTGACCGAAATGGACGGGGAACGGCTCCTGCAAGCCGCGAAAAAAACCCGGAATCTCGCCCATGCACCTTATTCAGGGTTTCAGGTTGGAGCTGCGATCCTTGCTGAGGACGGTACCGTTTTCTCGGGATGCAACATCGAAAACAGCTCCTACGGACTGACGATTTGCGCTGAGCGCGTGGCCCTGTTCAAGGCTGTATCGGAGGGATCGGTCAGTTTCGATGCCATTGCCCTGGTAACGGACACCGACGAACCCGTGATGCCCTGCGGAGCATGCCGTCAGGTGCTGGCGGAGTTCAATCCGGACATGATTGTAGTTTCCGGCACGATACGAGGTAAATCCGTGTCACGCAAGCTATCAGAGCTCCTGCCGGAGCCGTTCGGGAAAAAACACATTTCCTAAGACAGAAAAACGATCGATGCGTGTGTTGCTCTATGCAGATGCAACACACGTTTTTTTATTGCCTTTTTGCTTCACGATATGAATCGACAGATCCGGATTGAATGATTCATTGTCACCCTGAGCGCAGCGAAGGGTCCCATTGAGGCCTTCTTGAGATCCTTCGGTCGTTTCGCTCCCTCCGGATGACAAACGTGCTCTAATTATTTATTCCAACTCGAACACCCCGTTCAACCGAATGTCTCTCGAAGAGCTTCCGATTAAAACGTTGAACTTGCCGGATTCCGCAACCCAGTCCTTTTTTCCAACATCATAATAGGACAGGGCTGACTTATCAAGAATCCATGTGACCTTCTTCTTCTCACCCGGCTTGAGAAAAACCTTCTGGAATGCCTTGAGTTCCTTCACCGGACGTTCGACGCTTGCCTCCTCATCATTCATGTACAGTTGGGCGGTTTCCGCTCCCGCGACTTTTCCCGAATTTGTGAGGGTGAATTGGACTTGGATCTTGCCGTCCTCCTTCCCCTTTTCAGGCGTGATTCTCAAATTTCCGTATTCGAAGGTCGTGTAACTCAGCCCGTACCCGAACGGGAAAAGCGGCTCGACGTTCCTGGTGTCGAAATACCGGTATCCTATGAAAATACCTTCTTTGTAATACACGTTGCCTTTTTCTCCGGGGAAATTTCCAAATGCGGGACAGTCCTCCCACTTCTTTAAAAACGTGGTCGGTAGCTTCCCGGATGGATTCACGTCACCAAACAAGATGTCAGCGATCGCCTCGCCCGCCTCCTGACCTGGGAACCATACCTGAACCAGGGACGGTACACTGTCGATCCACCCGTTCATCAGCACCGCGGCCCCTGAATGCATCACCACAACTGTCCTGGGATTGGCCGTGGCCACCGCCTTGATCAATGCCTCCTGCTCTTTGGGAAGCGCGCAATCCTTCCGGTCGAATCCCTCCGATTCATAACGTTCGGTGCTTCCCACGAACACGACCGCCGCGTCGGATTTCTTCGCAGCCTCCACGGCCGCGTCGATCGGATCGAGTTCGCTTCCCGATCTGAACGACCAGGCCAATATCGCGCCGGCCCCTCCCGCGCCCTCGTACATCTCGATTTTTATCGGATATTTCCTGCCGGCTGTAAGCTCCACCTGTGCGTATTTGTATTCAATTGCATGTTGTCCCCAGTTGTTCACCAGGAGTTTACCGTTCAAATAAAGCCTCGAACCGTCATCGCTTCCGACACCGAGAAAATAGAATCCTGTTTTCTCCGGTACAAGCTGCCCTGTCCATCGGACGGAGAAATGATCCGGATTAACGGCCTTATCAGGCGATTTGTCGCCCCAATCGAAATTGAGGCCGCGATCAATACGCGTGAGCGCAGGATTTCCCTTGAGTAATTCATTGTTGAAGTATTCGCCTAGCAATCCCTCCTCGCCGGGTTTCGCGTTCGGGGGGAGGAGCCGTGCGGGTGCAACCGGAGTCAGTTCGATGTCGCCCGGAATGCCGCCGGCGAAATGGACATTGACGCCCGTTCCGATTTTTTTCGTCAGACCCTCCAGTGGGCTTATCGAATCATAAGCGGCCACGAGGGAACTTCCTCCGCCGCCTGTTCGCGCAACCCTGGCGTTTGGTCCCAATACGGCTATCGACTTGATCTTCGATTTGTCGAGGGGGAGGAGGTTGCCGTTATTTTTCAACAACACGGCGCCTTCCTGCGCGATCTTGAGGGCCAACGCCCTGTGAGCCAGCGTGTCGATCGATCCTATGCCCTGTTTTGTGGAATCGAAAAGCCCGGCGGTAAGCATGACACGAAGCATCCGTCTGACTTTATCCTCGATGGTCTTCTCGTCAACACGTCCGGCCTTCACCGACGCCAGGACGTTATCCTTGGTGAGAAACTGGCCGCCCGGCATTTCCAGGTCTAATCCTCCATTCATCGTGGAATCGACATCATGCACAGCTCCCCAATCGGACATCACCAAACCCTTGAATCCCCAATCGTTTTTGAGCACGGATTTCAGCAGCCAGGGATTGGCGCAGCAATACGGGCCGTTCAGCCGGTTGTACGCGCCCATGACCGCCCACACCCCGCCCTCCTGCACCGCCGCCTTGAATGCCGGCAGATAGATTTCCCGTAGCGTCCGTTCATCGACTCTTGCATTGACCGTAAACCGGTCGGTCTCCTGATTGTTGACCGCGAAATGCTTCACCGTGGCGATCACCTTCTCGGACTGCATCCCGCGGATGTAGGAGACGGCAAGCCTCGCGGCAAGAAAAGGATCCTCGCCGTAGCTTTCAAAATTCCGTCCGCCCATCGGGACTCGGTGAATATTGACGCACGGTCCTAGAACGACATTTAACTTTTTCGCCTTCGCTTCCCGGGCGATGGCTTTCCCCATTTCCCCGGCAAGTTCCGGATTCCAAGTCGCGGCAAGCGCCACTCCCGCTGGGAAGGCGGTGGATTTTCCGTTTCTGACGCCCAATGGGCCATCCGTCATTCTCATTGCCGGGATTCCGAGCCTGGGCAGGGATTTTGAATCGAAACCCGTGCCCGAAAGCATGTCGGCTTTTTCTGCGAGAGTCATTTGCGAAAGCAATTGCTCGACCTTCGCCTCGATATTCAATTTCCGGGCGCATGAGAGGACCAGCAACCCGATAAAAACGACGGATGCCATTACACAAACGCGTTTCATAAACACTCCTCTATTAGAGGTTAATGCTGAAGATCATGGCCTTTGGCGGGCACATCTCGGCCCGCCCGATGAAAAGGGCGGGCCGGCGTTTCTTCAAAAAACAGAAAAATGATATTCTAATCCCGGGATTTTTGACTGATGTCTAACTTTTATCATTGAAAAGAATATTCGATCCCCGCTCCGATCTCAAACCCGACAATGGTTTCCCCATTCGCTCCAATTGTATTTTCCTTCCCGAAGAACAATTTCAATCTGCCCTGGAGTCTGGTATTGGGAGAAACCTGCGTCTCGGGAAGAATTCCCGCCCCTGCCTGATAGGCGCTGCCGATTACGTCCGTTTTGAAAAAGTACCTCGCTTCAGCGGTATAGGTCAGCGATGTTTGGGGACTCAAACGTTTCCTGTACATGCCTATGGACTCGAATTCATCCCGCTGGGTTTTTAAAGAAGTATTGCCAGATGAATTATAGATATCACTTTTTGACCTGTTCCGGAATCTCCCGAACCACCAGAACAGGTCATATCCAAAGTATTTTTTATACTGAGTCGCTGCCATGATCTTGGTGCCCGATTTGTACACCTCCGTATCGCCGAACTTATCTTTACCGTAAAAATTTACGGTCAGATCGAATGAAAGCGCTGCGATTTCTGACAATTGATAATCCAGACCTCCAGTGAGAAGAACCTCGTCGCCGGGATTATAGTCTTCGGTCATCCCTTCAAGCGGACGGTACCCGCCCTTAAGCTGGTACGATACTCCCAATCCCAATACTGTCTTCTCATTCAGCGGCTTCGCCCAGGTGAATCCGGGCGAAAGATTCAGCCCCTGGCCGAAAAGGGGGACTTGAAAGTTGAATTCGCTTTGACTGAGCATGACCGATGTGGCGAATTCGTCGCTGCTCAACTCATTTTTCCCGATGGGAAGCCCGCCGCTGAGTGAAAGGAGTATGTTTTGATCTTCGAGCTGATAATTCAGGGAAAACTGAGCGTCCGAGATACCGTTCAGTTTCTGAAGTGAAGAGCCCAAAAATTCGCCGCTTGTAGATGCCTGCGACAAAAAAGCCCCTACAGAAAATCTTCGATTTATGGGATAGTAAATCGAAATGGGGATGCTGAACTCCGAAATCTTACTCGAATCACCTATGCTCCACGATTGGTAAACCCCATCGATCGAGATCTGCTTCTGCTGGGCAATGATGTCCGGGCTTTCATCGGCCGCAATCAGCGACTGCGATAAAAGGATGATCAAGCCTGTTATTCGAATCCTTTTCATGCACCCTCCGGAAGGCCTAACGGATCAGAATCATTTTTTTGGATATCGCGAATTGTCCCGCTTCGAGCCGGCAGACATACACGCCGCTGTTCACGATGAGGCCCCTGTCGTCCGTTCCGTTCCATGTCGTCGGATATGCCCCTGCCCCCTGTTCCCCCTGGAAAAGCGTGCGCACTTTCTGGCCGAGCGTATTGTATATGGTTAATTTGACCAGGCTTTTTTGCGACAGGCTGTAGACGATGTGCGTCTCCGGATTGAACGGATTGGGATAGTTTTGTTTCAGCGCGAATTTGTAGGGGACAAGCGGAATGTTTTGGCTTTCCTGCCTGGCATATTCCTCGGTGCCGACGATCATCCGAAGTTGACGTGCCTTGCCGATTCCTTCAATATCAATATCAGCTTTCCCGTTTTGAATCGGAATCGTGCATTCCCGGTCCCGGTCGAGCAGGAAAACCTTGAAGCCTTTCGGCAAAGTCGCAGGTCCGTCGAGATTGATCTCAACTTTCTCCTTTTCACCCGTCGTCGAAAGCGAGAAATCCCATGCCGCGCCTGCGGACGAAATCTTTTTAAAATTGCCGGCATACAGATTTTTGCCATCCACGATGCTCATCTGAAGGCAGTCGCCTATCGGTGGGGCCTCGAAATAATCTTCATTGTCCAAGCCGTCCTCGGCGGCGTTCAACAGACCGACGCAAACCCGGCTAGAACGCAATTTAGATGCCATTGCCTTTGCCTGGATCTGCAGAACGAATTCGTCGTTCGCCAATGTTGTAGGTCGTGATGTTTTCGGAATGGTGGAAAAGGGCGGCACTTGGATAACAATTAAATTCGGAGTTCTGTTATAAACAAAATATCCCCTCCAAGGCTCCAATGTTGTCGGTGTGTAGTCGTACGGATCGAGGTCATATTCCTTCCACCTTACGTTGAAGACAACGGGATTTTGAATCGAGGCCGTATTCAATACCTGATTCCATTGGACAGGATATGCGAACGGATTGCCGATCATGTTCCAGCCTGGTCGGAGCGTAATCCTGTAATTCAAGACACTTGCAAATGGTCCGTTATACAGCAATACCGGCGTGTTTTGGATGTTCTTCAAATCCAACACCAGGGGGTCACGTGCGACCAGCCAATACGCAATACCGGGCTTGAAGTTCAGGGAATCCGTTGGAGTGAATTCGGGATATTCGAGATACCGGCCGTTCTTCCAATGGAAAAGTCTCCATGTTTTGGAACCGTATGGCCCGAGACTGCTGAGCACCGAAAGTATGCTGTTATCTTGAATCACATAGGGGATGGTGAACATCCCATACAGACCTGTATGGACTGGGATCGTTTCGTCGGTGAACGTCATCTGCGAGGCATACCCCGCGCCCCCGATATACAGGGTGTCCGGTGAAGTCGGACTATTGGATACAACCTTCACCTGACCGCCGTAAAAAACCACATCGGTTGGAGTCAAACGAATCGATACCTGAGTGGAATCTCCGGCTAATATATTAATGGGTGGCTGCGTTGATAGAAGGGTATATACCCCGGGCAGGACTTCGATAAATTTTAACGAATCAATGACCAGCGTAGCCGTTCCTGTATTTTTAAAATATGTGGAAATGGTGGACGAATTGCCCACTTTGATCGTGTCGTAACCGAACATTCTGTTGCGGATCATTAGATAGGGTTCGTTGAGGCCCGGAGGAACTCCTGTTCCGGTTACAATGTAGTCATATCGGGATGTGGGGGCATTCGTAAAAACTTTGATCGTATCTCGATACGCCTTTGCCTGAGTCGGAGCAAAGCGAATGCTGCCCTGTACGGAATCTCCTGGAGCGAGCGTATCAGGATATGTGAGATTGCCGATATAGGAAAATCCCGCCGGATACTGCACCAGGTTAATAATTAAATTAGCCGTTCCCGTATTCTTTGACACAACCGCTAGTGTGTCTGCATTGCCTATAAGTACGATACCGAACGCCAGGCTGGCGGGCCTCAGCTGCAGATTGGCAAACCCCGTGACCACTCCCGTTCCGGCCAAAGAGACATTGTCCGGGGAGCTGGGGCTGTTCGAAACGATTCTTAAATTACCTGGGTACAATTGGGCCTGTGTCGGCGAAAAACGGACCGAAAGCCGCACCGAATCGTTTGGGGCTATGGTTGCGGGTAAGGCCGGATTGGTGATCGAATACGAACCTTGGACAATCTGGATAAAATTGAGCGAATCAACGACTAGATTCGCGGAACCGGTGTTTTTCATCCATATGGAGAGCGTGCTCGTTTGGCTCAAGACAACACTGCCAAATTGGAATGTGTTGGAGCGCAGCAGGAGATTGGGTTGCAGCTGTATGGGAAATCCGCTGTACACGGCGAGCCCGCTGTCAGTGGCCGCGTATATTTCATTGTTTGGGCCGACCGCGACCGCGTTCACGGAACTGCTGGTCAATCCTGACGGAGCGGTTTGATCGGTTTTAAAAGTATTCCTGAAAATCATATTGGGCCGGTCAAAACGAACCAATCCGTTGGCGGTTCCGAACCATAAATATCCGTTCTTATCCGGAGTAATCGAACGCACGTTATCGGAAGAGATATTCGTGTTCGTCGAATTGAACTGAAACCATTGTCCGCCGCTGTAAAGTGCCGCACCGCTGTTGGGCGTCCCGAGCCAGGGTTCCCCCGCACTGTTGACATAGCTGACCCAGCTTAATCCCGGCATCAGATTAATGCTGCTGCCATCCTGCACCGTCCAGGTGGTGCCGTTGAATTTCACCGGTCCTGAACTCGCGCCATCCGAGATCCACACGCTTCCATCGGTCCCGATTGCCATCGCTCGGACCACATTATCAAAAATACGGGGATTGGATGTTGTATTGTACGTGGTCCATGCGGTTCCGTTGAATCGCCCAACCCCCCCATAGGTACCGATCCAGACATCGCCGTTGGGAGCCACGGCGATAGCCCTGATTGTATTTTCTGGAAATCCCGCGGTGCTTGGTGCACTGTAAGTGGTCCACTGATTGCCGTTATAATAGAGCAATCCCTGCCCCTCCGTCCCGACCCAGGGATTGCCCGACACGTCAAGCGCCATCGCTGAAAATCCACCTTGCAATATTCCAAGGTCAGCGGGAGTATAAGTCGTCCATGTATTGCCGTCAAAATATGCCAAATACCCCGTGGAACCGGCCCGAATCCGTCCATCCTGCGTCACTGAAACCGCATGGACCCGATCGGTCGTCAATCCCGAATTGGATGTAGGAATGCCCGTCCACGAAGTGTCCGCAAACGAGAGTGTGGCAAGCCCCCCCCCGAAAGTCCCGATATTGGCTTTATTGCTGATATTCCACCATTGGACCGTGGTCACATCGTCATCAGGAATTAAGGAATTTCCGGTATTATAAGTCTTCCAGGTATTGCCGTCGTAAAAGCCAAGGCCGCTGGGTGTGCCGGCTAAAACCCGGCCGTTCACGTCCACTGCCACTGATTGAATGAGATTGCTTGGAAGTCCGCTCGTAGTGTTATGCAAATTCCACGAGGTGCCGCTCATTTGAGCCACTCCGTTGTTCTGCAACCCAACCCACGGGAAACGCGACGCATCGGGCCAAACGGATACCGAAGTTATGTATTGTTCGGGCAGGTTCATGTTCTGATTGGAAAACTGCCCAATTTCATACTTCAGAATTCCTTTTGCGGTGCCGAACCACCCCACTCCAAAACCGAAGGCGATCGAGGTGACCGTGTCAGACGGTAAAAAATTGGGACGGTTGAAAATCGTCCAACCCGTTCCGTCGAATTTTGCGGCTCCGCCGTTCGTGCCGACCCAAAGCGTGTCAGTATCAAATGCTACGGCATTGACGATATCACTTCCGAGAACCTCTTGTCTATAATAGGAATAACTGCTTCCAGTGAACCGGACAAGACCTTTTCCCTTGGTGCCGATCCACTTGTTCCCCTGATTGTCCACGGCAATGGCCGAAATATCGTTGGATGGAAGCCCTGAATTGGCTGTATTGAAGAATTGTGTATCTAACGTCAGAGTGTCCACTCGCACCATGCCGCCCGTGGTCCCAACCCAGATGGACCCTCCCTCCATGGCAGTGGAGGTAATATGACGGCCGTTGGTATATTGAGTCCAGTTGGCATACTGTGCCCAGAGTCCCGAGGAGAGCAATACTGAGACGAGAATGGATAAAAAGATATATGGTCGTGATTTCATGGGTATCTCCTGTTCAATGAAATTTGCATCCGAAATGAAACATGGAGATTGAATTATGGAATTACTTGGGGAACATCAGGCGGAAGTGGCAAATCCCCGACGCCAATCACTGCCTCACCTTCAGGATTCTCTTGGACAGATTTTTGCACATCCTTCCCGAGCATAAAATTGGATCCGATATTGGTCTGCACGTTCCTCATCCGATCATTGATCAGCGTCTGCTGGTCGAACAGCGGCCTGCCGAGCCGCTCCGACCCCATGGAGGGGGTTGTCTCCCTTCTCATTCCGCCCTCATCGGCGCGGGCGAGAATGTCGCTGGTGCGGAGCTTTGCCTTGGCGGTTGAATAGTTGGGGTCCAGTTGCAGCGCCTTCTGATACTGCGCCGACGCCTTTTTATATTCCCCCCTGTCTTCGAGATCCAGCCCGTTGCAGTAGGCCATGAACGCTTGAAGGTTTTTGGTGGGCACCCTGAGGATCCGTTGCTTTTCCTGGGGCGTCGGATCCACGCCCATCAGGTTCAGAACCTTGAAGGCCAGATCCTTCTCGACCCGGAATAAATTGTTGAACGCGTCCGCAACCGATACCTGCTTGGAGACCTGATTCTGAACGGCGTTCAGGGTCACCGCGTCCATGCGCACCTTGTCTTTTTGAGTCATCGAAAGGTCGCCTCTGACCACCCGGCCCGCACTGAGCAGCTTTCCGAATTGGGCAGCTTTCGATTCCTCCACCAGACCAGTCTGGCCCAGTTCCATTTCGTCGAACAACGACTGCACGCGGATACGTTCCACAAGCTTCAAGCTTTGTATCTGGCTTAAATCCGTAATGAGCATCTCAGCCAGTCCCTTGCCGAGGGGTAACAGCTGAGGTTCCGCCCCCTGGACCGAGAACGGCAAAACAGCCACGGCCTGCGGCGACATTCTGGCGGCACCGATGGCACTCTCATTCTCAAGAAGCTGAAACATCTCCTCCTTGATCACTTCCCGCTTTAAGACCTGATACCGCTCCTCCATCTGTTCCCGAAAGGGACCGGGATCGGCGCCTGAAAATTTGGCGTACACCTTCAATGCATCGGCCTTTTTTTCTTTCGCTTCCAGCACCTGACCCAGATAAAATAAGGTCTGGGCGTTTTGAGGGCTGATTTTCTGGGCGCGAAGCAAACACTTATGAGCGATATCATACCGCTTTGCTTGAAAACACGCCTTGCCCAATTCATTCCACGCCTGAATATCGCTCGGATTTTTCTTGAGCTTCTGAACCCAGGATTTAATCGAACCGCTTTCGGATGATTTGGATTGAGAAAAAACGGGCAAAACCAGCAGGCAGGAAATGATCAAGATCATGATTTTGAGATCAAAGCCAACCCCTCGACGCATTGGAACCTCCCTGGAAATAGTCGTTTAACAGGATGTCATAGTATACACTTTTTTTCAGACAAATTCCAGAAAAAATGCTGGGAAACTCATCCTTCTTCCATCTTATAGAATATCCCCAACGACTTTAATGACCGCATGTGCTCAATGTGGGTTTTGAAATACAGATCGAACATCTTCCGGATTTCCGCCTTCTGGGCGGGCAGCGGATTCAGCTTTCCGGCTTCCGCCAGCTCAGTACGCTGAAGCCAGTAGAGGATTTCGAGCGTTTCTCCCTCAACTTTCAATCCGCCACGCCTGGATCCGCATTGACGACAGAGAAGCCCGCCGTTCAGGGGCTGGAAAAAGCCTCCTCCCGCGCCCAGGGAACCGTTGCACTCCAGACAATGGTCCCATGTGGGCTGGTAGCCCATGCGGTCGATGAACCGGCTTTCGAAAAACCAGAAGTAACCTTCAAGACAGCCCCCGCCGCAATCCATTTCTTTTAAATACCCGACAAGGAGATCGAACAGCGGAACCATGGGCTCCTCTGCAAGAACGGCTTTGTCGATCAATTCCGTGGCGGCCAATGCCAGAGAGGTGCGCTCATAATCACCCAGTATGTGTATATGCCCATTCACCAGGTCGGCCTGACTGAGCAGCTGAAGCTCCCGGGTTTGCTTGGAGTAGAAGATGATCTGTAATTGGGCCAGGCTTTCAATACATCCCTTGAATTTGCTCTTGGGGCCCAACGCGCCCTTGGCCACGACTTTGATTTTCCCAAATTCCTTCGTGAAAAGGGACAGAATTTTGGAAGTCTCCCCCAGCCTCCAGCCTTTTAAAACAATTGCTTCGCATCTTAAAATGGCCATGGGAATGCCTTAATCAGGTAAAATCCGGGTCAGAACATGGTCGGACAACACCGCCAGATCTTCGACGGAAAGTGCTTCGGGTCGCATATCCAGAAATCGGGACATTTCGCCCCATCCCTTGTTGTCCAGTGACCATTTTTTTATAGTATTCCGTATCATTTTTCTGCGCTGACCGAACAGGGTTTTTACAAAGGTTCTGAAAAAAGCCTCATCCCGCACTTCGTACTTCGGTCTTTCAAAAAACCGGCCGTACAATACGGTGGAATCCACCTTCGGGACGGGCTGGAACGCTCCCGGCGGGATGCCGAACAATTCGCGCACTTCGGCATGCAGCTGGAACAGAACGGAGGGGATTCCATATGCCTTGCAGCCCGGCGGACTCACAACACGCTGGCCTACCTCCTTTTGAACCGTTACCGCAAAATCATGGATTCGCCGCCGGTTGTCGAGCAGGCGGAATAAAATCGGCGAAGTGATGGCATAGGGGATGTTGCCGACGATCCGGATTTTCCCTCCGGCCGGGTTGATCGAAGACAGATCCGCTTTTAGAAAGTCCTGCTCGATCAGGAGGAATCGAGCTTCTCCCGCGAACAATCGACGGATCCATTCCGCGCAGCGACGGTCCAATTCAACGGCGATGATTCTATCCGCCGGACTTTCAAGCAGGCACCGGGTCAGGATTCCATCTCCGGGGCCGATTTCAAGCACGGTGTCCCCTGCCTGCACGGCCATGGCCTCGACCAGTTTCCGCGCATAGAACGGATCTCTGAGAAAATTCTGACTGAACCGTTTGAGGGGTTTTATCGCCGCAGGCACGTCAGATCATCCCAGGCCGAACAGAGCCTTCGCGTTCGCCGTCGTCTGTGAGACCAGCGTCTCCAACGGGACGCCGCAGGTTTCGGCAAGCCGCTTCGCGGTATGAATCAGCATCGAGGGTTCGTTCCGTTTGCCTCGCAGCGGAACCGGGGTCATATAGGGCGCGTCCGTTTCAAGCAGCAATCGGTTCAGGGGAACCGACGCGACGGCGTCATGTTTGCTGAAATTTTTGAATGTCACGACTCCGGTGAAAGAGATGTAAAAGCCCATTTCCAAAAGCGGGGGGACGTCTTCCGCGGAACCAGCGAAACAGTGAAACACGCCTCGGAATTGGGAGCATTCCGTTTCCCTCAGAATGCGCAGTGCGTCGGACATGGCCTCGCGCACGTGAATGATCAGGGGCTTCCCGCGCAGAATTCCAATGTCAATTTGTTTGCGAAAGAGGGATTTTTGGACGTCCCGAGGAGAGAACTGATAGTGATAATCCAAACCGATTTCACCGAGTGCGACCGCTTTCGGATCATCCAACAGAGACTCAATGGCTCCCAGATCCGATTCGGAAACTTTTGAAGCTTCATGCGGATGAACGCCAACGGCCGAAAAAACGGATGGGTTGTCTTTGCTGAGACAGGTCGCCTTCCGGCTTGAGACGATGTCGGTGCCGATATCGAGGATGAATTCGACGCCCGCCGCTGAAGCCCTATCGATCACATCTTTCCGGTCGTCATCGAAATCTGCCATGTTGAGGTGACAGTGCGTGTCAATCAGCTGCAACACTACTCCGCGCGAATGCCGGATGGAACGTCCTGGTCGACCGTGACCAGTGCATGTCCATTCTCCGTCTTTACGGCGAGAAGCATCCCATGCGATTCCACCCCGCGAATCACGGCTGGCTCCAGATTCGCCACGATCAGAATGGTCTTCCCCGTGATTGTTTCCGGACTGTAACTCTGCGCAATGCCGGCCACAATCTGACGTTTCTCTCCTCCCAGATCAAGCTGAAGGCGCAGAAGCTTATCGGCCTTCGGAATCCGTTCGGCAGCAACCACCCTTGCCGTCCGCAGCTCGATGTTTTTAAAGGTGTCGAGGGATATTTTTCCGAAGGCCGGGGATTTCACGGCTTCGCTGGCGGTTTCCATCCGCTTCAGTTTCAGGATCTCTTTTTCAATGGTTTCATCTTCGATTTTCGCGAAAAGAATCCGGGCCTGACCCAGCGCGTGTTCCGCCGGCAGAAACGGATCCGCAGCATCGTCCCAGCAGAGTCGACCCTGGATGCCGAGCATAGTCTGAAGAATTTCACTTGAAAAAGGAAGGACGGGCGCCATGACGATACAGAGGGTTTTTGCGACCTGGATGCACACATTGAGTGTCGTGGCGCATTTCTCGGGATTGGATTTTCGTGTTTCCCAGGGCGCCTTGTCATTAAAGTACTTGTTGGCGGACCGGCACAGATCCATGAATGCCTTCGTCGCATTCCGAACCTCGAATCGTTCCAGAAGACCGCTCACAAGATCCGGTGCGGATTTCATCCCGGCCAGCATGGACGTATCGAGCTCGTCCAGCTTTCCGGCAGCTGGGACGAGGCCGTTGTAATACCGGTGCACGAAGGTAAACGTCCGGTTCAGGAAGTTTCCAAGAATATCGGCGAGCTCGTCGTTGTTCCGGCTCTGAAACTGTTTCCAGGAAAAATCCGTATCCTTGGTTTCGGGAGCGTTCGCGGCGATCGCATAACGAAGCGGATCCGGAGGAAAAACGTTCAGGTAATCATCGAGCCAGATCGCGTAATTCTGGCTGGTGGAGATCTTTCTGCCCTCGATGGTGAGGTACTCGTTGGCGGGGATGGCGTCCGGCAGGACATACCCACCGGCGCGCATGAGTATCATGGGAAACAGGATGGCGTGGAATACCACATTGTCCTTGCCGATGAAATGGACCAGCTGGGTCTCGGGATCCTGCCAATAGGTCTTCCACCGTTCCGGATCGCCGATCCGATCGGCCCATTCCATGGTGGACGAGATGTATCCGATTGGCGCATCGAACCACACATAGAGAACCTTGCCCTCGGCCTCCTTGAGGGGAACGGGGACGCCCCAGTGCAGGTCCCGGGTGATGGGACGATCCTCCAAACCTTCCTTATACCATCCAAGGCTGTAGTTCCGGACGTTTTCTTTCCACTCTTTGGAGTCGAACCACAGTTTCCATTGATCTGCAAATTTCCCCATCGGCAGGTACCAGTGCCTGGTCTCGCGAAGCTCCGGCGCGGACCCGTCGATCTTGGACTTCGGCTGGATCAGTTCTTTGGGTTCAAGCCACTTGCCGCATTTATCGCATTGGTCACCCCTCGCCCTCTCGTATCCACAATGCGGACATGTCCCCTCGACATACCTGTCGGGCAGAAAGCGTTTGGACTTGCTGCTGTAGAATTGTTCGGACGTTTTGACGACCAGATCGCCGTTTTGGTTAAGGATTGTGAAGAATTCCTGGGCTATCCGGTGGTGGATTGGCAGCGAAGTACGGGAATAATTGTCATACGAGATGCCGAGCCGTTCGAAGCTCTTTTTATTCATGGCGTGGTAGCGGTCGACGACGGCTTGGGGCGTGGCCTTCTCGTTGTCGGCCCTGACCGTGATGGGCACGCCATGCTCGTCCGATCCCCCGATGAACACCACGTCCCGCCCCTTGAGACGCTGGTAGCGGGCGTAAATGTCCGCGGGCAGATAGGCACCGGCGATGTGTCCCAGGTGCAGCGGTCCGTTTGCATACGGAAGGGCGCTCGTCACCAGAATTCGTTTATGCTTCATGTCGGATTCCGCCTTTTTCGCTGAGGCTTTCCGCATGCTGCGCCTTCCGGAGTTTTTTCTTCTCCTCTTCTTCGCTGAGAAGGTGTTTCAATTCCTCAAGCGTGATCTTTTCTTCTTTTCCGTTCTCGATCTGGAGCAACGCCTGTTCCTCGAAGACATCGATCTTTTTCAGCGTTTTCTTTCCCTGGGGCGTCTCGATCACTGTTCCGGCCTCTGGAAACCGTTTTGCAAAATCGGCGTAGAATTCACGTTCATACAGGAGGCAGCACATCAGGCGGCCGCAGCTTCCGGACAGCTTTGTGGGATTAAGGGAAAGGTTCTGTTCCTTGGCGAACTGGGTGACAACAGGCTCAAATTCCTGCAGGAACGCTTCGCAGCAAAACCTCCTTCCGCACACGCCCACGCCGCCGATTCGCTTCGCTTCGTCCCGTACACCGATTTGGCGCAACTCGATCCGCGTCCGATATCGGCTTGCCAGGTCCCGAACCAGGGCCCTGAAATCGACCCGCTTTTCAGAGGTAAAATAAAAGGTAATTTTATTTTGGTCAAACTGGTATTCCACGTCCACGAGTTTCATGTTGAGCCCGTGTTCTTCGATACGCTTTCGGCAGTCAAAGAAGGCTTCACGCTCGAGTTTCTGGTTGTCTTCCGTCTGGTCCAGGTCCTTCTTGGATGGTTTTCTCAGGATCAGGGGATATTCCTGATTCCCGGCGCGTTGGTCCACGAGGCTTCCCATGTTCACGACCCTTCCGAGATCCTCGCCCTTCTCGGCTTGAACGATGACGAGATCGCCCACAACGAACGGGAATTCCTGGGGATTCGCATAAAACGACCGTCTTCCCCCCTGAAATTCGACTTCGAATATCTTGGACATAGGATGGTCTTCTTTCCTTACAATTTGCGGCTATGCTGATCCAGTGAAAACAGGATCAGAGGAAGGTAAACATTTTTTTGACTGAAATCAATAGCCCGTAGTACGCTTCGCGCCGCGCGGCCAGGATCAAGATCGGGATGTCGCTGATTGAAATCATCAAGAGAATTCCTGCGATCGGCGTTCAGAAGCCCGTCGGTCAATCCGATACGGAGTCGTTGTAGGTCGCGCAGGTGCATGAGAAGAACCTGAAGGACTTCCCGGATTTCATGTTTATCCAAATTTTTCTGCAGCGTCTCGAATCCCTCG
>Ga0315274_10006290_pt1 | contig 17309 bp, 15 predicted proteins | sample YL17G02_20_MG_FD_203700 | JGI IMG/M metagenome (GOLD analysis project Ga0315274, IMG submission 203700) | Sediment microbial communities from Yellowstone Lake, YNP, Wyoming, USA - YL17G02_20 | ecosystem: Environmental > Aquatic > Freshwater > Lake > Sediment | place: USA: Wyoming | collected...
CTGTTTGCGCTCTTGCTTCATGCCGATCCTCCTCGCTGGACATTCTCACACTGTACTAGAACATCTTAAACCACTGTCCAGTTTTTGGGGATCACTTCACACATCATCAGGAACTCGCAGGGGGGAGACCTTGCGGATGCTGTTTTGCTGGCTCACACAGTAGATGAATTTGCATCACGCTTCGGAAATGCGCCCCCAAGAGAACGATTGCCCCTGCTCCTTCGTCAGGAACTCTCCGTATTCGGGATTGGAGTGTTTAATCCTCGGGGACGGGCGCTTCGGGACATTCCACAAGTGCAAACATTACTTGGCCTTCTCCTCCTGTGTATTGACCCTCCAACCTCTGGATATCCTGATGGAGTACATCAGGCCACCGCCACGCTCCGCAGGGATGCGCGCCATTACCTCTCCGTATGGCGCCGGTCTGCTCTGAGTTTTATCGGCCAGAACCCACCCCCTACTGTACCTCGCGGTCTTGGTGGGTTTATACAGGGTTGGCAAACCCGCACAAATCAGACATCGACCGGAGCCGCTTGGCCAGATGAGTGGCCCGTTCTTGAACTCTGTTACAAGCTCATCACGTGGGTCCCGTTCTTCCAGGATGATCCCGAAGGGCAGGTTTACTTGGAGGCCATATCTCGGTGTATTGCGCAGGCAGCCACATTCTCGACCTATCGCTCACTTGTTCTCTACGGACAAGATCTGCATGACGCCAAGAGCGTGACGCGTATCATCATGGACATTCTGGTGCCGCTCGCGGAAGACGCTATTGAAGTCGACGAAGAGATCATGCCCCACGTACCCCGGAGTCGTCTGCCTGTAATGACAATTCACCAAGCCAAGGGCCTTGAATTCCCTGTGGTGATCGTTGACGTGGCTTCTGACTACTCTATAGACCATCGTACACAGAGATTCAGACGATTTCCGAGTGTCCCGACTTCTACGCAGTTGCTTGAGGACGACGTGGCACAATATTGCAGCATTGGAACGCTTCGCAGCTCGAGACCCCCTCTTGCCCGCACATTCGACGATCTGGTGCGGCTCTACTATGTGGCCTACAGCCGCCCTCAGTCGCTCCTCATGCTAGTTGGCCTCGATCTGTGTATGGGATACAAGACAACAATTAGACATGTAGCAACCGGATGGCGTTCTGACAAGACCTGGGCTTGGCAGACTCCCGTATCTGGCCGGCCTCCGGCAATTGTCAACAACCATCCCCTGGAGTTGATCTGATGCCTCTTGAGCGCAGAAGAGATCCTGAGATCATCCCAAACTACAGTCTGACGGGCGACTTACTTTCCTTCCTCCGCTGTGGACTTCAATATAGATATCACAACGGTAGTTCCCTTCCGCCTTCGCGCCCCGTGCAGCTATGGTTCGGTGAGTTCATCCACGGTGTGATGGAAGCCGCATATCGCCTGTGGTCATCATCTTCGCCGCCGCCTTCTTTTCCATGGCCGTGTACCCCAACTCCCTATCTCGGGACTGCGCCAGCCGCTCGCGTTGCGCACGATATTGGAACCATCGGCGAACTTGTCGAGGAAACCTTGCGGGCACAAGGGAAGACATCCAGAAGCAAGGCCACAAGAGATTCCGCATATAGGCGGGCGGAAGCTGCTGTGAACGAAGTAGCTCCAAACCTCTTTCCGCTTGTTGCATCAACCGAAGAACGCGTCATAGGTACCCGCGATATCCCACTTACATTTACTGGGCCGCGTGCACAACTCCGCGCGAATCGCTACGAACTTCACGGGATTATCGATGTCTTGAGCGATGTGCAACTAAACGCAGTTCCCAAAGGCAACATAATCCGCGATGCCATCTCCGCAGCATGTCTTGAACTGGCCCCGCACTTTGAAGTTGTCGTCGATTACAAGGGTTCCCGTCGTCCTGCAACCGATCATCCCTATTGGAATCAAGCTGACTGGCAGGTTCAGACTTATGCATGGCTTCGCATGCGACAGCCAAATTCTCTCCCAGTCGTTGCGGGCATGCTCATTTACATTAATGAACTCTCCCCTGTCGCCGATGACCTGAGAGAACTGCGGCGCGAAATCCAATCTGGCAGCGCTGACATCGCGCCGGCATCCGGAAGCAACGACGCGTATCTGCTGAGCCTATGGCAGCCGGGAGTCGCAATACCAGCCTTCTCCCTGTCTTTCAGGATGAGCCGCGCCATCCGTGTTATTCAGGTCACGCCACAGAGCCTAGCTAGCGCGACAGGTCAATTCGACCAAGTCGTGCTTCAGATCGAACGATGCGTGCGCGACGAGGCCGCCACAGGCGGGATAAGAGGTCACTGGAATCCGGGGGGCGACCCAGAAACATGCGTAGCCTGCGATTTCAGGCACTTTTGTCCGAACCCAGCACCCCGTCAAGGAAACCGGCCACACAGAATAAGCGCACCCCCTGCGCCGTGAGGACGACGAATGAGCGACGATCAGAGCAGCCATGACAATAAGAGAGGCGACTTCATCAAGGAAATGTATCGCGTTTACTGGGCGAATATGTCCAGGTCAATGGAAGGAATCTGGAAAGTGCTCGCTCCCATCACTGTGGGAGGTACGATACTCGCAGGGGTGCACAAAGACTATCTGCCAGCTTCGGTTGGCATTTCCCTGGCAGACCTTGTGGTCTTCTGGGCTCTAAACATAACGATAGACCTTAACGCATGGCATAGGCGAAATCTCTTCTTTGTGGTTAAGGCGGAGCAGGAGTTTCTGATCAAGTCGGACTACGGTCGCCTGTTACCGGCAAAGTACTCACAACCAAGCACTGGCTGGATAACCTTTTATCTAATCAACCTTCTTGCGTTTATCGCCTTTCTTGGAGTAAGTACACTCTATGCGTTGTTATGGATGCGCCCAAGCACGATGTGCTGGGAGTGGCTGTTGCCCGTGGGTGTTGTTGCGCTGGGAAGTGCGTTGACTGCATACAACGCCTACATCCAGGAAAGGTCTGCGCGAAGCCACTTCGACGAGCTTTTCCAGGATCGAAAAGGATAGGGGGAAACGGACAATTATAAATAACAGGTAATAGCGAATAACAGAATAACAGGGGACAGTTACCATATATTTGCATTCTGACCCCTGTCTTCTGACTCCAACTGGGCGCCATTCGGGACATCTTACCCATTTCCCGGCCTTCGGGGATCGATGGCAGGGTTATTCGCGATCGGGTTACCCCAATTCTCGCGGCAAGGCAGGTCTGGTTGCGGACTTCGCCCTCATTGATTTTGAAACGGCGGTGGAATTCGTTTATCGCAAAGACGCAGAGACGCAAGGACGCAGAGCAAGAGAGGGCGCATGGTTGTGGGTCTGTCTCAGGTGGAAGACCTTTTCACCCAATGGGTGCGCGGCTTGCGCTCACCCAAGAGGTGGTTCCTTTGTTTCTCGGAAGAGGAAACTCAACATGCGCTTACACGGGCCGCAAGGGGCAAGTGACCTGGGTTCACATTCCTGCGGGTTTGCCTCGGATGACTGAGTAAATGCCGGGTAGGGTTCTTTTTTCGCCGGGACCTAATGGGTCGGACTTGGGGAGGAGTTCGAGGTTGCACTGTTGGGCGTCGGACGCGGTGTTGTAGAACCACAACAGGCCCGCGATCTCTTTCGGGTCGAAGGTGCAGACGACGGAAAGTTTCCGGGCGGGAAGATGAAACGCGAGTTGGGATTCCCCGTCGAGCGAGATGTATTTCCCTTCCGCTTCGGCTCTGGCGTTTGTTCGCTCGTTCTGCCGGAGCCAACGCCTGTCCTTATATGTGAAGATCTCCGGCATCTCGCCTTGCGCAAAGAATTCAGGATGGATCTTGACGTCCGCCGAGAGCGGTTTGTCCGTGGGATTGCTCAACGTCAACGCAACTTCGATCCCGTCCGCGCCCAAGGTCATGCTGCGCTCGATAACGAGACCGTCCTCGCGCTTGGCGCGAAGCGTCAGGCTCTCGGGTTTTCGGTCGGCCACTTCATAGACATCCGCCACGGGACTTTCGGGCCGGCCCGGCGTATTGGTCCAATCCTGCCAAGTCCCAGGCTCGCCGCCGTAACACTCATAGCCCCGCAGCAACTCGACGCCGAGACGTTTATCCCGCCATCGAATCACAGAGCCTTTGAGTGCAGGCACAATCCAGACCAAGTGGTCCGCGTTCTCGATGACCTCGATGGTCGACTCCTCGCTCCGTGGCGGCGCGACCTTGCCCGTACGTTCGATCACGTAGTCGGACACGGACTGCGAGTTGAACGTCTTGAACCCGCGCGATTCGAGGTGTTTGATGTATTCCTCGACGGTCATGCACGGAGGACGCGTGAGCGTGAACTTCCCGTCCGCGATATCGATTTTCGGCGGGCAAACGATCGCACAATATCGCACCGACGAGTACAGATCCTCGAGCCGTTGCTTGACGGCGTCGTTCTTCGCCGTCGCGAATGCCTGTTTGAAGATCTCCTCGGCCTGGATGACCGTGTTAGCGTCGATCCACGTCCCCTTTTCGAGACAGTGCATCACGGCGCCCTTCGCGCGCACCGTCCGTGTCATCAAATCGATATACGACCGGATATACGGCGCTGTGTCCTCGTAATAGATCTCGATGAAGTCGTTCATGAGGGGCCGTATGTCCGTGTCGGGTTTCCAGAGCAGGTGCGACAGGAGATAGCACCGCAGCGCCCCGAGATCGTCGGCGAACCCGCTTCCGCCGCATAAGAACATGCCCTTGACATTATGCTGCGCGTAGAACGCATAGTTCGTGTTGAGCACGTTGAAGTTCGGGTACGGGATCTGGGAGAAATAGCAGTTCGCGGGGTAATCCCACATGAAAAGATTCTTCGCGATCCTCGACCAACCCATTAGATCATCCGCGAACGCCTTGTTTACGGCCGACGTCGTGTCCGTGATGGGGCGCGAGTAGTCGCATTCAATCGAACAAAGACTGACGATCACGTTGTCGCGCGGGACGAGCGTTCGTGGCGGCTTGCGAGACCATTGGTATGCAAGCGTCTCGATGTAGTTGTTCGGGAACTCGCCCCGAATCATGTCCGCGACACGGTTGATCCCCGTCAGCCACGCGCCCATGGGCGTGCCTTCCCGATCGTTGATCTCCCGGCACGCATCGCACGTGCAGTAGGCGTCCCAATCCATCTGCGAGACGCTCCAGACCTGCGTATCGGGTGCGGCCTGCATGCGCGGTTTCAGTTCCGCGACGATAGTCTCGGCAACCTTGGGATTGCTCATACACAGTTGCGTCCGAAGGTCGCCGTGCTGGGCCATGTTTGCAGGCACGGTCAGATCGATGCCGAGCGGAGCGACCCGCTTGCCATTGATCTCACTGTAGAAATCAGGGTGCTCGGCGAAATACTTGTCCGGCGGCACCAGCGTGAAGGCCGTGTGCACGAACAACCCAAACTGGGGAGAGGCACACCATCGCATGTGGCGCGCATACGCGGCCCGTTTGTCATCCGGCACGCCCTGCATCCCGTAAATGTCGTATGTCAACTGCCGCCGCTGGATCTGCGGCACGTGCCGGACGTCGATTTCCGGGATGTAGGCAGGCGGCGCCTTCGGAACGTACGTTACATCGGGCGTCAGGAACCGCACACCGAGATAGTCCTCGAGAAACTGATACACGCCGTAGAGCGTCCCGTTCTCCTTGCCCCCAACGATCAGCAAATGGCCGGGACCGCGTTTCTTCAACCGAAGCGTTTGAATGCAGAAACCGTCGGGGCCAAGGCCGTCGAGCTTTACCTGGTTCAGCAATTCGTCGGGCACGCCCTCGCGGCCGATCCATACGTTAAGGCCGATGTTCTTAAGCGGCTTCTTCGTCATCAGAGCGCCGCGGCCTGAAATGCGTTTCCAATAGTCCACGAATTCCGCCGCCGCGGCCTTCTCCGTGTCAGAGGCTTTTTCGTTGATCAGGACTACGATACCAGCGTAATCATCTTGCTTCACGAACGGCGCCTGTGCTGCGGCCAAGCCGTTCAAGCAAAGAACAACCGCAGTCCCGAACAGAAGCACCCCCGCCTTGGTTGACAACAGTCCCATGCCCATGTTGATCCTCTCCCGCGCGAAAGAGTTGCCTGGCCCGTTGAAAGTGAGCAGAACAATATCAAGGAAAACTGGAATAACGGCTAACCACAACGCAATCTACGCATACTCTCTGATAACAGTCCCTGCGTGTCCATTATGCCGGCTCTGCCTGTCAATGCGTCGCAGGATCCGTCAGCGAATGCATGGAAAGTAGTCCGGTTTTTCCAAAACCGGATCCAATACCATGAGACCATGGGCCGCGGTGGGGATGCAAGGTGAGAGACAAGATGCTGCCGAATCCGGTTTTGGAAAAACCGGACTACTTCTCGTTCACGCTCTCAGACCTGTCCAGCCCGTGGCATTCAAGGTACGTTCAGTGAGATCCCACCACGCCCTTTCTTCAGGCGACGAAGGTGTGTGCGAGCACAGGAAGGTGCTTGCCGCATTCAGCTCAACGCGCAATTCGTCATGCTCTGTCCCGTGCCTGACGTATCGACGCCAGTAGCGACTCACACGGTGAAGAATATCCGCTAGTTGCCGTTGAGTGTCCGAGAAACTCCATTCAAATGGGGCTTCCTCGATGCTCGATGACCGTTCTTCTGCACAGAGAAGCCTGATCGGCAGGCCTTTCATCTTCTCTTCCTCGACAACATGTCTCCACTCTTCGTGCTCGTGAAAACTGATATCCAGCTTGTGAAAAGGAGAGAAGTCCCAAAACCAGTAACGCCCGCTCAGAGGCGACTTACCGTCAAAGGGCCGGTAGGCCAATATCGGAAATTCGGCGTTTACTGCGGCAATCACTGCGCCAGCCTCCGATTCCGGGCAACGACAGCTCACCATCAAATCGATATCCGACCATTCGTCCCAACAACCCGAAGCAAAGCTCCCGAAAACGCAGACCTCGCTCACATGGCCGCAACACAGGAGAAGGCCAAACAGACCTGTGCTCAACCTCTGGAGATCATTTTTCGAATGTTCCGTAAACTTACTCCTCAACCATTGTGCCCTAACCTTGCGAAGCGCCTCGCGCCATTCTACAGTCGCAGCAGCGGGCCAACCAAGGCTTTCGCCGACAAAACCCATGTTAGCACGAAGACGCTGCTGCGGCTGCCCGGGAAGGTTCGTTTCCAGCAAGACTTGGCATCGCTGAACCTAAGCGGCGTTCCTTTACTCGCCAGTGAAGCGCGGAGTATCCTTAGCGGGAATGGACGCTGAAGCCGTCGTTGAGCGACAAAGGAGCTGCAAAGATGACATCGACACGAAGGACATTTCTGAAAGGCGCTGCGGCAGGGATCCTGTTGACTGCGGGCGGCTGCGCAAAGGACAGACTCGAGAAAGGAAAGGTTTCGGCTGCTGCGGGAACGGCGGCCTCGCGCAGACGGACTCTTGGTGCGAACGAGCGTATTCGATGCGGATTTGTCGGTATCGGAGGCCGCGGCTCTTCGATTTTGCAGAGTACGCTCAGCTTCGATGACGTGGACGTCATTGCCGTGGCGGATACGTACGATGCAAACCGGGAACGAGCGTTGTCGGCGTGCAAGAAGAAGCGTCCCGACACGACGGGTTACGTGCGCTTCGAGGATTTGATCGAAAAGGTCCCACTTGATGCGATTGTGACCGCAACACCCGATCATGTGCACGCGCCGGTGATTCTTGCTGCGTTGGACGCGGGCTTGGACGTGTACACGGAGAAGCCCATGACGCTCACCTGGGAAACCGCGAAGCAAGTTCAGGACCGCGTGCGGTCCACGCGCGCGGTGCTTCAGGTGGGTACACAATTGCGAAGTATGGGCATGTACCAGCGGTTGCGCGAAGTGGTGCAGTCGGGCGAACTCGGGAAGCTTCTTCGCGTGTGGGTGAATCGCGACGATAAGTCCAAACCGCTCGATCGGACCTCGACGCCACAAAGCGCCAGCGAGACAAACACGCATTGGCCGCTGTTTCTGCGCGACACGAAGCCATATCCATACGATCCGTTGCGCTATTTTTATTGGCGGCAGTTCGTCGAGTACTCGAACGGCTACTTCGGGGACCTGATGCTGCATCACCTCGACATCTGCCACTTCGTTACCGGCTGCGGGATGCCTGCGCGCGTGAAGGCCGTCGGCGGAATCTACGCCCTCAACGACGGGCGCACGTGCGCGGACACTGTGAGCGCGCTCATCGAGTACCCGCGCGAGCAGTTCTACTTCAACTACAGCACCACCGCAGCGAACGGACATTACGGGCTGGTTGAACGCTACTTGTTCACGAACGGCACCGCCGAGGTCCGCGGCATGGGAGAAATGTCGATCTTCCGGGGCGACCAGGAAGAGAAAGTGCCGTCGAAAGGCATTCTCAACGAGCCACATCTCCGCGACTTTTTCGATGCAATGCGCACGCGTGGGGCTACCATTGCCACCGTTGACGCGGGCTTCATGGGGGCCGCGTGCGCTCACATGGCCGTGCTTTCGATGAACAGCGGCAGGAGCGCCGAGTGGAACGCCGCCGCCAACCGCGTCGTTCTTACCTGAGAGCGGCTTCCGCTGTATAGATACGCAAGATCCTGGCCTACGCGCCATTTGTGATCGTCCCGCATTCACGGGCGCTTGTTTTGCACAATAGCGGCGGATAGGATGTGCTGAGCGGCGGACAGCCGCCGATAGAATGTGGCGAACCGCGGACAAGGAGAGGCATGAAACGTCTCTGTCATTCCAGAGCGCATGCTGGAAGTAGGGCCGGTTTCGGAGAAACCGGCCCCACCGGCAAGTCATCATTTGGGCCGTCCGTGTTCCTTGTTACTTTGCTTGTTGTCGTCGGATGCATGAACGGCGGCAATGACGCGCTGAACGTCACCGGTCAGATTGAAGCCGTTACGGTGGCGGCGGGGACGCGCGTCGGCGGGCGCATCAGCGAGGTGCTTGTTAATGAGGGGGATCGGGTCACACAGGGCGATGTGCTTGTTCGCCTGGAATCGTTAGAAGCGGATGCGGCTGTGGCCGCGGCGCAAGCGCGGCTCGCACAGTCTCAGGCCACGCTGACAAGGCTGGAGACAGGCGCGCGGCCCGAAGAAATGCATCAAGCGGAGGCCGCGGCGACTCGCGCCGAAGAGCAGTATCGCATGGCCAAACGGGGATCCCGCGCGCAAGAAGTAAAGGCGGCGGAGGCGGCGGCGGACGCGGCGCGCGCACAGCGCGACCAAGCGCGGGCGGAATTCGCGCGCATCGAGAAGCTTTACGAAGGCAAGGCCGTCTCGCAACAGATCTACGACCAGACGAAGCATGCGCTCGAGGCGGCTGATGCGCAGTACGAGGCCGCTCGCGAGAAGCAGGGTATAGTCGTAGAAGGTCCCCGCACGGAACAGGTGAATATGGCCAAGGCAGCCTACGAGCAGGCTGCCGCAGCCCTCGACTTGCTCAAGAACGGCGCGAGGCGCGAGGACATTGATGCCGCGCGAGCGTTCCGCGATGCCGGTGCAGCCGATGTCGAACGAGCACGCGCGACGGCCGATGAAATGGTCATCAAGGCGCCCCGAAACGGCGTAGTCGAGTCGCTCGACGTGCATGCCGGGGACCTCGTAAAGGCGGGCCCGGTCGTTTCCGTTGCCGACCCGGACGATCTCGAACTCCACGTGTACGTGAGCGCGCTCATGCTGGGGCAGGTCCGCATCGAACAGAAGGTCGCCCTCACGGCGGACGCTTACGGTGACCAGGAGTTCGAAGGAACGATTGTTCAGATTGCCACGCAAGGAGAGTACACCCCCCGCAACCTTCAGACCAAGGAAGAACGGGTGCAACAGGTGTTCGGCATAAAGCTCAAGCTCGATTCGGCCGGTGGGCGTCTTCGGGCCGGCATGACAGTTACAGCGCATCTTCCACGGATCGCCCCGGCGACATCGCCGGCATCGCCGGAGAAGTCCTAATGTCCTCGGTGATCGTCGCCGAAGGGCTGACACGCCGGTTCGGCCACTTCACGGCCGTCGATCAACTGAACCTCGATATTGAGCAGGGGGATATTTTCGGGTTTCTCGGCCCGAACGGCTCCGGAAAGACAACCCTCATCCGCATGTTGTGCGGCTTGTTGCGCCCCAGCGCGGGGCACGCCACCGTTATGGGACACGACACCTTTCATGAAAGCGAAATCGTCAAGCGCAGCATAGGTTACATGTCCCAAAAGTTCAGCCTCTATACGGATCTCACGGTGACGGAAAACCTGCGCTTCTACGCGCGCGTCTACGGCGTGCCTCGAAGCGAAAGGTCCAAGCGAATAGAAGAGGTGATGTCCATCGTCGGCATCGGGGACTATCGAAAGCGTCTGGCGGGCGAGTTGTCCGGCGGCTGGAAGCAGAGGCTTGCCTTGGCGTGTGCGTTGGTGCATCGGCCTCGGATGATGTTTCTGGACGAGCCTACCGCAGGGATCGATCCCGTGGCGCGGCGGGACCTGTGGAACCTCCTGTTCGATCTTGCCGGCCAAGGCTGTACGTTCTTTGTGACCACGCATTACATGGACGAGGCGGAGCGGTGCAGCCACGTGGGCTACATCTATTTCTCGAAACTCATCATCTGCGGCACGCCGAATGAACTCAAGCAGTTGCCGGATGTATCGCCCGAAGGAACCGTTCGTATCGAGATTCGGTGCCCCCGACTGGCGAACGCCATGCGACACCTCAACACGTTCCCATACGTCCGGGACGCGACAATCTTTGCCGACAGCCTGCACGCGCTCGTGGATCGCGGAGGCGAAACGCGGGTCGCCGATGACCTCAGGCAAGGCGGGTTCGAATCGCCGGACGTCTACACGATTCCTCCCACGCTCGAAGATGTATTTGTGACCTTGACGCGCAGCCGTGACGCGGCCCGCAACGGAGCTTGAAGGGCATGTTTCGTGGACTGACATCCATCGTCTATAAGGAGACGATCCACGTCTTGCGCGATCCGAGAACGTTCTTTCTGATGCTACTGATCCCGAGCATCCAGCTCACGCTGTTCGGTTACGCGATCGACCTCGACATCAAGCACACTCCCACGGCCGTGTACAACCTCGACGGGCGGCAGCCAAGCCGCGACTTGCTCGATGCGTTTCGGAATTCCGGATACTTCGATCTGAAGGTCCCCGTATTATCCGACGCCGCTTTGTTCGAGGCCATAGTAAGAGGCAACGCCAAGGTCGGAATCAAGATCCCCCCTGATTTCACGGACAACATACTCATCGGGCGCAAAGCTACGATTCAAGTGCTGATCGACGGCAGCGATTCCAACGTGGCCATGCAGGCGCTCAACGTCGCGAACGCCATTGCGCTGCGGAGGTCGCTCGCTATCATGAGCACGGCCGTGGGCGCCTCGGCGCTGCCGATTGAGGCGCGCCCGCGCGTGCTCTTCAACCCCGACATGAAGACCACAAACTTCATGGTGCCGGGACTAGTAGGTCTCGTGATGCAGCTTGTGACAATGATCCTTACGGCTTTCGCGGTTGTCCGTGAAAAGGAAAACGGCACCCTCGAACAACTGATGGTGACGCCAGTCTCGCGCCTGGGTCTCATGATCGGCAAGCTTGTCCCCTTTTTCGTAATCGGCGCCATGGAAACGTGTTTTGTCCTGTCCATCATGCGCTTCCTGTTTGGCGTGCCGATTGCCGGCAGCCTAGGGCTTCTTGCCGCGTTCTCGGTGCCGTTCTTGTTCACTTCATTGGGATTAGGCCTGCTCATTTCGACAATTGCTTCCACTCAGATTCAGGCGATTCAATTGGCATTCCTTATCGTGCTGCCTTCCGTGCTGCTGTCCGGGTTCGTATTCCCGCAAGAGACCATGCCCCTGCCGATTTACGTCATCGCACAGGGTATTCCTCTGACCTACTACGTCCGCATACTGCGCGGCATTATCATTCGCGGCGCGGGCTTCCTTGACCTCTGGCGCTCGGCCGCCACGCTGCTCGGCATCGGGCTGTTCGTTCTCACAGTCAGCTCCCTCCGATTCCGTAAGACCCTCAGATGATCCATCCCGCCGGAGAAATGCATCCTCACCTTCGGCGAGGTCTTGCGATTGTTCGCGCGTCCTGCTAGTATGATCCTCAGTCCAAAGGGCAGGCCAGTGGTATACCGCGTGTGAAGGCCTCTGGACCGGCCTCGGTACAACCTGTGGAGGCATGACCATGCAAAGACGGATGGGGCGTGTAGCAGGCATCGTGGCGGTGCTGTGCTGCATACCGATGCTCGCAAGCGCACAATGGACGTGGACGCCGCAGACTGGACGTTTTGTCAACGTTAAGAAGCTTCCCAAAGAAACGGCGGAGCTCCAGATTGAATACGCGCGAAGCAGGATGCTCGAGCGGGACTACAAGGACGCTTTGCAGGAGACCGTCAAGTTCCGGAATTACTACGGCGACAGCCCCTTGGCGGATCAGAACCAGTTTCTGCGCGGTGAAATCCGCGTGGCGCAAGGGAAACTCGTCGATGCCGCCAAGGAGTTTCAGCAGGTGGTCTCGGAGTTTCCAAACAGCTCCCTGTATGACCAAGTGATAAAGAAGCAATACGAGATCGGCGACCAACTCTACGAGCGCGGCAAGGTGAAAATGAAGAGGAAGTTCCGGCTCTTCCGGAAGAAGCCCTTTAAGGACGCCATCGAAGTTTACTCGATGGTGATAGACAACCAGCCTTTCACGGATGCCGCCGCCGAGGCCCAGTACAAGGTCGGTCTGTGCCACCAAACGCGCAAAGAGTACACACAAGCCGCATTCGAGTATCGCCGCGTGGTCGAGGACTACGCGTCGAGCGACTGGGTCGATGATGCGTCCTATGGGCTGGCGATGTGCTATTACGAGGCCGCGCGTCCCGCTGAGTACGACCAGGCTCCGAGCAAACTCGCGGTCAGTGCAATAGATGACTTCAAGCGCCGCTTTCCTCAAGACGAGCGGATTCCCGCGCTCGACGAAAAGCGGAAGGAAATGCGCGAGTCCATTGCTTCTCAACGGCTGAAAACGGCCCAGTTCTACGTGAAACGCCGCGACTTCGATGCGGCTCGCATCTACTATCAGTTGGTGGCCGACGGTTTTGGCGAGACGGGTAGCGCCGACAAGGCCCGGAAGTGGCTTGCGGACAATCCATCGCCTGAACCGAGTGCCGCCGACAAGGTCCTTCGAGCATATCAGAAAGCGTCATGAAGCCAACGGGACTGATCGCCATTGCCTGGGTCTTTGCGGCCTTGACCCTCGCGGGGTGCGCCTATACCACGCATAGTTCCCTCGACCCAAGTTACCGTACTATAGCCGTCCCGGCCTTCCGGAACGACAGCCATGAGTACGATCTCCAGGCGGCTCTCACAAACGCGGTGATTCGGAAGTTTGTGGCGGACGGGCGCCTCCGGGTGGTGCCGGCTTCTGAAGCTCACGCCAGGCAGGCGGATCTGGTCGTCGAGGGCGTGATTCGCGATTATGATCTTGAAGGCGTGACCTACGACAGGAATGACGAAGTCACCCAGTTCATGTGCAAGGTCACGGTCGGCGTGCGTGTCATGGACCAGCATGCCGCCAAGATCCTTTGGGAGGAACCGCGGCTGACCAACGAGACGCTGTTTTACACGAGGGCCTCGGGACCTTCGTCGGATCGCCTGCGCGGCAATGCCGAGACCTTCCTGCCGAGCGTGCGATCCTTCGCCAGCGTGGAAGAGAACCGAGGCGCTTCGGAAGCGCTCGAACAGTTAGCCTCCGAGATCTTCTGCCGAACCGTCGAGCCCTGGTGACGGCTGTGAACGTCCAAGACTTCCTGCGCGCCGCTAAGACGACCGCCCTTCCACCCGTACTCCTGTTCTGCCCCGGCAAAGCGTTCAAGGGGCGCGAGCCCTCTTTCGAACCCTTTCTCGCGGAACAGGCGGTCGACAAGATCGTCGAGCGCTGCGTGGACCCCAGCGTGAAAGACCTCGCGTATTCAGTGTTCTACGCGGACGAGACCAAGGCATCCGAGATCGTCCTCGAGGCCCAGACCGTGCCATTCCTTGCAGAACGCCGCGTCGTACTCGTGCGAAACGCGGAATGCTTCGGCAGCGACTCCGGCATGGAAACACTGCTGGCCTATATCGATGCGCCCAACGACATGACCGTGTTAATCATGGTGGCTTCGCAAGTTGACAAGCGCACGAGATTCTACAGGACCTGCGAAAAAAAGGCGCTCATCATCGAGTGCCCGGCGCTAAACGAGCGGGAAGCAGCCGACTGGCTCCGCGACGAGGCCAAGGCTCGAGGGCGATTCATTAATCCCGGCGCGGAACAGGAGATCCTTCGCCGCACCGGCGTCCACCTCAGCGATCTCAACAATGCCCTTACGAACCTGATCAACTTCTTGGGCGATACGAAATGTATCCGGGAAGAAGATGTGATCGCCGCGTGCGCGGATGTGGCCGAAGAGGAAGTCTGGGCGCTCACCGATGCCATCGCGACCTCCGAGCCTGGCGCAGCCCTGGTCTCCTTGCGCAAGCTTCTCGATCTCGGACGCCATGAAGACGAACTGATCGGAACGATCAACTGGCTCCTGAAAAGCGCCTATACCGTCGCGATAACGGAATCCGGCGCACCGCCGACCAGCGCCTTTGTTGCCAACAAAGTGCGGCCGCTCGCCGATAAGCTCGGTGTCAAGAAGCTCCGCGACGCACTCATGCTCTGCACGGATACCCAGTTCATGACGCGAACTACGGGCGTTGACACTACCCTCGCTCTCGAACTGCTCGTTGTCAAACTCGCCGCACCCGCCCGCCGAACCCAAACCGCGGAAGTCTAGGCAACCATACCGTGATCTCAGGGCCTGCGTCAGGATTTGGGGTTTTCATGCGGAGTCGGCGAGTCGTTGCGATCCCCGGGGTGGCATGGATAAGCCTGGTTTGGCCGGTTCGGGACCCTGACCCTACGCAGGCAGCTTCGATCCGGCCAAACCAGGCTTATCCATGCCACCCTCTCCTGCTGCCCGTGGTTAGACAAGGCTACTGGACTTGCTTCGAGGGCAACGGTATACTGAGATAGGTGGACGGTTTTTCAGCGGCAAGCTCCGAATTCGACTTGGGTTGCCGGCGTAGCAGAGAGGATCGGCGTTGCCGCGGAAATAGATATGGCGCCTTCAGGGTTGCATCAGATAAGCGGACCCTGTGGGACTCTTGAAAGGAGGAGCACATGGCTAAGAGAAACGTTACGTTTGGGATTGTGGTGCTTGTATCCGCCTCGCTCGTCTCGATGGGTTGTCAGACCATGGGCGAGTCGGCGGGACTAGGCGGCGCGCTTGGCGCCGGGGCTGGGGCCATTATCGGGCACCAGTCGGGACACACCGTCGAGGGTGCCTTGATCGGCGCGGCTGTTGGCGCCCTGGCAGGGATAGTGATCCATGATATTAAGGCCCGCCAGGTGCGCAATGCCCAACAGACCGCCGCGCAATACAACTACGCGCCAAGTCAAGGTTTCAAGATGGTCGGGCAAGGCGGCGGCGCCGCGCCTACATCAATCAGGGCAGGCGGTACGGTCACGACTTCCGTGCAGTACGCCGTGCTAGGCGCCCCCCCGGGCGGCATCAAGATCTCTGAAACGCGGACCCTGATTCAGAACGGGAAAGTGATCAAGCAGGTGTCCTCGCAGGACTTCATGCGGACGGACGGCACGTGGGAAAGCACTCAGGAAATCAACTTCCCCGCGAATGCGCCTGCGGGCACGTATGAAGTCGCACAGACCGTGAACGCGCAGAACGCCCAGATCCAGCAAAACGTCGTCTTTAACATCACGCAGTAACGTGGAGTAAGAACCGCTCGTTCCCGAATTCACCTGGGAGCGAGCGGGGTACGAGAAAACGTTTATAGCCGGTAGACCATCGAGCGACGCCCGAAGGATGCGGTCGCACGAGGAATGGGACGGCTCCAAAAGGAACGCCCCGGCGAAACGCCCCGCTTGCGAAACGTGACTATGCCCGAAGTGGCGCCGATTGACAGTCACGGCTCTTGAATCAAGCGGAGGTGAGCAGCTATGGAACGACGCGTCGGCGCAAGCGTGATAGAGATCACGAAAGGCGATATCACCAAAGAGAAGGTGGACGCCATCGTGAATGCGGCGAACAAGACGCTCCTGGGTGGTGGCGGGGTGGACGGCGCGATCCACCGCGCGGGAGGACCGGCGATTCTGGCCGAATGCAAAACCCTGGACGGTTGTGAAACCGGCAACGCGAAGGCAACGACCGGCGGCAATCTCCCCGCGAAGTATGTGATCCACACGGTGGGCCCGGTGTACCGTGACGGTAACCGCGGCGAGCCGGATCTCCTTGCAGGTTGTCACAGGCGAAGCCTCGAAGTGGCCGTCGAGAAAGGCGCAAGGACGGTGGCGTTTCCCGCGATAAGCTGCGGCGTTTACGGATATCCGATTTCCGACGCCGCCCGCATCGCCGTCAGAACCACCGGAGAATTCCTCAAGTCGCACAAAGGCGTGGAGCGCGTCCGGTTCGTCCTGTTCTCTCAAGACGTGTATAGCGCCTTCGAGAAGGCCCTGAAGGAGACCTGGCCGGAGTAAGGCGTATATCAACAGCCGAGGGCGGCTGTTCCGCATTCTTGTCTTAGGCTGTCCGTTCGTTTCCAGGTTGAACTTGGGAATGAGCCTGTCTCAAAGGGGAGGTGTATCATGATTCCTTTATGTGCGATCACGATTGCCTGTATGGGAGGACTCTGCATGGGTGCATCGGGAAACTGGCACGAGGATGCGTTTTTCGGACTGCACTACGACCTGCATCCGAACCAGGGCGACACCGAGCTGGGCCGCGAAACGACGTACGAGCACATTCGCGAGCAGCTCGAGAAGGTCAAACCTGATTTTGTGCAATATGACTGCAAAGGCCATCCGGGATGGGCCGGCTATCCAACCAAGGTCGGCTCGCCTTCCCCCGGCATCGTTAACGACGCCCTCAAAATCTGGCGGCAGGTAACGCGCGACATGGGCGTCCCGTTATCGATTCATTATTCCGGCGTTTGGGATACTCGCGCAATCGAGCTTCACCCGGATTGGGCCAACGTGGACGCGGAAGGAAAGCGCAGCCCCAACGACACCTGCCCGCTCAGCCCTTACACCGACGATCTCATGACCCCGCAACTCCTCGAGGTAATCCAGGAATATCAGATCGACGGCATGTGGATCGACGGGGAGAACTGGGCGAGCCGGCCCTGTTTCTGCGACCGCTGCAAAGCTGATTCCAATTCGCAGTCAAAGTGAGCTTATGATCCAATGCCAACCAGTGAGGGACTTGAGTGCAGTGGGCGTTCGCTGCATTTTTTGCAGACCGTGTCTCAACTGCTGTATGACGGCGGGCAATG
>Ga0315274_10006291_pt1 | contig 17306 bp, 13 predicted proteins | sample YL17G02_20_MG_FD_203700 | JGI IMG/M metagenome (GOLD analysis project Ga0315274, IMG submission 203700) | Sediment microbial communities from Yellowstone Lake, YNP, Wyoming, USA - YL17G02_20 | ecosystem: Environmental > Aquatic > Freshwater > Lake > Sediment | place: USA: Wyoming | collected...
TCGCATCTACGTCGCTTGCCCGCTTTTCAAGGACATAGGCTCCTGTCCCTTCGTATCAGAATGCACAGGTCTTGCGAAGGGGAGCGCAAAGCAGAGTCTTTAGCGTTCCTGGGCCATGTTATTGAACCCGAGGCCGCCTGTCAAGGCGTATCGCACTCCGCCTTTCACCATGTTCCGATTGCAGTTAACGCGCGGCTAGCAAGTTGCGATCTGCCGGCATCGTCGTCAGTCTATTTCTCTCCATTTCCTTCTTCTTGCTTCTGTCTTCTCTCTGCTTCCTTCTGCCGCGGGGGTGAAATAGCTTGACAAGAACGACCAGTTTGATTAGCTTCTCTGGCGTGCTACTGCCGAGGTGTCTGTAGGAGTTGAACCCAGCGATGGTTTCCCTTGTGCTGTTCAATCTACTCAGGCTATGCATTTCGGCCATGCCGGCAAGAATGGGTTACTTTGTTGCAAGAAAACTGACCGCCTTTCATTACTACTCGTTTCCTTCCAGACGCGCAGCAGTGCTTTCTAACGTAAGGCATGTTCTGACCAACTCGCCATCTCCAAGGTTCAAGGAACTTGGGGAGAAACAGATTGCCAGACTTATCTTTAGAAGCTTCAATGAGTTTCTGTTCGAATTCTTCAAGATTCCTTCATTTGACAAAGAGGGAATGGAGCGCGCCTTCTTGTTCGAGGGCGTGAAAAATGTGGACTCGGCACTCACAAGGGGAAACGGAGTAATCATTGCGACCGCTCACATTGGCAACTGGGAAATGGGGGGAGCCGCGCTGGCTCTTCTGGGTTACAAACTACACATAGTTGCGGGCATACAGTTCAGTGGTTCGCTGTCCGAGCATGTTAAGGACGTCAAGAGACGACTCAACATAGACGTAGTGTCGCCAGAGGAGGGGTACCGTACGCTTTTCCGCGCTCTCAAAGACAACGAGCTGGTAGTGCTGCTGGTGGATGGAGATGTCTTTGCAAACGGTCTAGAACTGGACTTCTTCTCCAGGCCCGCCAGGATTCCATCGGGTGCCGCCACGCTGGCACTGAAAACCGGCGCTGCCATTGTGCCAGGATACGTCAAGAGAGAAGGTCCGCTCCATTTCAGATTGCGCTTGGACGAGCCCGTCTTTCCCGTTTCTACTGGCAACAAGGCAAGAGACGTCGAGGAGCTTTCCAGGAAGGTTCTGTCACGAGTGGAATCTTACATCGAGGAAAACCTTGACCAATGGTGTATTTTCAGGGATATCTGGACGCCTCAGGCCAAACGAGAGACAGTATCAGAAGCGCAAGGGACCGAAGAGCATGCCTCCGATAATTCGCCCACCGGAAGCTGAACCGGGATACCCTTCTACCGCCAAACGCCTCAGCAAGACTGAGCCACCTGGGGTACCACGGTCGCATAAGCGGGAGGAGTCTTGTCGTTCGGAGGGCGGGAGCAGAAAATCCCTCAATATAGCCATAGTCACACACGCTTACTACCCGCAGTACGGAGGCGTTACCGAACACGTTCACCAGACGTCCGTCGAGCTCCGCAGAAGAGGTCATCGCGTGACCATAATCACGTGTGGCCACAGGAACGCAAACTACGCCGAGGGAGAGAATGTCATACGCCTTGGCAGCAACGTGTTAATTCGATACAACAAAGCCTACGTCAACCTCACGACCGGCTGGAACATCTACGGCAAGATGAAGCGCTTATTAGGTCAAGGACAGTACGATGTCGTTCACGTGCATTGCCCTCTTGTACCCGTGCTCCCGCTGGCCGCGACGCGAACGGCACGAGACGCCTTAATATTCGGGACATTCCATGCTTCGGCAGAGTCTAGCGCGGGCTATCGTGTCTTTAGACCCTTCCTCAGCAAGTATCACAGAAGGTTAGACGGAAAGATTGCCGTGAGTGAGCCTGCAAGAGATTTTGTACGAAAGTATTTCGGCGGGGACTACAGAATCATACCGAATGGTGTAGACCCACTGAGGTTCAGTCCCGACAATCCACCCATCGAGGGATTCTCTGACGGCACTCGTAACGTGCTCTTCGTGGGAAGACCCGACCCCAGAAAAGGTCTTGAGTACTTAATAAGGGCGATGGAGATCGTGCGGCGCGAGAGCAAGACACCCGTGAGGCTCATCGTTATCGGGGACGGCCCGAGAAGAGCGGCGTATGAGGCAATGGTTGGCGTGCAACACCGGGATTCCGTTCTGTTTCTCGGCAGCGTGAGCAGAGATCTCTTGCCACGTTACTTCTCGAGCGCTGAGGTTTTCTGTTCGCCGGCGACAGGTAACGAGAGCTTCGGCATCGTTCTCCTCGAGGCAATGGCATCCGGTGTGCCCGTGGTTGCATCGGACATACCCGGCTATAGAACCGTTGTCGCCAATGGACAGGAAGGTTTCCTTACGGGACCCAGGGATTACGAAGCCATGGCCAAGGCCATTCTTCTCCTGCTCAGCGACCAGAGACTGAGGGAAGACATGGGGGCGAAAGGCCGGCAGAAGGCTCTTCGATACTCCTGGGCCAACGTCGTGGAGCAAATCGAGCAGTACTACTTTGAAGTGATGGCCTCTAAGGTTAGAAGCTCAAGGGTAAACCCCGCCCGCCAATAGCGCTTTGCTGTACTCGGCGGGCGAAGACTTCCAACGTGACGAACCCGCCTTCAGATAATCTCCTTGTCCCCCCCCAGTATTTCATTAACCGCTTCTCTGAAATGATCCATGCCAATGGCTTTTTCTATGCCTACCCTATCTTTGTATAGTTCCCACGAACGCGTGATTTCCTTGCCAAGATAGGCAAGAACCCTACCTTCTGCAAGTCCTTTGTCCCGTTTCTCCCTGTTGTAGAAGAGTACGTCCGAAACCAAAGCTCTTGCCAGGTTTCTGGGATTCTCCTCTTTGGTCACGTCGGGCTTCATGCCCTCCGCCGCATCGTGCCGTGGCGTCAGGGGCTCCCCTGTGACCCGAGCCCCTGATTCGTTCTCCTGAGGCCCTGGTTCTGCGGTCTTCTCTCTTGTGCCTTCGGCTGCTGCGTCACCGGCCGGACCGGGCTCTTCCACGTTCCCCGCTTCGGTCTGACCCGTTCCCGCCCGCTCCTCTCCTGTTTCGGTGCCGGCTGAAAGTGGCGTTTCGACTCTAGGCGCTTCAGTTATTTCCGTCCTCGCTGGCCCAAGCCCGGCATCGACCTCTTCGCGACCGACCTTCTCTTCGATGAACGGACGCCGCATCACGTCTTTGCCAAAGAGTTTCTCCCCAAGTGTTTCAGGCTTCCTCTCCACCTCGCTACTGACCAAGAAGACTACCCTACACTTGGGACATCTAACCTTGACGCCACCCGGCGGAATTTTTGTATCCGAGATCCTGTACGTCGTTCCACAGCCTTTACATTGCACTAGCATGATTTCACCTTCAGTCAATCAACAGTCTACAGAGTCCAAAGCGGTCGCAATACTTCCCAGTCGTGCTCATGCAAAAACCGAGCCAAGCTGTCAGGCGCTCGGTAAGGCCGAGGAAAGGTCCCTCAATTCGTTCAAAGTTCTTCTTGCCGCCCCGTTGTCAGGGTGGATGAGCTCGGGGTCGTTTTCCAGCAAGAGGAACGCCTCTCGTCTCGCGAGAGAAAGCAGAGCCCCGTCGCGAACCAGATCCGCTATCTGAAACTCTGGAAGACCATGCTGCCGTGTTCCGAGGAACTCCCCGGGCCCTCTGATGGCAAGGTCGGCCTCGGCAATCTTGAAGCCGTCATCGCAGTTTGCAAGGATTCCCAGGCGTCTCGATGCATCTTCTCCCATGTCTCTGTCCTTGATCAGTATGCAATACGACTCGTGGCAGCCCCTCCCCACTCGCCCCCTGAGCTGGTGTAGTTGAGAGAGACCGTATCTGTCGGGGTTCTCGACTATCATGATGGACGCATTCGACACATCAATCCCTACCTCAATGACCGTGGTGCTGACGAGAACGTCTATTTCTCCGGCCTTGAAACGCTTCATCGCCTCTTCTTTCTCGTCACTCCTCATCTTGCCGTGCATGAGCCCGATCCGCACTCCTCGTAGGATCGGATGTCGTGAGAGCTTCTGTGCCATCTCGGTCGCGGCCATGAGCTGTTCAACCTTCTCGGACTCCTCAACCAGCGGGTAGACGACGTAGGCCTGTCTGCCTTCGCGCACTTTCTTTGCAAGGAACTCGTATATCTTGACACGCTCCCCTTCTGCGACCGCCTTCGTGATGATCTTTCGTCTTCCCGGGGGCATCTCGTCTATGATCGAGACGTCAAGATCACCGTAGAGAGTCATGGCCAGCGTACGCGGAATGGGCGTAGCGGTCATGACCAGCACGTGAGGAAAGATCCCCTTCCCGATGAGCGTGGCCCTTTGAAGCACGCCAAAGCGATGCTGCTCGTCGACGATTATCAATCCTAGTCGCGGGAATTGAACCTGATCCTGTATCAGAGCGTGGGTTCCTATGAGGATGTGTGTATCCCCGGAAGCCGTTTCCTTCAAGATTCGTTCTTTTTTCTTGGAGGGCGTCTTGCCATACAGTGCCGCCACATTGACTTCGAGACCCTTGAGAAGCCTGGACGCGGTGTCGAAGTGCTGTTCTGCCAGGATTTCAGTTGGTGCCATGAAGGCAACCTGACAACCGTTGTCTGCAACGATCAGAGATGCGGCAAGCGCAACAACAGTCTTCCCGCAACCGACGTCTCCTTCGAGGAGCCTGTTCATGACGCGTCTGGAGCTCAAGTCTGTTCTGATGTCTTCGAGCGCCTTTTTCTGCGCAGATGTCAGCTCGAATGGAAGCGATCGCGTGAAGCTAGTGAAAGCCACACCGTTCGTGGAGAAGGCGAGAGCTCGCGACGGTTCCTGCGCCCTTCTTTTTCTTCTCGCCAGCAGTAGCTGAAAATAGAAAAACTCCTCGAAGGCCAGCCTTTCTCTCGCTCGTTGCTGATTCTTCCAGTCGTCCGGAAAGTGTATTTGCCTCAATGCGTCCTGTAGGCTGAGTAGTTTCCTGCGGTTGATGACGTGTTGCGGCAAGCTCTCGCGAATGAGCGGAAGACAGGTATCGAGCGTTCTCTTTGCCGTCCTTCGCAGAACCTTCTGGCTTAGCTCCGCTGTAAGTCTATAGGAAGGTACGATCCGACCCGTGTGTATCAGCTCCTGATCTTCCTTTGCAAGAATCTCGTAGACCGGATTCTTGAGTTGTTTGCCCTTGTAGTAACCCACTTCACCACTCACCACCACGGGCTGCCCAACCTTGAAGACCCTCTGAAGGAAAGGTTGGTTGAACCAGATGCATTCTATGGTGCCGGTGTCGTCAGAAAGCACCATTATGAAGTCCTTTCTGCCATCACGCGTAGGCCGCACCTGAAAGCCGACGACCGTTCCCATTACGGTGCAATTCTGCGCTGGTGCAAGTGAAGCGATTGTCCCTATGGTCGTTCTGTCAATGTAGGCGCGAGGATAGTGTCGGAGCAAATCCATCACGGTGGAGATTCCGAGCTTGGCGAATAGCTCCGCTTTTGCAGGACCTACGCCTTTGAGGTATTGTATCGGCGATGAGGGTTTTAACATGTTGTCCCGAGAAGAGCACCAATCTTTTGTGCTTGCAAGCCCTCCGGCTCTCTGATAGATTCTAGCTCAGAGTCCCATGGTATCTCAAGGAGTAAATCAATCATGTCTAGAAGATGCGACATATGCGGAAGAGGGAGCCTCTTTGGGGCGGCGATCAGCCATGCTCACAACGTCTCCAACAGACGCTGGCAGCCAAACCTCCAGCGGGTTCGAGCAGTAGTGGATGGCGTGCCAAAGAAGCTCAATGTTTGCACGCGCTGCCTGAGGTCTGATTTCGTTCAGAAGGCCATCAGCGGAGCAAAGAAACGTTCTGCCGAGACCATCGACGGCCAGACGACCCCCTCTAGCGCCGACAGAGTCTGAAGGTCACGACCAGACTCCATCGTCGTTCGTCCAAACATAGATCGAACAACGCTAATCGAAGGTCACGATGCGGTGTCTAGACCTCCTTCAGGGCTCTGTTTAGTTCCTCCTCTAGCTCCTTCCTCGACGGACCTATTAGCAGGTGTTCCCAGGGAAGTGGGGCTTTTGTGTCTCTTCTTTCAAAGACCTCGGCTTCAAGAAGAAGCCCCGCTTTGACCCAGGCGTTCTTTGGATTGAGATTCTCGTACACCATCCCGTGCAAGGCTTGACCCGTCCTCCAGTCTCCTCGCGAAAGTGCTCCTTCCAGAATCGAGCTTCTTATGCTCTGCGCACTGAATCTGACTCCTTTCATCTTCGAGAAACCCTTGGACAGAATGCGCATTCTCTTTTCCAGCGTATTGCGCTCGAGCATTCCGCACCACTGGAAGGGTGTGAAGGCCTTCGGGACAAACGGAGAAACGCTCACGACGACCCGGCGCGCTTTCCTGCCGGACAAAAACCTGGAGCGGATTTCTCCCACGAGCGGGACGATTGCCTCGACGTCCTCTGTTCTCTCTTCAGGCAGACCTATCATGAAATATAGCCTCAAGGAATGTAGACCGCTATCGCGCGCGACCCCAGCCATCTCCATTAAAGTCGCCTCGTCCAACTCCTTGTTTATGAGTCGCCTGAGTCTCGCTGTCCCTGCTTCGGGAGCGGTCGTGATTGTTCTCGTGCCGCTTCCTGCAATTAGCCCCATAAGCTCCGCGGAGGCAGTGCCGGCTCTGACGGACGATAGAGAAACCCTGAGTCCCCTTTTGACGAGAGTGGCCACGAGTTCCGCGAGTTTCGGATGCTCCGAGACACAGGCTCCCACCAGCCCAACGGTACCACGGGCCGGAGCGACCTTTTCGATTCTGGCGAGCAGCGACTCTATCGCAACAAACCTGAGAGGAGCATAAACTGATGTCACCGCGCAGAACCTGCATTTTCTCGAACAACCGCGTCCTGATTCTACAAGTACCATGCCGCCGAGGTGACTTCGTGAACTCGAGATCACAGTGCTGCGAAACATCGATGAGAGCTCAGACACGTGTCGCCTCTTTACGGTCTTTGAAGGTATTGGTGCACCAGGTTCTCGCAAGAAAGGTGAATGAATGGACGGAACATACACGCCGTCAACATCGGATAGTGACTCTATGACCGACCGTTTCCCGACCGTCCTTATCTGAGTTAAGACGTCGACCATTTCTTCTATCGCTTCATCGGCCTCTCCGAGAAACATCACGTCCATGAAGGGGCTCATTGGTTCTGGGTTCATAAACACGCCCACGCCGCCAGCCAAAAGGAGCGGGGAGCGCTCGTCTCGCCTCGAAGCAAACGGTTCTATACCCGAGGCCTTGAGAATTTTCAGGCCATTGAGGCAGTCGTTTTCGAATGAGATGGAGAACGCGATGACGTCAAAAGACTTCAGGGGCGTTCTGCTCTCCAACGAGCGAAGCCCGGCTCTGGATGAATCAAGATCGTGCCCCGATGACGAGACGCGAGAGTCCTTTTCGAAAAAGGCCCTCTCACAGTGAACCCTGGGGTCCGACGCCATTAGTCCGTAGATGCCTTGAAACCCCAGATTGTCCATTCCAACTGCGTACGAATCGGGATAGACGAGCACTACGCTTAGCTGAGCCCTGCTACCAGATTTCAAGGGATCGCGGGACAAGCGACGAGACTCTTTCTTGCTGGACCTAGTCTTTGGCATCGGAAGAATTGAGGGGGTGCGGCACGTCGGAGTCCAGGTGGGAGCGGGCAAGCGGGTTGTCGGGTTCGATCTTCAGAACGTGCAAGAGGTGCTCCCTTGCCTCCTCGACACGACCTCGCCTTTGAAGAAGCATGGCCAGTCGGAGCCTCGCTGCGACGAAATTCCTGTTGATGCCGATTGCAGAGACGAAGGCTTTCATCGCCTCAGTTTCCTGGCCTTTTGAGGCGTGTGCTTTTCCAAGACAGTAGTGGATGTCGGCGTGGTCTGGACACAATTCGACTGCGTGACTGAGGTGAGAAAGGGCCTCGTCAGACTTGTTCTCAATCATGAGAAGTCTTCCGATGGCATAGTGAGCCATGGCGTAGTCGGGGTTGAGTTCGATGGCTTTCACGAACTGCTCCCTGGCCTGTGCGTTGTTTTTTGACTTCATGTAGGATATGCCGAGACTCAATCTCAGGTCGGGATAGTCCGGATAGTATCCCACGGCTATTTCGAATTCATTGGCGGCCTTCTGAGAGTCGCCTCTCGCCAGGTATACGCGGCCAAGCTCGGCCCTTGCTATTCCAGCGTCAGGGGCTTGCTCGAGAGCGCTGCGCAGCTCTCTGACGGCGCTTTCCGTGTCATCCATGCTGTGATGGCAGAGGGCAAGGTAGTAATGTGCACGCCAGAAAAGTGGATTGACGCGAAGGGCTCCGTCGAAAGCTTCAATCGCCAACTGGGGAAAACCGCCTCTGTAGAGCGCAAGACCCGCAAGGAAGTGCACGTCCGCGTAATTGGGAGCTAGCTCCGATGCGTGCACAAGAAGCTTCACGGCCTCCCCATAGCGGCTCTCTGCCAGATAAGTGAGGCCAAGTTGAATGTGAGCCTCCAGGAAATTGGGATTGATTGAGATAGCTTCCTTGAATTCGCTGGCCGCCCGGGATGTTTCTCCCATCTCTCTCAATATCATCCCCAACTTGCACCGAAGGTCGGCGTACTTCGGCTGAAGAGCGATGGCCTTCTCAAGTTCTGCTGCGGCCTCTTTCCTGAGGCCCCTGTTGTAGCAACTGACGGCGCTATCTGCGTGGATAAAGCATTCGGATTTTTTCTTCGGGATCTGTCTCAGTTCGGCTATGGCTTCGTCCGGAATGTGATTGTTGTTCTGCAGACTTAAGGAAAGGGGAAGGTCGTACCCTGCCCGTTTCACGTCCTGAAGCTGGCGCTTCGCGCCTTCTTCGTCACCAATGGCGTGAAGGCAAACCGCCAGATAGCAACGCGCCTCCCAGTAGTGCGCATTGATCTCCAAAGCTTCCTCGAGTTCCTTTATTGCGTCACTTTGTCTGTTGGATCTTTCGTAGATTACGCCGAGATAGTAGTGGAGATCAGGGTAATTGGGGCTCTCGGTGAGGGCTTTCTTGAATTCCTGCTCGGCCTTTTCGAGTTCACCTTTCTTGAAATGTGCCAGACCAAGGTGGGCTCTAGCTTCTGCGGCGTAGAAGAGACCCAGATTGTAGTAAGGATCCTTCTTGCTCGAAATAGACTCGATGGCCTTTTCGAATTCTGCAACGGCCTCTTCGTACTCGCCGTTGTTGAAAAAAGCAATGCCAGTGTTATAGTGCTCGTTTCCCTGGCGTTCGAGTATCTTTCCGAAAAGCTTCATCAAGACTCTTTCACAGCGACTCTGCTGGGTCCTGTACAAGGAACGTTGTCAGAAAGTTCATCAGTCCATCTGCTTTCTCAGGAAAGCCGGGATCTCCAGGCTGTCTTTCGAGAAGGCCCTACCCCATCTCCGCGTGTGAGACACGACGGTAGAATCTTCCTTGCGCAGAAAGGCAGGCCTTTTTAGTCCCTCCGCGTCGTAGTCAGGGAGCTCTATCTGCTTTCTCTCTACAACCTCTGGCTTGTTGGCCTGTCGCTTGCCAAAGCCTGTCGCTATAACCGTGACCCGAATCTCCGACTCGATCCTCGGATCAATCACGGCTCCGAAAATCACGTTTGCGTCACCGCCTGCCGCCTCCAGTATCACGCTCGCAGCATCGCTGGCCTCGTGGAGAGTCAGCGTCGAACCCCCGGTAATATTGACAAGAAGGGCCTGCGCACCCGAAATGGAAACGTCTTCAAGGAGCGGGCTTGAGACTGCCAGCTGGGCCGCCTCCACCGCCCTGTTCTCACCCGAAGCTATTCCGGTACCCATCAGAGCGTTCCCGCGGGACAACATCACGGTCTTGACGTCGGCAAAATCAAGATTGATTATACCGGGGATCGTGATCAGATCCGAGATGCCCTTTGTGGCCTGAAGCAGGACCTCGTCGGCGATTCTGAATGCTTCCAGAATAGGCGTGGTCCTTTCCACAACCGACAGTAATCTGTCGTTCGGTATGACGATGAGAGTGTCGACGTTCTCTCTGAGCTCGTTCAAACCTTCCTCCGCGACCCCCGCCCTGCGCTTGCCTTCAAAAAGGAACGGTTTTGTAACCACCGCAACGGTGAGGCAATCCAGCTCCCTTGCAAGCGACGCGACCATGGGGGCTGCCCCCGTGCCGGTGCCGCCTCCCATTCCGCACGTGATGAATACCATGTCGCTGCCACGGATGAGGTTGCCGATCTCTTCCGACGTCTCCTCGGCGGCCCTTCTTCCGACTTCGGGATCGCCCCCCGAGCCAAGTCCCCTCGTGAGTTGGGTCCCCATCTGGATCTTATGCGAGGCCTGCGACTGACTGAGCGCTTGGGCGTCAGTGTTTGCCGCAATGAACTCGACACCCGATAGACCGCAGGAAATCATCCTGTTCACGGCATTCCCTCCGGCCCCACCCAGTCCGATCACTCGGAGGTTAGCATCTGTGTTCTCGTCCGTATCAAATTGAAGAAGCATCACAATACCTCCGTATCACTAAACCAACACGATTGCAACTAGAAAAAACTCTCGACGAGCCGTCTGATGCCGGAAGACAGTCTGGAAAGTGGCCCTTTCGAGTAGTCAGCATCCATTTCCTCTGTGTGAAAGGCATGGAGTATTAGACCGACTCCCGTTGAGAACTTGGGATCACTGACCGCATCAACAAGCCCCGATACTCCAGTCGGAACGCCAATCCTGACGGGCATTTCGAAAACCTGCTCAGCAATCTCGGTAACACCCTGCATGACAGCCGCACCACCAGTGATGACGACACCTGCACCGAGCAGGTCGGCAAAATGATTCTTCCTCACCTCCTTGAGGGCCAGTGTGAATATCTCTTCCATCCTGGGCTCGATCATTGCACTTAAGACGTACCGCGAAAGCTCCCTGGTGGGTCGCCCGCCTACGCCGGGAACCATTATTTTCTCATCCTCTGAAACCATTGAACTGAGCGCACAGCCATGTTCTATCTTGAGTTGCTCCGCTTTGTCAATGGGCGTTCTCAGCCCTATGGCGATGTCATTCGTGATGCTGGCACCCCCGAGACCGATTATGGCCGTGTGCCTTATGCTGCCTTCGTAGAAAACCGCGACGTCGGTCGTGCCGCCGCCGACGTCAACCAGTACAACACCCAGGTCTCTCTCGTCAGGGCCAAGAACGGCGTGACTTGAAGCCAGCGGCTCAAGAACCAGGTCTTCCACCCTGAGACCCGCTTTCTCAATGCTCTTGCATATGTTTTTGGCCGAGGTCACGGCGCCCGTTATGATGTGAACCTCCGCCTCGAGCCGTATGCCGCTCATACCGATGGGGTCCTTTATCCCGTCCTGGTCATCAACCATGAATTGCTGAGGAATCACGTGGATTATTTCTCTGTCTGCTGGAATAGCCACAGCCTTGGCGGCATCCACTACTCTCGCTACGTCGGCTGGTCCGATTTCATTGTCCTTACGAGAAACAGCAATCACGCCTCTGCTGTTGATGCTTCTTATGTGATCTCCGGCAATTCCGGCGTAGGCCGCTTTGATCTCTATGCCGGCCATCCTCTCGGCTTTCTCAATTGCTCTGGAGATGGACTGGACGGTTTTCTCGAGGTTGATCACTATTCCCCTTCTCAGCCCCTCCGACGGTACCGTGCCGACGCCAACGATGTTGACCTGATTGGCTTCGTCTACCTCGGCAATGATGACGCATATCTTCGTGGTACCTATGTCCAGTCCCGCGAGTATCTTTCCGGATGCCATTATCGCACCAGCCTTTCCGCTCTAGAAGAGCACGGCCTTTCCTGTTTCTATTTCTCTTGCGTAGAGTCCTTCAGAGGCAGGCCGTTTCGGTATCTTTGCGACTATCTGATCCTCAAACCTGAGATCCACAGAGGCGGGCGTCAGGTCCCTGCGTCGCATGTCGGCCCAGGCAACTTTGAACGCCTGGAGTTTCTTCGCCGTGACGATCTCACTGCCGATAACTATGGGAGTCCCGGACTGGGCCGCCACCAGAATCAGGTCGCCGTTGTTGTCCACGTGAATCTCCGATATTTGGTCAAGAAGGTTTACCTCAGGATCGCCCAACTTGCGAATGAGAGCCATGGCGTGCTCAATACCTTCACCTCTAAGCGTGTCGCCGAGGACGATCTTCCTGTATGAGAGCCCTGTGATCACGGGCAGATCAGGAAGTAGAGCGGGATCGACCGGCTCGAACACCACGCGCTCTTCATCTATCTCGAGGATCTGGTCCACGCCAACAAGTGCCACGGGGGTTCGCTCCTCAACGGTTATGTAAAGTTTTTTCCACAGGAGCTTTTTGACAGTGGCTGATTTTATTCTGGGGTGCCTAATGAGCCTTGAGCGAATCTTCTCCGTGTCGAGGCCAAGACCGGAGGCACCCTTTTCAATACCGGCAATCGCCACGACCCGGGAATCCATGAGGTATCTATTGCCCTTAATAGCAACGGAGTCAAGCTTAAACAAGCCGGCCCCAAGAATCTTTTCCCTGGCGTCAGGCAGTTTGACGATGGCAAGAACTGCTACCAGTGAGAAGAAGATGATTCTCAACGCAAGGTCAAGTGAAATCGGTCCCCTCACAAGCGCCCTGCCACAATATGCTCTCTTTCTTGCCCTTCTTAGTCTGACCATCTTGACTCTCGCTCGGTCATCTTCACGTTCACCCTACCGCCCTAACTGCCACGGCGACGTCCTCACTCTCACTTCACCACTTTCACTTCAAGCTCGAGCGTGAGAGAAAATCGCTTGAAAACTTCTTCTCTCACAATCTCGATGAGAGAGAGGATGTCTGCGGCGGTTGCTCCACCCACGTTCACAATGAAATTGGCGTGCTTCTCGGAAACCTGTGCTCCACCCACGCGGCGTCCCTTGAGACCCGCCTGCTCAATCAGCCTGGCCGCCTTGGCCTCAGGCGGATTCTTGAAAACGGAGCCCGCGCTCGGAAACTCCAGCGGTTGCTTCTCTCTCCTCTTGGCAAGAATCTCATCCATCGTTGCCAGGAGTAAGCCCTTTTCACCCCTCTTCAGAGACAGGGCGACCTGAGTCAGTACAAACCCGGCCGGAAAGCAAGCCCGTCTGTAGCTGAATCCTATCTCACCACGTGTGAGCTTTCTATCGGCGCCGAGAGTGTCCATTCCTCTCACCCACTCGACTCTGTCTGCGATGGAAGTCCCGAAGGCGCCTGCGTTGCCGAACACGGCGCCGCCCACGGTGCCAGGAATTCCGGCCATTCTTTCCAGGCCGGACAGCTCGAATTCCGCGCAGGACGCGAGCAAGTTCGACCAGGGGGCGGAACCCCCCGCAAAGACAGTGGTATGCTCTCTGGTGATGCCGCCAAAACCGGACCCAAGCTTCACAACGACTCCCCTGTACCCTGCGTCTTCAAAAACGACGTTTGTTCCGGCGCCGAGCACGAACCATCTTGCCCCCGCCTCCGCGAACGAGCCCAACATGCTGCGCAATCCTTCTGTGTCTTCCGCGACGGCAAGAACGTCCGCGGGCCCGCCGACATTGAACGAAGTGAGGGTCGCAAGAGGCACGTTCCTCCTGTGCCGTACGCCACTGATGTTCTCAAGAGATTCGTAGAATCCGTTAGCACTTGACACTTTCCTTACCCACCCGAAGCTCGCTCAGCAGGCTCTCGGCAAACTTCCATATGTCGCCCGCGCCGAGAGTGACGACCACGTCGCCGGGCGCAAGCTCCGCCACAAGAATCTTGAGCAAGGGCTTTAGGTCGGCCACGTGCTTGACGTTCGTCTTTCCCCGTTTCTCGATCTCGTCGACTATGTTCTTTGCGCTTACGCCTTCGAGCGGCTCTTCTCCGGCCGCGTATATGTCCGTGACGTAAACGCGCCGGCAAGCGTCAAAAGCGCCTCCGAAGAGGTGTCCTAGCAACGCAGTTCTGGTGTACCTGTGAGGCTGAAATACGGCCACCACCCTCCCCTTCCAGATGTCGCCGGCGGTGTCCAGAACTGCCTTTATCTCGGTGGGGTGGTGCCCATAATCATCCAAAACAGTGATCCCAGCGCTCTCGCCTTTGACTTCGAATCTTCTCTTTACGCCCTCAAACTCGGCCAGGGCGGCCCTTATTGCTTCGAACTCGACCCTCAGTTCAAGACCCACGGCCACGGCGGCCAGCGAATTGTACACGTTGTGCCTGCCCGGCATTCGAAGCTTGATCTCGCCGAGAAGCTCCCCCTTGAGAAAGACCTTGTAGGACACCCGCATCCCGTTCTGAGTGATCGCCTTCGCAGAAACGTCGGCATGACCGTCAAGCCCGTAGGTCAAGACTCTTCTCGCAATGCGAGGGATTATGGAACGCACGTTCTCGTCGTCTAAGCACACAACGGCGACACCGTAGAAAGGAACCTTGTTGGCGAACTCAACAAACGCGTCTTTTACCTTCGAAATGTCCGTGTAGTAGTCGAGATGTTCCTCGTCAATGGTCGTTATCACCGCAATCGTCGGTGAGAGTCTCAAGAACGATCCGTCGCTCTCGTCGGCCTCGGCCACGAAAAACTGCCCCGTACCTAGCTTCGCGTTACGATTGGAGGACCGCAGTCTGCCTCCTATGACTATGGTTGGGGCAAGATAACCGTGCGTGAGTACTGAAGCGATCATAGACGTGGTCGTCGTTTTCCCGTGCGCGCCGGCTATTGCGATACCATACTTCTGCCTCATTAGCTCGGCAAGCATCTCGGCGCGGGATATCACGGGAATGTTTTTTCCTCTTGCGGCCAGGAGCTCGGGGTTGTCAGGCCGTATGGCCGACGAGATGACTACAACGTGTGCGCCTTCAAGATTGTTCGGATCGTGCGAATAGTAGATCCTGCCACCGAGCCTTTCCAACGTCTCGGTGACTTCGGAGTGTTTGATGTCAGAACCCGACACATCGTAACCCTGATTGAGCAGAACTTCTGCTATCCCGCTCATTCCGGTTCCGCCGATTCCTATGAGATGTATTCTCCTAATGGTCGTGTACATTACGTTCGCTCCTGTGCCTTCCGCGCCCTAATTCCATCAGGGAGTTTGTGATCTTTTCTGCAGTGTCCAATCTGGCAAAGCCGCGCGCGTTGATTGACATTCGCTTGAGGCGCGTCTCGTCGCTTGTCAAACGCGCCATCGTTGAGGCTAGAATATCCGCATTCAGCTCGCTGTCAAGTATCATCTCTGCCGCGCCGGTCTCTACCAGGTTTCTGGCATTCTGAGCCTGGTGGTCGTACGCGGCGTGTGGGTAGGGAACGAATACTGCCGGAAGACCGCACGCCGCTACCTCCGAAACGGTCATTGCACCGGCCCTGCATACGACGAGGTCGCTGCAGCAGTATGCGTCGCCTATCGAAACGAAATAGGGTGCAGCGTAGACCCTATCCCCGAACGGGACAACAGAGTGTCTAACCCACTCGTAGTCCTGGACCCCCGTCTGAAGAATGAACTGCAGATCCCTTCTCTGGCTGAGTTTGTTCAGGGCTCCTATTGCGGCAAGATTCAGGCTGTGGGCCCCTCTGGTCCCACCTAGCACCAGTATGGTCTTGCGCTCGTTGCTGAGTCCGAACCTGTGCAATGCGGCCTCACGATCGCCCTTTACTATCTCCTTTCTGATGGGATTGCCCGTTAGCCTCAGGTGGTCCTTTCTTCTGAAGTATCTCCTGGATTCTGCAAAAGTCAGGTGGACTTCCTGGACGACATTTGCAAGTAAACGGTTGGTTAAACCGGGAACGGTATTCTGCTCTTGGATGACGCAAGGAATCCCGAAGAACCACCCGATAAGAACAACCGGACCGCTCACGTACCCGCCAGTGCCCAGTATTACGTTCGGCCTCCAGCTCAAGAAAAGGTAAAACACCTCGAAAATCGAGGCCACTGAACGACCCAGAAAACGAAAAGCACCCAGCCCGAATCGCCTCGGCATTCCACTTGCAGAAATGGCTACCATCTTAAAGCCGTAGCGTTCGACGATTTCTCTCTCCTTCTTGTTCCGACTTCCCACGAAGCGAATTTCTATCTCGCTATTCTTGGCGGCGAGTTCCTCCGCCACTGCAACTGCAGGGTAAAGGTGACCGCCGGTACCGCCTCCTGCCATCAAAACACGCATGTGCATTACTCCGTCAAACGAACAGTATGTCTCGTCCAGCGACTGCCCCCGACCGAGACTCCCCCCAGACTTCGATGGCCCGAGATGTTCACCAGAATCCCTACTGAAACCGCGTTCACAAGCAGGGCCGAGCCTCCGTAGCTGATGAAAGGCAAGGGCAAGCCCGTTGTAGGGATTAGACCCACAACCACACCTATGTTGACGACGAAAAAGACCCCGATACCCGCCACCAGGCCCGTCCCGAGCAAGAGACCGAATCTATCAGGCGCGTTTGTCGCGATCTTCAGCCCTCTGAGCAACAAGAACACGAAAAGTGAAATGAGAAGCAGAGTGCCAATGAAACCGGTTTCCTCGCCGTAGATAGAGAACACAAAGTCGGTGTGAGGATCGGGGAGAAAAAGATACTTCTGCATGCTTCCGCCCAGACCCTTTCCGACCAATCCTCCAGTACCGAGAGCGATGAGGCTCTGGTTGACCTGGTACCCTGGTCCTTTGGTGAAGAAATCCACGACCCTACTCATTTGATACGGGTTTTTGAGCATGCATAAAACTGAAGCCACTGCACCTACTCCCAGCATGCAAGAAAGATGGAGCAACCTCGCTCCTGCCGCATAGGTCAACGCCATGCCGACGAGTACGATGGCCAAAGCACTCCCGAGATCCGGCTGTAGGAGCACCAGTCCCGTGACTCCCAGTATGAATACGAAACAGGGCAAGACGCATTTCTTGAAGGAGTGGATGTTCGTCCTCTTCGCGATAAAGACGCTGAGATAGAGAATCATGGCAAACTTGGCGAACTCGCTCGGCTGAATGGGGAACAGACCCGACCAGCTTCGGGCACCTCGCACCTGCTTGCCCAGGCCTGGAATCACGACTACCATAAGCGCTGCGTAAGCAAACAACAAGAGCCAAGGAGCCATTCTCTGTAGCTTGTGATAGTCAATGTTCATCATCACGACCATGGCTGCAAAGGCCAGGACGACTCGCATGGCCTGATGTCTGAAGTAGTAGTAGAGATCACCCTCATACTTTTCGGCACCGAGGCCGGCACTCGACGTGTAGACCATGAGTAGCCCCACGGCCATCAACACCACCGTGGCAGCCAATAATTGTTTGTCCCTTGCTCCTTGAATCGGTTCAAGCATCGTGTTTTCCTCGCGCGGCGGTATCACGCTTAGCAGTGGCGCAGCCCTTTGCC
>Ga0315274_10006292_pt1 | contig 17303 bp, 16 predicted proteins | sample YL17G02_20_MG_FD_203700 | JGI IMG/M metagenome (GOLD analysis project Ga0315274, IMG submission 203700) | Sediment microbial communities from Yellowstone Lake, YNP, Wyoming, USA - YL17G02_20 | ecosystem: Environmental > Aquatic > Freshwater > Lake > Sediment | place: USA: Wyoming | collected...
CGGGATCCAGAGCGAAATCAACGTTTTTGAACAATCCCATGTTAGATGTCTGGCCTTACTCCCATGCTCCCATGCTCCCCGGGGCGCTAGGATTTTCGGCCCTTCACCATGCCTCTGGAGACAAGTAGCTCGGCGATCTGCACGGCGTTCAGGGCAGCGCCTTTCCGCAGGTTATCCGATACGATCCACATGCTCAAGCCGGTGGGGACAAACGGATCCTCCCTGATCCGCCCTACGAAGACCTCGTCGCGGCCGAAAGCGTCTACAGGCATCGGATAGGTGCGGCAGTGTTGATCGCCCTCGTTGGGATTGGGATCGTCCACCACTACTACCCCCGGCGCCCCTGCGAGCAGCCCACGAGCCTCGTCCGCGGCAATCTTCTCCTCGGTCTCGATGTAGACGGATTCGGAGTGAGAGTTGAAAACCGGCACCCGCACCGTCGTCGGGGCGATCTTGATCTCCTTGTCGCCGAGGATCTTGTGGGTCTCCTCGACCATCTTCCACTCTTCGGCCGTGTAGCCATCCTCTCTAAAGCTGCCGATGTGCGGGAAGAGGTTGAATCCGATCTGATAGGGGTATACCGGCCCGGCCTTCACCTCTTCGCCGTCCAAGACCAAGCCCGTCTGATCCCGCAGCTCCATGATGGCATCGCGGCCGGTCCCGGAGACCGCCTGGTAGGTGCTCACAACGATTCGGGTGATCCTCGACCGGTCGTAAAGCGGCTTTAGGGCAACGACCATCTGGATCGTCGAGCAGTTCGGGTTAGCTATCACACCCTGGCGCCAGCCCACGTCATCCGGATTGCACTCCGGAACTACAAGGGGCACTCTCGGATCCATCCGATATGTGGAGGAGTTGTCTATTACGATGGCGCCCCGACCGGCTGCCTCCCAGGCGAACAGCTTGCTCGCGCCTTCCGTCCCGGCGAAGAGGACGATGTTCACTCCGTCGAACTCCTCGGGAACGGTCTGGCGCACATCGTAGCGCCTGCCGCCCACGACTATCTCTCTGGCTGATCTCGCCAGAACCTTCAATTCGTTGATCGGGAACTCGCGCTGGGCGAGAACGTTCAACATCTCCTCGCCCACGGCTCCCGCCCCGACTACCGCAACGTTATAGCGCTCCATCACGGCCACCCGACTTTCTTCTAGAAGATATTCTCCAGGCCGTAGAACACGCCTTTGAGTCCACGAGCCTTCCTGATCGCGAGTAGAACGCCCGGCATGAAAGATTTGCGGTCGTACGAATCGTGTCTGATGGTGAGCGTCTGTCCCAGGCCGCCGAAAATGACCTCCTGGTGGGCTATCAGCCCGGGAAGCCGAACGCTGTGTATCCGCACGCCGTGGAAATCCCCTCCCCTGGCCGGGGGCGCCTCGCCGGATGCGGCTTCATAGACCTCCCGCCTGCCGGACGCGATCATCTCGGCGGTCTTGATAGCGGTTCCGGAGGGCGCATCAAGCTTCTTGTCATGGTGGAGCTCGATGATTTCCACCGCAGGCAGATGCTTCGCAACCTCTCCGGCGAGCTTCATCATGAGGACGGCGCCTATCGCAAAGTTCGGTGCAATTATCGCGCCGACTCCATGCTGAGCGGCCAGGGTCCTGATCTCATCGAGATTCTCCGCGCTGATGCCGGTCGTGCCGACCACCGGCGCCACCTTCGCCTCCATGGCAGCCCGTATATCGCCCATTGCGGCGGCGGGGACGCTGAATACGACCGCCACATCGGCCGGCGTGCTTTCAAGCACGGATTCGAGGCTCCTCTCGATGATAACGGGGCTGTCAGCGCCCAGCGCCTCGCAGATCGAGCTGCCTGCAAATGCCGGGTCGGCCGCGCCTACGAGGGCAAGTTCCGGCCCGGCTCCCAGAACGGCATTCACCACTTCCCGGCCCATGCGCCCGCCGGCGCCCGAGACTGCAACGCGTATAGCCTCGCTCATGCGCTTATCACAACCTTCCGACCCTTGAACGGACCGACGGCAGCGAATGCAAACGTTGACTCGCCGAAGATCCGCGACGCCACCTGCGCGATGTCATCATGCGTAACTTTCAATATAGAGGCGATTACCTCCTCCAGCAGGACAGGCCTGCCAAAGTAAAGCTCCGACTTAGCCATGCGGATCATGCGGCTGCTCATGCTTTCCTGGCCCAGAACGAGCGCCCCGCGGATCTGGTTCTTCGCCCTGGTCAGCTCCTCCGCGGTAATGTTGCTATTCAGGACGCTTGCAAACTCGGACCTGACCAGATGGAGCACTTCCTCGATATTCTGGAGGCTCGTGCCCGCGTAAACGGCAAACAGCCCACCCTCCCGATATGAGGCCGAATAAGAACCTATGGCGTAGACCAAGCCGCGCTTCTCCCGAATCTCCTGGAACAGCCTGGAGCTCATGCCCCCGCCGAGGGTGGCATCAATTATCACCAGCGTGTACTTCTCCGGATCGAGCTGCGAAAAGCCGGGCGTGCCGATGCAGAAGTGCACCTGCTCGGTGACCTTGTTCGTCAGCGCCGACCCGCTGGAGAAAGCCGGGGTGGTGCGCGAGAAGCCTGTCTTCGTGCCTCTCATGCCGCCGAAAACAGAAGCTATCTTATCTACAAGCTCCTCGTGGACCAAATTGCCTGCCGCTGCGACAACGACGCCGTCAGGCGTGTACCTGGTGCGCATGAACTCCACCAGATCGTCCCTGGTGAGCTTCTCGATAGACTGCCGGTCCCCAAGTATCGGATTTCCCAGCGGATGGCCGTTCCAGACGGTTTCGGCGAACAGGTCGTGCACGAGATCGTCCGGCGTATCCTCGTGCCTCTTGATCTCCTCCAGTACAACGTTCTTCTCCAGCTCGATTTCCTGAGGCTCGAAGGCCGAGTTCAAGAACATATCCGCCAGCACGTCTATGGCACGCGGCAGATGCTCGGCAAGCACCTTGGCGAAGTAACAAGTGTACTCCTTTTCGGTGAAAGCATTGAGCTGGCCGCCGATGAAGTCGAACTCGTCCGCTATCTGCCTGGCGGTTCGGGTTTCGGTGCCTTTGAAGAGCATGTGCTCGATGAAGTGAGATACGCCCCTGTGGGAAGCGCTCTCATCGTGGGCGCCGGATGCCACCCAGATACCGACCGATACCGACTCGATGTGCGGCACGGTTTCCGTTAATACGCGTACACCATTAGGAAGAACGTCTTTTCTTACCATCACCTATCCAGAATAAGCACACCAAGATGCACGCGCCGGCCGAAACAAGCGCTGATGAGCACCGTCGCTCCGGCCGGCCGCGATCCAAGGTCTGTACTAGGAATTAGTGCTTGGGTCTGAACCTTGCTTGCACAACACCCGTTTCCGTAGGCGCATGCCGCTCTCGCTCGGGTTCCCGACCAGCGGCCGCCTCCTCGCCGGACTGCGTGACTCCCTTCCGGGTCAGACCGATCTTGCCCTGCGGGGTGATCTCGGTTACCTTAACGACGATCTCGTCGCCCACGCGGACCACGTCCTCGACCCGTTCCACTCGCCTGGGAGCAAGCTGAGATATATGGACCAGGCCCTCTCTTCCGGGCAGGATCTCCACAAACGCTCCGAAGGCCGTCGTCTTTGTGACACGGCCCACATAGGTTTCACCAACCCCGATGTCGCGGGTTATGTCGTCCACTATCTTGAGCGCGCGCTCGCCGGCCTCCTTATCAACGGCGGTGATGAAGACGCGGCCATCCTGCTCGATGCTGATATCCGCTCCGGTTTCGGCCTCGATCTTCTTGATGACCCTGCCGCCGGGGCCGATGACGTCGCCGATCTTGTCGGGATGGATTTCGATAATCAGCACCCTCGGAGCATAAGGCGACAGCTCGGGCCGCGGTTCGGAAATCGCCTCGCGCATATTGCCCAGGACATGCAGGCGCGCCGATTTCGCCTTCGCCAGCGCATCCGCCAAAACTACGGGCGGAATTCCCTTTATCTTCGTATCCAACTGGATCGCGGTGATTCCATCAGCCGTTCCCGCGACCTTGAAGTCCATGTCGCCGTAGAAGTCCTCCATATCCCGGATGTCGCTCAGCACGATGTACTTCTCGCCGTCGCTCATCAGGCCCATCGCGACACCGGCGACCGGAGCCTTGATACTGACACCTGCGTCCATAAGGGCGAGGGTGCTCCCGCAGACGCTGGCCATCGAAGTCGAACCGTTCGACTCCAAAACCTCGGAGGTCAGCAGGATGGCGTAAGGGAACTCATCCTGAGAAGGGATGACCTGCGCCAGAGCCTTCTCGGCAAGAACGCCGTGGCCGACCTCACGCCTTCCGGGACCTCGGAGCGGACGGGTTTCGCCGACGCTGAACGGCGGGAAGTTGTAGAAATGCATATACCGCTTGACGCCATCTTGCTCCAGATTGTCCACGATCTGCGCGTCCTCGATAGAACCCAGTGTTACCGCCGTGAGAACCTGGGTCTGTCCCCTGGTGAAGAGGCCGGAGCCGTGCACCCTGGGGAGCATCCCGACCGCGCTGGAAACCTCGCGAATCTCGTCCGGCATTCTGCCGTCGGCTCGAACCCCCTTTTCGAGGATCAGCTTCCTGACCTCTTGCTTGCAAATCTGTTCTACGGCCTCAGCGACCTCAACTTCCTGCTCCGGGAAGTCGGCAGCCAGGCGGTCAACGATCTCCGCGATGCCGGTCTTACGCTCCGCCTTTTCAACCTGCTGAACGGCGTTCAGTATGTCCTCGCCGGCCCGCGCGCGAATCGTCTGCACAAACTCCTCGGACACAGAATGGAACTCCACTCGGGTCTTTGGTTGGCCGGCTTTGCGAACCAGCTCGTTCTGAATCTCTATCAGCCGCTTCACGTACTGATGGCCATAGCTGATCGCCTCAAGGACAATGGACTCATCCACCTCTCGAGACTCTATATCCACCATCATAATGCGGTCGTCAGCGCCGGCCATCACAAGATTGAGCTCTGAAGACTCCGCTTCCTCCCAAGACGGGTTTATGACGAATCTGCCGTCAACTCTGGCGACTCGCACGGCCCCGATTGGGCCGTCGAAAGGAATGCGCGAGATGCTCAGTGCGGCTGAAGCGGCGATCATCGCGAGCACGTCGGATGGATTAGCCAGCTCGAGTGATAGAGGGATGGCGATGACCTGGACTTCATTCCGCATTCCTTGGGGAAACAGCGGGCGGAGAGGTCTGTCAATCAGCCTGGAGACGAGTATCGCTCTCTCGGAGGGTCTGCCTCCGCGTTTCACGAAACCGCCGGGGATTTTGCCAACAGCATACTTGCGTTCTTCGTAATCGCAGACCAGCGGGAAGAAGTCTATTCCCTCCCTGGGCTCATGGCTCATGGTGGCCGCGGCGAGAACTACGGTATCACCCATTGAGACTAGCACGGCTCCATCGGCCTGCTTGGCCACTTTACCCGTTTCTATGCGCAGGGTGCGGCCATCTAGGTCCAACTCAACCTGTTGTATCATATATCTTCAATTTCCTCCTATCTCCTCAAGCCAAGACGGTTAACGAGAGAACGGTACCTCTCAATATCCTTGGTACTGAGGTAGTTCAGCAGCCTGCGCCGCTGGCCGACCATCATAAGGAGGCCGCGCCTCGAGTGGTGATCCTTCTTGTGCTGCTTCAGGTGCTCCGTGAGCTGATTGATCCTCGCGGTCAACAGCGCGATCTGCACCTCAGCAGACCCCGTATCACCCTCGTGAGTCTTGTACTCGCTGATGATGGTGGTCTTTTCGTCTTTCTGCAAGGTCATTTGGGAGTAAATCCTCCTGATCTGAGCAGGCACCATGCAGGCTTGCAGCTCGTGGAGACGGAGGGGAGGCAATAGACCGAAGGCTGTAGACTATCCAGGTTTCAGGTTGCTCCATTCCGCTTAACTTGAAACCTGAAACCCGACATTCAGTCCACAGGCTTTTGTCTACCGCAACCCGCCCGCCGCGAGCGCAGCCGGCATGGCCCGGTTTTGACTTGCTTCAGTCTACCACAACTGCGGACAAGTGTCAAATGCCGATTGCCAGCCAAGGGTAGTGTACCGTGTTTTGTGTAAAATCGGGGAAAGGGAGGGGGTACGAGCTCCTATCGTCTAACCCGTGCCTCCGATTTCAAAAGGTCCGCCAGGTTTCCGGCATGAAGTGCTCGGCGTATCGCCGCATGGCGTACCTATCCGTCATGCCCGCGATGAAGTCACACGCCGCCCGCGCATTTTCCTCCACGGTTTCGCCCCCCGAGTACGGGGGCCCGGGCAGCAGATCAGGGTGCTCAGCGTAGAGCCTGAACAGCTCCTTCACGAGGCGACCGGCCTTGCGCAGCTCCTCCAGCCGTGGGCCTGCGGCGGTGGACTCATATACGCGCTCGAAAAGAAAATCCTTCAGCCGGTCCGTCGCATCCATCACCGCCGCGCTCATGTGAAGGCGCGGCTTACCTCGACTGTTCTCCACCAGATCAATGACCATGGCCGCTATGCGCTCCGAGTGCCTGCGCCCCAGCACGGAAACGCAATCCGCGGGCAGGTCGGACTCGCGGAGAACGCCGGCTCTGATAGCATCATCTATATCATGGTTGATATAGGCGATCCTGTCGGCGACCCGAACAACCTGCCCTTCCAGGGTTTCGCTTTGATCCTGGCTGTCGAAGGTAAGATCCTCGCCGCCCTTCGCATGGCGCAGAATTCCCTCGCGCACCTCGTGGGTGAGGTTCAGTCCATGCCCGTCGCGCTCCAGGATGTCCGCCACGCGCAGGCTCTGTTCGTTGTGCCGAAAGTATGCCCCCGGCACGTACTCTCGGTAAACTTCGTCCAGCGCCTGCTCGCCCGCATGGCCGAACGGCGTGTGCCCAAGATCGTGCCCAAGCGCGACGGCCTCCGTCAGGTCCTCGTTCAGCCTCAGGGCGCGTGCGATCGTCCTGGCGATCTGGGCAACCTCCAATGTGTGGGTCAGGCGTGTGCGGTAGTGATCCTCCTCGGGATCAATGAAAACCTGGGTCTTGTGCTTCAGCCGCCGGAATGCCTTGCAGTGGACGATTCTGTCCCTGTCGCGCTGGAAATCGGTGCGTATCGGGCACCTGTCCTCGGGCCTTGCGCGCCCCTTCGATTCGGCGCTCAGCGCGGCGTAGGGCGAGAGGCTCTTGCGCTCCAACTCCTCCTGCTGGATGCGGATGTTTGCTGTAGATGTTTCAAACATTGTCAATTTTTTGTCGGGTCCGGGTCACCCGTGGGGCTGACGGCCTCCACTACGAATTGGCGAAAGCACAGGCGATCAAACCATGCTGACAGCGTACTGGTGACGCTCAGGGGAATACCGCCAGCCGGGAGAATGGCCAGTAGCGTATCCAGGCTTTTGCCTGTATGTTATCGAGCGGCAGCACCCCCCAGCTCCGGCTGTCGTTGCTTTCGTCGCGGTTGTCGCCGAGCACGAAGACATAATTCTTCGGGACCTTCTGAGGCGGGTAATCGCCGTGCGGGACATTCTTCACGTACGGACGCTCGTCTATCACACGCCCGTTTATGTGCACTTTGCCCTTGTGTATCTCGACGGTCTCGCCCGGAAGGCCGATGATTCGCTTGATGAAGACCTTGTGCGGATCCGGCGGATACTTGAAGACCACGACATCGCCGCGAATCGGCCTTTCAAAATAGTATACGAATTTGTTCCCGAGCAGCCGCTCGCCCGTGAAAAGGTTGGGCTCCATACAGCTCCCGTAAACCTTGTAGCCCTGAACCACGAAGGTAACCATAAAGACGAAGATCACCGCCGTAAGGACGAGGGTGTGCACAGTCTGTCGCAGTGCTGATGAAAACTTCTTTTTCATGGTTGGAAAAGGCTTGCGCCCACCTTACCCGTGCAGGTAAGGGATTGTTGTGAAAATCGGCTGCAGCGAGTGGCGGTTACTCACCCAGCATGTCAAGCGGCGTGTTGGATACCTTACGCTTTATGCGGGCGAGAGCATTATCCACCGATTTTGTCTTGCATTGCAGTTCGAAAGCTATCTCCCGGTACGATTTACCCACCTTGTAGCCGGCAAGCACTCGCCACTCGAAGTCGCTCAGCATCTGCTGGAGCATCCCCTGGAGCATCTCCGAGTCCTCTCGCTTGAGCATCAGCTCCTCCGGGTCTACCGTTTCCTCGGACGTGAGTATCTCGGAGAGCGTCCATTCCGAGCTTGATTCATCCTGGGGCGATTCCAGGGAGAGCGAGGTGTTCAACGGGATCTGCTTCTGGCGGGTTGCCGTCTTTATGGCAGTGATTATGTGGCGCTGGATGCAAATTCTGGCGAATGCCGGAAACGAGATCGCCTTGTCCGCGCGGTAGTCCACCACCGCCTGCCACAGGCCTATCATGCCTACCTGCAGCAGATCCTCTTTCTCAGCGCCAACCAGAAAGTACGAGCGGACCTTATTTCGAACCAGGTTTCTGTACTTATATAAGAGGTATTCGGCGGCCTTTTCGATGCCTGCCTGGGCCGACTCGACTACCTGCGTATCGGCAAGGTTCTCAAACTCCGTGTGTCTCTGCGGCACTAAGTCCCTTTCGAGGTACCTCAACTGTCAGCCCCTTCTCCGCTTTTGTCCACTTCGATGATCAGCTTGCTGATAAGCACTGCAGCGACTCCGACGGCAAGCGCCGCCGCGGCCGTGAGCGCTACCGGCGTCTCCGTGATGAGCCTGTTCCCGTATTTCACTCTCAGTCTCTTGATAGGCCCGCTGCCCGCTAGCCTCTGCACCTCGTCGGCCATCTCGGCGCCGAGCGCCAGGAGGTCCGTGCGGTTCGCAGGCGGCTGGTTCTCCTCAAGCGCGGCCAGCGCCTCGATCACATCGCCCGATGCCGCATTCAGCGCTTTTCGGGCTTCTTCGTAGCTGATTTTGAACCTATCTCGCAGGATGTCTATTTTCGCGAGTTCGTCGTCCATGAGCGTCACCCGCGCCATTATACATCAGCACATTTGAATTGGCAATAGCGCATGGAAAGGATTTTGACGAAAAATACATATGCGGTGAATAGGAGTAAGGGGTGTGGCCGGCAGTCGGGAGTTGGCGACTGCCACCCAATCCGGCGTTTGGGGCCACGCATCGCGTGTTGCGAGCGCCATGCCAAGGGTTGAGGGCCTACTCCACGCGGTGAAAATTGTAGAGGACCTCAAGCAGGCGGTGATATGATTCGAAAGTGAGGAACTCGGCTCCGAAGGCCGATTGGGCGATCACTTCCGGCGGAATACCCGGCGCTCCTGCATTCAGCGCGATGGTGCGCACGAGGACGTGGCATAGTACGATAGCTATGCCTACGCCGAACAAGCCCCCAAGCAGCGCGTCGAACGTCTCAGCGGATATCAGCGTCGAGTCATACAACAGCTTGCCCAGAAAGGCCAGCGCTCCGCCGATGATCAGGAATAAGACCAGGTAGACGGCCGCTTCGTTAGTCGAGGACTTCCCCGTGAACTGCAGGGCATGGGACGCCGAGCCTGCAAGCGTGGGCGTGACTTTGACTGCTACCAGGAGGGCTGCGAAGTCGAACAGCGCCCTGCCGAAGCCCCTCTTTGCCTCCAGTATCACCGCTGCCGCAAACAAGCCAACGATGATGAAGTCAACCCAGTTTAACATCGTTTCACCTATTTGTGTATTTCAAGGGCGGCGTACCCGACGACCTCTGCATAGTCGCCGGTGACATCTCCGGAGCTGCGATAAGCCAGCCGCTGCGCCGAAACAGCTCCCAGCTTCCTGGAGGCTGCGATGGTCACCGCTGTCGGCAGCGCCCCGCACATGCTGATGTCCAGTGCGTCCACCGTGTCGAGGAGGCCCTCCTCATCCAGCGCCAGTATGCTGGATATGGCGCTGGAGTCCTTCACCCGCGCAGCCTCGCTGCTTTCGTAGTGGGTGAAGTCCGTGCTGGCGATAACCACTGCGTTCCTGTCTCGGAGGGCGTCGGCGATGGCGCCGCCCAGTTGGCGCGCTACCTTTGTCCCATCACCCGAGCGGGCTAAAGCGCCTATCAGAATCGGGACTATCCGAATGCTGGCGCGTCCGAGGCCGGCTAGATATTGGAGGAATGGAAGCTGTACCTCCAGCGAGTGCTCCCCACAGTGGGCGGACGGCTCGGCCTTCGCATCCGGGTACGACGAGGCTATCTCCGCAGCAACGGCTGCATCGAGCTCAACCTCGCCCATCGGAGTGCGCCAGGCTACCTCATTGGAGAGCGCTACTGCAGGGAAGTAGGAGCGGTGGTTCGGTCCTATGATAACGGCGGTCTCGGGCAGGCCGTCTTCAGCCAGGCGGTGGTAGGCCCAGGCGGCCACGCTGCCTGAGTACATGAAGCCTGCGTGCGGGCTGACCAATCCCACGATCTTCCTTGCGCCTTCCGGGTTCACGCCGGGCAGGCTGCCGGGTCCTCCCGCGCCGAGGAAACAGGATTCTACCTGTTCCTTAAGCTCGGCGGCGCCGGCGCGGTAAAACATTCCCGCCACCGCGGGTTCGCGAACCGACATGCGTGCCCCACCTCCTGTGTCCGCATCGAGTCGCAACTCCGCCTTATACAAATTCTTCCACAAAAGTATGCGGTTTCCTGCCGGTATGTTGAACGGTTGCCGGAGTGAGGGCTGGCGATGAAGCGTCGAGAGGCTGCCGCCTGCGAACCCGGTAATTTTTCTCGTTTTTGCAAAAACTTGACAGATTGGCCTTAAAATTGTACATCCCAGTATAGGAGGGCGGCAGCTCGGGGGACTGGTCTCCGAATGCCATGGCGCTCCTCAGCGCGTACTCTTAAATATCTGTGTTGATGACAAGGTCGGTAACAGGTAATATTACCAGTTTTCGCGTTGAGTACTTGACAGTCGCCCGGAAGTGGCTTATACTGACATACGTAGGATCAGCTTCGACCGATACTAGTGCTCGCCTACAGATTCGCGAGAGAGTGCCTATCGGTATTTGATAACTCCGATGTCACCGTTTCCACAGCGGTCGGCTTAGGCGAAAAGACCCGTCGGAACTAACGGCACGGTCCAACCGCCGAATCTGCCGGCTGCTTGTAGGGATAAAGTCCGGCGACCACGGCTGCGGAACCGATGGTAATGACCGGACCGGTGCGGCCAGCTAAGGAGGGGTCTCAGACACCCACCGGCATGGCAGCGCCAGAAAGTAGAAATTCCTGAAAGGAGGTGACAGAATGAAGAAGGTTCTTGCGATCACCTGTGTGCTGATTGTCTGCATGGCCACAACGGCCCTGGCGTCGGATACTAACTGGCGGCTCGAGCTGAGAGTGAGCGACGCGGACGGTGACAACGCCGCGCCTTATACTCTGTTCGGTTGTTACACGAGTGCAACCGACGGCGTGGATGGCTACGACTTAGAGACTGAATACAGCGTGGACACGCCGACGACGATGGCGTTTGGCACAACCCAGATCCCGGGAACGGAGGATCCGCCGGATCTTCCCTATGGCATCACCTACAATAGAAATGTGAAGGCGATCCATAGTGGAGGTACGTCGTTCACGATCAGAGTCGCCGCGAACAGCAAGTACAGCCCGACGACCATGAGAATGGAGTTGTGGACCAAGACCACTACTGTGCTGCCGCCTGTACCTACCGGCACGCAGTACAAGATGACCCTGGTCAACAACAAGGGCAAGGCCGGCATGCCGGCAGACGGAACGTCGTGGGCGATTACCATACCTGCCGCCAGCACCAAGGCTTGGGAGTTGACGGACATAACGCCGTTGAAGCTGGCTCTAACTCACACCACCATGATCGGTGACCCGGCGGTTTCGACTGCCGGTGGGTATGAGTTCAGGTTCGACCAGATAATTCCCGAGCCGAGCAGTCTGCTGGCGCTGGGTAGCGGCCTCGTTGGCCTTGTGGGCTTTGTGGTCAGGAGGCGCAGAGGCTGAGAGCAAGCCCAAGGAATGGGAATTGTTGACAGGCTGTTCTTGGTGTGCACCAATCGGCCGCCGAGCCCACAGGGGGTTCGGCGGCTTTTTCAAAGAAGTGAGCCGTCAGCTCCGCGAACGCGGCAGCTATGTCGGGCCCGCGGTATGCAGCGGAGGCCGGGCGGCGAGCGTGCGACATGGGCCAAGCGCATTGATCTTTGTCAGTAATATAAACTCCAGGCTGCGTGCGACACAGGTAATCCCGCCGCACGGGAGGCGACAGCCAAGGCGATCGGCAAATTCAGCCGACCCCCTTCCGCCCATACAGTCTGGACAATTCAGAACAAAGGGGTGATCGAACAGAGGCAAACACGGTAGCCATGGAGGTTAAAGCGGTTCGATTGGCGAGCAGAAGTACGGCAGCCAAGAAACTATTCTCTCATGGAGAAAGGAGCGTTAAGGATGAAGAAGTTAGCACTGCTGTTGTGTATCTTGCTGCTGTCGGCGCCGGCGTGGGCTGCCACCGTATACGACGGCCTCAGGGTGTTCGACGGCAACGATAGGTTCGAGAGCAACGGTTGGAGCAGCAGGCCCGATTTCTCCCCTCTGGCAATGTGGCATTTTGGGGAGGGGTCGACCGTGGGAACCTCTGTAGAGGATCCGGTGGACAGCGGCCACTACGTATACCGCATGAATACTACCGACGCTAAGTGCGTATGGATGGTGGAGGAGATGCCCGTTTTTGATATTACACAGGGCGTCACTCTTGTTGCCAAAATCCAGGCCGAGTCCGGCGGCAGCGTCGGCGATAGCGCCAAGACTCTGGCCTTCGGCCAGCCACAGCCAACGGATGCGAGCCCCACAAACGACACCACCAACGAGGTGACCGTCGGTAACGACGCCACCTACGGCCAGTTCGCTAATCTGGAAACCAGGAATGCGGGCAACCCCAGTTGGGTTGGAGTAAGCGCTGGCTACCATGTCTATCGAATGACGTGCACGCGTGAGTCGAACGGGCAGAAGCACTGGAAGGTCTACATTGATGAGAATTCGACTCCGACTTTCGAGTATGACGGTGGATCGGGCGGCTCCAACAAGTGGTATGGGCCGATGTTCGGCACCAACAAAAAGGGCTATACTACCCGCTTCGACTACGTGGTATTCGACCCCACCGGTGCGTACGCGCCGGGGACGAAGGTATTGATCTACGACGGTCCGAAGTGCAATGTCAGCGGCACGGACGCGACCATTACCTGGACTACCGATGTGACGTCGGACTCGACGGTATACTACGGGACGGATCCGAATAACCTGACCTCGAACCAGAGCGATCCCGCTCTGGTCACGAGCCATTCGATCGGCCTGAGCGGGCTGACGACGAACCAGACCTGGTACTACAAGGTCGTCTCCGCGAAGAGCGGATGGACTTCGGCGGACTCCGGGCTCAGGAGCATGAACGTGGTGGCGGTTCTCGGCCCGACCGTCAATCTCATCGAGGATCCCACCCAGGTGAGGATGGAGTGGAGGACCGACTATCCCGCCGACGGCGCCGTGTACTACGGCACAGATCCGGGCAACCTCGACCTGAACGTCACGCATGCGGACCTGAGGCAGTTCCACTCGATGCCGATAGCGAGCCTTATCGCCGGCAAAACCTACTATTACAAGGTGGTGTCCAGCGATTCCGGATCTGACCCTGACCACTTCCCGCTCCAGACGCTGGTGAACTCTTTCGACACGCTGCCTGCGAGCACCAGCTACGACCTCTACGATGTTGACGATGGCGGCAAGTGGTCGGACTATAACCATCAAGGTCTGCCGGGCTACCAGGGATTCAGCCAGCGGTTCGACCCGGAACTCAGCCTGCCTGAGTCGCACCGGCCTCCGCTCGACGGCGCCTACTATGCGGTGGGTTTCCGCATGTGGTACAGAGCGGGTTTCAAGCTCCGCGTGAAGCTGTTTAAATGGGATACCAGTTGGGGCACGACTACAGGCAAGGAGCCGATCAATACGTGGACCGTCTCGCGCATCGGCCACCACGGGAGCAAGCGGTATGAGTGGATCCTGCTGGATCTCAGAACGGGGGATACGCCGACTTATCCTCAGTGGATAGACAGTCAGTACCTACTTGTGGCTCAGGTGCACGACGAGGAGACGCGGTACGGCGCGACTCTCATCGGAAACTTGAGAACGACCGCGCAGGACGGCACCACGCAGAACCAGGCTTTCGACGCTATCGGTAATGCAAAGGATGATCGGGAGTACCAGATTCGCCTGGTCGTCCCTGAGGCGCCGTTCACGCCGTGCCAGACGATAGACGGCACGAAGAAAGTCGGTAAGAACTGCCCTGTGAGCCTGAACGATGCAATCGTATCCGCAGCGTTCATCACCGAGGCCGGCGGTGGCTTGTACAAGCCGCTGGCATTCGCGATCGAGGAAGTTGATAAGACAGTAGGCAGCACTACGGTGTACGGGCGCTTCAGCGGCATCAGGGTGATCTCCAACAAAGCAGACCTCCTCCCTGGTGACAAGGTGGACATAAAGGGCTCCACCACCATGGTGGACGGAGAGCGCGTTATTTCGGCGGATACTGTTACGGAAGAAGCGACGCCCGGCGCCGCGCCCGATCCGTTCAGCATGGCGAACATAGACACCGGTGGAGGCGACTACGGCTACCAGGGAGCGGTAGTGAACGATGCCACAGCATCCACTCCGGCTATGTGCCGCGGCATGAACAACGTAGGCATCCTGATGAAGCTTCGAGGCAAGGTGACTGCGCGTGTGGGGACCGGCGTATTTGCCGACTACATCTACGTGGATGATGCCTATGGCCTACAAAACGAGGAGTGGGATTACGAGACAGGCCTTAAGGACGGCTCCAGCACTGGTAGTGACCTCAACATCGGCATCAGGTGCAGGCCGCCTGCCGGCCCTGAAGGCGGGCCTATCTATCTGCCTGAGGTAGGCGACTACGTAGAGGTAACGGGTGTAATGGGTGTCCGGAAAGTAAACAACATCAATACCCGGTATTTGTGGAGCATGGAGTGCAGCGAGCCCATTACTACCTTCGAGCCATACGAGTATAACTACCGCGTGAAGTGGAATCTGCTGTCGCTGCCCGGGCAGCCCAAGGATCCCGATCCTGCGGTGATATTCGGCAGCGGAGATGTGATTGACGGCAGGCTGTACAGGTGGTATGCACCCAGGCAAAGTATGCTGCTATACGACATGTTTTCTCCCGACATGTTTGGAGCGATGAACATCTCCGAGGGCTACTGGCTAAAGGCTGCGGCAGCAGACACTATCAGCTACGATGGGTTTGCTGCGCTGACAGATGACAGGTGGATATCGGCCCCCAAGGGATGGAAGATAATGGGGATGCCGTTCAACCACAGCAGCTGGTGGCCGGACTGGAGGGCTACCGACGGCACAGCGATGAAGACCATCTACGATGCGTCGCAGTATCCGGGGCAAGCGAACTGGATGTCATCCGTAGGATACTTCTGGGATGCCGCCAAGCAGAGCATGCGGAGCATAGGATTGGAGGATGACTTCCCGTGGACCAGCCAGCTTGACCCATGGTATGGCTACTGGGTGAAGACATTCAGGCATCTCGGCCTTGTCGGCCCTGAGAGCTCGCTTCCTCCTGAGTAGGGAGCGTTGGCTCTTGAATGACGAAGAGGCAGTGCCTTCATCTGAGGGCACTGCCTCTTTTCAGTTGTCATCCGGATTCGTCTAATGCTTCAATCCGATAGTCCTATGCCTCGCCGCGCATGGCCTTGATCTTCTTGGTGAGGAGCGGTACGATCTCCAGGCAGTCGCCGACGAAGCCGAAATCCGCTATCTGGAAGATGGGCGCATCCGGGTCCTTGTTGATGGCGATGATGGTTTCGGAGGACGACATCCCCGCCTGATGCTGAACCGCGCCGCTGATCCCACAGGCGATGTAGAGCTTCGGGCAGACGGTCTTGCCGGTTTGGCCGACCTGGTGGCAGTATGGAATCCACCCGGCATCCACGGCTGCCCGGCTCGCGCCAACCGCCCCGCCTAACGTCTTTGCCAACTCCTCAAGGAGCGCGAAGTTCGCCGGATCCTGAATCCCGCGCCCGCCGGAGACGATGATGTCCGCCTCGACGATGTTCACCGTGGCCTCGCACTGCTCTATGAAGTCCAGAATCTCGCTGCTGGAGCCGAAGAGCTGGGGCTTTGGCTTCAGGCGCACGATCTGGGCCTTCATGCCGCTGTTCCGCCTTGGGCTTGTGGGAAAGACTTTGTGGCGCACGGTCGCCATCTGGGGCCGCGTATAAGGGCAAAGGATGGTGGCCATGACGTTGCCGCCGTAAGCCGGGCGCGTCTGGTAGAGCAGGCCGTCGTCCTTGCCGACTGCAAGGCTTGTGCAGTCGGCCGTCAGGCCGCTGTAGACCTGAACCGCCACCCGCGACATGAACGAGCGTCCGGTAGTGGTCGCGCCTGCCAGCAGGATTTCCGGCTTCAGCTCGCGGACAACGTCCGAGAGCACGCGGGAATAACGCTCTCCATCATACAGGGCAAGCTCCGGCGCTTCGTAGACGTACACCTTGTCCACCGGATACTCGGCAAGCTCGGCAGCGGCCTTATCGAGCTTGTCGCCAAGCACCACTACCGCCAGCTCGGAGCCTCGGTCGTCCGCAAGCCGGCGGCCGATGCCGATCAGCTCCAGCACAACCGGGGCAATCTTGCCCCTGAACTGCTCGCCGAAGACCCAGACCCCCTTGTACCGGCTGAGGTCCTCCTTCGCCTGCTTCTCGATCTCGATGGCTATCGCCCGAAGACGGCAGGCGCTCACGCACGAGCCGCAGTAGTTGCACAGCTCCAGATCAATGATGGCAAGCTTGTTGTCAACTGTTATCGCCGCCTGCGGGCACGATTTGATGCACAGTCCGCAGCCATTGCACTTATATTCTATGACTCGAATAGCCATCTATACGATCTCCAACTCCTTCAGAAGTCCGGCGAGCTTGCCCGCCAATTCATCGGTCTCTCCGGTCCATTTCTTGCCGCCCTCGCGGTGCGGCGGGCTGAAGACTTTCACCACCTGGGTGGGCGAGCCGAGAAGCCCGATCTTATCTTCGGGCGCGCCGATGTCCGCCGCCTTCCAAATGGGAATCTCGGCCTTCTTGGCGTTCATCTTCCCGCGGAGCGACGGCGTCCGCGGCTCGTTAATCTCCTTTACCACAGTCAGCACAGCGGGAAGGCGCACCGAGCATACCTCATAGCCGTTTTCGAGCAGCCGCTTTACGGCGATCTTCCGCTTGTCCAGCGACTCGATCTTGGCAATGTAGGGCGCCTGGGCATAGTCCATGTGAACGGCGATGCCCGGCCCGACCTGGCCCGTATCGCCGTCAATCGCCTGCATGCCGCAGAAGACCAGGTCGGGCTCGAGCTTCGTGAGGGCCTTCGCCAGCGCGTAGGAGGTCGCCCATGTGTCCGC
>Ga0315274_10006293_pt1 | contig 17300 bp, 8 predicted proteins | sample YL17G02_20_MG_FD_203700 | JGI IMG/M metagenome (GOLD analysis project Ga0315274, IMG submission 203700) | Sediment microbial communities from Yellowstone Lake, YNP, Wyoming, USA - YL17G02_20 | ecosystem: Environmental > Aquatic > Freshwater > Lake > Sediment | place: USA: Wyoming | collected...
CTCCATTCGAAGTCATTCTTCCTGGCTCCATCACCGGCCAAGCGCCGCCAACTGGTAGTTGGCGCCCAGGTGGGTCGGACTCATTTCGAGCGCCTTCTCAAACTCAGCCTTCGCTTCCGACCGCTTGTCGGTTCCGAGATAGCCGAGTCCCAGCGCATAGTGCGCCTGCGCCATGCGGACATTGTGCGACTGCCTTTCGCCGAACTTCGCGAAGAAGTCCACCGCGCTGCCGCCGGCGAGCGTATCCCGACCGGACTGGAGCAGGTTCGTGTAAAGCGGCGCGGCGTCGCCTTTTCGGCCGAGTTTCTCGAGCGCCCGCGCTTGCGCGTAAAGAAGGTCGGCGCTGTCGCCCCCCGCCGAACGCCTTCCCCCTCGGCGGCCCTCGCCGATGTCGGCCACAGTCTTCTCAAAAAACGTCTTGGCTTTGGCGGCATCACCCAACGCCTCGCAGGCGGTCCCGATGTGATAGCAGATTTGCGGCGAGCGGTCGCCGCGATAGGGTTTTCCGACCGAGAAGTTTTCGGGATATTCGAGCGCCGCTTCATAATCCTTCAGCGCCTCGCCGTACTTCTTTCCCTTCATCGCCTGATGGCCGCGCAGCAGCAGCGCGTCCACGTAAAGATCATGCACCGACGCGCCGCCCTCCCAGACGTTCCAGCGGCGGTCGCTGAGCAGGGCGAGAGCCTTGTCATAGTTGCCCAACACGACGTTCAGGCTGGCCACGCGGGCCAGAACGTCGTCGCGCTCGAAGCAGGCTTTTGCGTGTTTTTCGAGGGCTGCCAGCCGCTTGTCCGGCGCGACTCTCTGCGCTTCGTAGAGCCGGTCCAGCTCGCCAAGAAAGCGCGGAGCGGCCTGCCGCGAGACGGCCGTCTCGAAACTGGCGATGGCCTTGTCGTTATCGTTCTCGACTCTCGCATAGGCAAACCCCAGATTGCGATGGACCGGCGCAAATGAATCATCCAGCCGACGGGCCTTCTCCCACTCTTTGACCGCGGCGACGGGCTGAAGGTCATAAAGAAGATCGCCGAGATAGCAGGGTGCGCGAGGGTCTTTCGGATTCGCTTCCATCGCGCGACCGAGAATCGCAATTTCCTCGAGCCGGAACGGGAAGCAGTAGTCCGACGGCATCTGGCTCGCCGAACGATAGTATCGAACGGCTTCCGAATCCTGCTTCTGTTGGTCGCTCAAGTAGCCGAGATAGTAATAGGCCATCGGAGAGACGCGCGCCTTGTCGGGATAGGCGCCGACCAGTTCTTTGAGAGCCGCTTCGCCTTCCTTCCACAGACCGGCGTTGGCGAAGTCGGCGGCGATTTCGAGATAGGGCTGCACGTCGTCATTCCAATCCTCGCGGATCACGATGGCTGGAGCGGCGACGGTTTTCGAGCCGAGGCCGGACGCCGCCAGGCCCCACTCGCGTCGGGCCCAGGGGTCCAAGGGGTCAATGGCGAGGGCGGCCGACGCGACTTGTTGCGCCTCGTCGAACCGTTTCTGCAAACGAAGCAGCGCGGCTTTCAGATTCAGGGCCTTGGTATTTCGAGTGTTCGTCGCCAGCGACCGGTCGAGGAACTCCAGCGCCTTCGGCGAATCGCCTTTGAGGCCGGCCAGTTCGGCGAGGGCATAGTAGGCGGCCGTATGCCAGGCCGAGCTCCACGTCGCTTTGTAGAACGCTTCGTAGGCCTCATCGTATTTCCCCTGTGCTTTCAGGACCAGGCCGAGGCAATAGAGCGCCTCTCCGTCGCGCGGTGCGGTGTAGTTTTTCGTCACGCGCGCGACGGCGGTCTGGAAACGCTTTTCCGCCTCCTTGAACAAGCCGCGGCGGAATTCGAGAAGCCCCATCGCCACGTTGGCCCGATAGTCCGACGGGTCGCGGTTCAGGGCTTCCTCATAATACGGGTCAGGCTCTCGGGCTGGGTTGTAGAATTGTTGCAGCCGCTGGCCGGCGAGAAGCAGTTCTTCATTTGTTTTGATCTCTTTCGGCCCCCCCGGCGGCACGACCGGCGACGGCATGGGCAGCCGCTCGAGACGAACCGGCTGATAGGCGACCAGTTCCTTGCCGCCGACGCTGAGCGCAATGCGCAAGTCCTCCGGCTTTGCGCCGTCGGGAAGCGGGACTTCCTTCAGGAACGGCTTGCCGGGGCCGATGGCGATCGTTTCGTCGAGCAGCATTTTCTCGCCCGCCTTCACGGTGGCCTTGGCGTCGGAGTACTCAGCGGTCGCGCAAAAGCCCACTTTGGCGACGTTCTTTTCCACGTCGAGATTCACCGCCGCTTCGCGCGTGGCGTTCTTGACGCCGCCGATCTGCTGAAACGGATACCAGCAGTGTTTGACCTCTTTGACCTCGCCGGGTTGAATCCAACTGTAGTCCGGCTGGTTGTCCGAATAGGCGCCGACCATCAGCTCCAGATACGGCCCGTCGGTGTCCGTGAGCGTTTTGTCCCAGACCTTGCCTTCGTCGCCCGTGCCCCACGTGAAGAACTTCTTGCCGCGAACAACGGCGTGGTCGGCCACGTGGAGCGTGCCTGCTTTCTTTCCGTGGTCGTAGCCGGCGAGGAAATCCTCGTTCGTGCCGAACGCGAACATCGAAACCGGCTTGGGATGATTCTTCCACCACGACACGTCCACACCCTTGTAGTTGACGCCCGCATAGACGCCGTCGCCAATCGGCCAGCGCGAAAACTCGTTCTTGGAGTGTTGGGTAGCGAACTGGCAACTGGGCGGGAAGATCACCTGATAGTTTTCGTTGGTGTGGACGGCGACGTTGGCAAAATAGAGGAACGAATGCGTGAGCGGCGTTCGATTGATCAGCCGCACCGTTCCTTCGAGATAGGACTTATCGGGATAGAGCGTCAGGCCGACCAGCCACCGCATGCGATGGCGCAGTTCCATCTCGCCGACCCAGATCGTCTTGCTCCCGTCGGGGTTCTCGTCGGTCTTGTAGCTCACGGGCGCGAAACTTGAGGCCCGATGGTGATGCGGGATGTTCCATTCGACGCCGCCCGAAATCCACGCCCCCAGCATCCCGATCAGGGCGGGCTTGATGACGTGCTGGCGATAGAAAAAGTCATAGTTGTTGGTTTTGTCCACCGCCTCGAAGATTCGACCGCCGAGCTCGGGCAAGACGCAAATTTTCACGTACTTGTTTTCGAGATAGACCGCCCTATACGTCTGGTCCTTGCGAACGTTCAGCAGTCGGTCGGTGAGCGGATAGGGATAGAACGGCCCCTTCGCGCCTTGATAAGTGCGACCGTCATAGAACATCGGCGTCAGATCGGGCGCAGCGGCCTGATACGTCGGAATCGTCAGAGGCTCTTCCCAGACGCGGACCGACGCTCCTTCGGTCGGCGCCGCCATCGCCTGTGCCGCCACAAGGATGGCCAAACACATTCCGGCGAGAGATGATGACCTTCTGTTCATGCGCTCGAACCTCCCTCGAATGTTCGTGGTTCCCACTTTAGTGGACCCAAGAAACAACCCCACTGAAGTGGGAACTACGTACTTCCTCAGATGCTCTTCAACAGCGCCACAACCGCCGGCGGAATCTGAAAGATGCACAGATAGCCGTAAACCACGGCGGCGACGCCCAACACCACCGCGAACGCCCAACTTGGCTTCAGAACCTCGTACGCCTCTTTCGAGAGAATTCTGGGCAGGACGTAATACAGTCCTACGGCGACCCAGATCGCTTGCAGGGCCGTCAGCAACACTCCGTCGAGAATGGCCGCCAACTGGATCACCGACACGGGCTCCCGATTGGTCGCATACACGATGATGACGATGGTAAGGTTCGTCAGGAAGAACAGGCCCAGAAAGAACCGGAACTGCCATTTCCAGGGGACATTTCGCCCGATTGCAGGAATGCAAATCCGAGACGCATCGGCCAGCAACCGCGGCCAGCCGGCCAGTTGCCCGGTCAGGGTTCCCACGAGTGCGGACACCCCCGCGATCAGGTAGATCAGGCGTCCGACTTGTCCCCAGTTCTGCGACAGGATTTGGGAGAGCACCTCGGCGACCTGTTTTCCCTGCGGGGCCTGTTCGAGCGGTCGCAACACCCCCGCGCCCGCGATCAGGAATCCGCCCGTGACGACGATGCCGACCGACATGGCCACCGCTGCGTCGGTATAGACCACGCGACACCAGCCCTTGATTTTCTGGGCGGCCGCGCGGGTGAGGTTTCCCAGCGCCGACACATCGGCCGGTTTGCCGTAGCCGCGATCCTGTGTCATCCCATAGTTGGCCCCGATGACCCAGTAGGTGTACCACACCTGGCTGGCAAATCCCCCCGCGGCCCATCCCGTCAGGGGGATGATCTCTTTCCACGAATTCGCGTTTCCGGTCTGTTTGACGGCCCAGTCGGGAACCGGCGGGACGTGAAAACTGAGACCGTACAGCACGTCGTGCAATCCCGGGAATACGCGGGAGGCGATGTACAGCACCGAGACAATGATGATCAGGACGAACAGACTCATGACCATTTTCAGAAGATCGAAGGCATTTGTCCAGGCCACCCACAGCGCGAACAAGGCCGCGACCGCGCCGCAGATTTTCGCGTCCACGCCCAGCAAATGATGGAGGAAGTTGCCCGACGCCATGGCCAGCGCCCCGATCGAAAGCGTCGCGGCGATGAACTGCACCACCAGGACGATCCAAACGGCCCAATGGCGCGGCCCCGGCATGCGGTCGAACATGTCCACCATGCCTTCCCCCGTACAGGCCGTGTAGCGGGCGCCGCTCAGGCCGATCCAGCATTTCAAGAAGATGGTTGTCACAACTACCCAGAGGACGCCAATTCCCAGAATGGCCCCGGCGCGCGGGGACAAAATGACCTCGCCCGAGCCGATGAACTCGGAGCACCAAATCATCGAAGGCCCGACCATGCCCAGAATGGCGAGTCCGACGGGAGGTGTCCTGAGTGCGCCGGCGTTGTCTGTTGCCGCGTTTTTTGCCATGAAACCCCTTTCCTGCCGCGTTGAGTTACGCGCACAAAACACAAGCGGCTGGTTCAAATCAAGAGGCAAGTGGCGCAGGCTGTCAGCCTGTGGGTTCTCCCGGCCTGACTGAGATTCGCGCACAGGCTAACAGCCTGCGCCACTTCCGGTTCGCAGATTCATCCAATCAGACGAACTTGCGAATCTCAATCGGCTTTTTTCCGGGCGGCGCGGGGGTGAAAATGTCCGCGCGTTTGAGACCGAGCGCCTTCGCCATCTCGACGCAATAGTCGAGTTGGCCGACGCCGAGGCCGTGGATGTTCGACCCGAACGAGAACTTTGCCCCCGCCTGCTTGGCCATTTTCAGGAAGGCCGGCCGCGGCAGATTGTAGTTCGAATTGATCTCGATCGCCACGTTATACTTCACGGCCGCCGCGATGATCTTCTCCATGCGCGCCGGCGTCCACAGCTCATCAAACTCCTTCTGGAGGAGAGCGGGAAGAAAGGTCGGGTTGGCGATGATGTCAATCGGCTCGCGCGCGATCACCGCGACGTTGAAGTCCGTGTAGCGATCCATGAAGTCCTGCTTGTCTTCGATCTTCACTCCCATTTTCCACAGCTCGACGCGCTGGCCGTCTTTCTCGGGAAAGGTCAGAGCATCCGAAAGAACGTAGTCGAGCCGGGCCACGACCTCTTTCGAGAAGCACGTCGGCCAATTGAGTCCCTCGGCCTGGATGCCTTTATAGACGGGTTTTCCTTCGAGCCTTGCCAGGTAGCGTTTCATTCCCTCGTCGTCGCTGATCAAATTGGCGTACTGGTTCTCTTTCGATCCCGCGTGCTCGACGATGCCGAACTTCACGCCGCGCTGTGACGATAGCTCGAGCGCCTTTTCGAGCGTGACCACCTGGTCGAGGTGGACGTGATAGTCCACCAGCGGGAAATCGAGACCTTCGCCTTGCGCGGCCGGGCTTTCTCCCGCAAAAGAGCTCCTGAGAAGTGCCGGGGACGCCGCCGCCATTGCTGCAACGCCGCCCAGAAAACGCCGCCTTGCGATCGGTTTGCTCATTGGTTTTCACCTCCGTGGGTTTATGAGGGTGTGTCACCGCCGGATGACACCCATGCTATTCCGCCATTTTCACGGCAATTCGCTTCGCCGCCAACAAGCGCACCGGGCCGAGCAAGCCGGACTCCAACAGGGGAGTCTCTTTCCACGGCGAACTATACGTCAGGGCGTGGGTCATGTTGGTTCGGCAGAATCGCTTGTCTTTCGGCAATCCGGCGTCTCCGATCAAGCGATTGGCCCACAGGTTGGCGACCTCGACGACCAGACGGTTGGCGCTCGGTTTCACCGCCCGTGTGACGTCCACGCGAAACGGGGGCTTCCAGAGAATGCCGAGCGGCTTGCCGTTGACCGAGACATCGGCCACCGCCCGAACCTGGCCCAAATCGAGAACGATCTGCGTGTTTTCTCTCGTCATCTCCGCCGGAAGGTCGAACTCTTTGGAGTAGGTTGCGATGCCGGAAAAATACTTCACTCCATCTTCCGGGTCTTCCGTCCACGACATCAATTTGGGGAACACCTTCGACGCCGGCGCTCCCCAACCCTTGGGGAATCGAACTTCCCAAGGCCCCGTGATTTCGTGGGCGGGCGGAACCTTCTCGACCGTGACCGTGGCTTTCTTGCCCTGAGCCGTTTCGAGAGAATAGGTCCCCGGCTTCCACGCCAGCAGCTCGACGCTGCTTTGCTGGCCGGGGCGGACTTCAATCGCCGGCAATTCCTGCGGGCTTCCCGATGAAAGGGGAAGAATCTGCCCACCGTCGCTGCGAACCGAGACGATCCGGTCCGTGTCCGCCTTGTCGCGAAACACAACGAACACCGACCCCGCCGGAGGCAGTCGCAGCGGCACTTTCGTCCCGCCTTCGACGACGTCATAGACGACCTGCTTGCGCCTCTCGCCGGTGTCGGGCATCCACAGTTCGGGCTGTTTGCCGCGGACGCGGAACGTGCAGTTCGCTTCCTCCCAACGGAGGCTCTTGTTGCTCACAAAATAGATGTCGGCGTCTTTCGTTCGGCGGTGAATATAGTCCAACGCAGTTTCCGAATTCCGACTCGTGAAACTGAAATCCGGGCCGAGGCCCCGCGTTTGGAGAACGTCGCGCAGGCTTTGGCCCCAGACGATCCGGCCTTTCCCGTACGAATGCTCCTTCACCTTGTCGCCGTCGCAATCGGCCCACAGCTTCTCGGCGAGGGCCTTGACACGCTCGTCGCGGCGCGGGAAGTCCGACAGGCCGTTCGACCGGGTCGGCTTGCGTCCGACGACGGTCGCCCCCGCCTGGACCAGTTTCTCGATCTTCTGCAACACGTCCCAATCCATGTCCTCGCGATCGGGCAAGACCAGCAACTCATAGCTCAGGCCGTCGGGCAGCACGATGCGGCCCTCGCGGACTTCCATGCGGTCCAACAGCGCTTCCGCGTTCGTGACATCGTAATCGTAGCCGAAGCCCAACGACGGGTCCACCTGCTTGGGCGGGACAAAGTTGAACGCCTGGTCGCCGTAGTAGTAGCAGACGTCGCCGACGAACAGCCCTTGTTGGAGCAGAGAACAGCAACGTGCCAGGTAGGCGATGAACGGCTTCGCCTTCGGCCACCAGGTGAGATTCACGTTGATGTGCGTTCCGGCGTGATAGACCCAACCCGGCAATCCGGCTTCGGGCGGATTGTGCGCGAAGGTGTGAAACGTAAAGTGATTCGTCCCATCGCACATCGCGCGGTCGGCCAGCGGCTTCAACTCAAACGGGCCGTCGAGCCAGTGGCGCCAGCTGGTGAACGACTCCATGTCCACGACTCGCCTGCCATAGATGTGCGACGCGCAGGCGGTCTCCTTGACCACCCAGAGCGTGTGCTGGTTCCAGAACTCGCCCCGCAGAATGTCCACCGACCCCAGAGCCTTGAGGGCGTCCACCGGGACATTGTGCGTGGGCGGGCCGGGGCCTCCGGCTTCGGCGCACAGCAGCAGACCCTGCTGGTGCGACATCTCGCGGGCCTTTCGGTAGAAGTTGTCCACGATGAGGTCGCCGAGCGTTTTGTCGAAGTCGTACTTGAATCGGTCGGTCATCTCCTTGTTCTGCACGGTATATCCGAATAAGACGGGCAGGTAGGGCGTCATGTCGTAGCCGTGGCGCTGTTGGAATTCTTGCAGCAGCCGCGGCGTCCAGATCAGACCGCGAACTTCGTAGCTGCACAAATAAAGATATTTCAGCGCCGTGTTCTCGAACGATCCCAGCCCGCCCTTCAGCCGATCTATGAGGTACTTGAAGTGCATTTCGGTTGCTTCGGGATTGAAGTGGTCAATCACCAGCCCGCCGGAGTTGGGGCCGGGAATCGCCAGTTGTTGGCCCGTGTTGGCGCAGACCAATCGCAGGATGGTCCATAGGCCGGCCGGAACGTCCCACGTGAGCCGGCCATTCTTGTCGAGGCGGCTTGTGAGGTTGACGATGGACTTCGGGTCGGCGATCCGCTTCTCGGCGCTTTCGGGAAACGCCAGCACCGCAGTCTCGCGGGAATAGACCGGCGATCCGTCAGCCGTCCGGGGACTGGTCTTCGGAAAGGAGGGAGAGGGCAGAACCTGCGAGAACTGAACCGGCCCTTTCACGGTCACTTGCGACTGATACAACGCCATGCTGGCGTGTTCGGGCGTCACCCACGGCCCGCCGGCATTCCAACTGCTCGACGTGACGAAGCCGATGTCCACACCCAGCCGTGTGGCTTCCCGGATCGCATGGCAAATCGCCTGGAGCGACTCCGGTCCCATGAAAGCCGGCCCCGCGGGAACGACGCGGTCGGGATCGCGTGCGCCCACGTCGAAGATCAGCGCGCTGCTCAATCCCTTGTCCTTCATCTCTTCGAGGTCGCGGGTCAGCTGAGGCAGGTTGACGTTGCCGTTCATCCACGCCCAATAGGCGCCGGGGCGGGCCGACGCGGGTGGATTGAGGAAGCCGTCGGCCAAAGCGGAATCGTCGGCGCGAGGAATGTCGCCGCGAACCGAAGGCTTCACTTCTGCCGCCCGGGCCGTTTCGGGGGCAGAACAAAAAACGGCGACAAAAATCGCACCCAACCATAACCATGATCTGCGACACATGATCGCGACTCCTCACTCGTTGGGAGTTCACGCTTCCGCGTGGTGTTTCGAGTTCGTAGTTCCCATTTCAGTGGGGTTCTTCTCCCGCCGCCTAAAGGCGGGACTACCCTGAGAATGAGTTCGTAGTAGCGCCGCAAGGCGCGTTGAAACATGGGACCTGACGTGCGAACACCGGTCACACGAAAACGCGCCTTGCGGCGCTACTACGAACTTCTCATGCCTTTCCGGGTGACGCCGAAAGCGCCATGAGCGACTACGAACCGCTTTTCTTGAGCGTGACAACGGCGATCTCATACACGTTGACGGCGGGAACGGTAAACGTCGCCACGCCGTCGGCCTCTTTGGAAGTCAGTGCAATGTCGTCCTTTCGCTCGGGACCGGCGAGCGTCACGCTCTGGAGACTTGTTCCTGGCGGCAAGCGAAGACGTACGGCGACATCCTTGACCGGTCCATCGGAGCGATAGTTGACCAGGTGAACGAGCCGTCGGCCGGGCTGTTCCGTAAACTCGGCGCAAAGGCCCTTGGGTGCCTCGACGGAACACGAAAAACCTCCCTCGCAAGCCCGCCGAATTGCGGCGACCGGATCGTCCTTCTCGGAAATGCGCACGACGTTTGCGGCCTGAATCTCGCCAAAAACGTCTTTCGCGCGAGGGATCATCCATTCGTCGTGAGTCGCGACCGGGCCGATCACGCAGACCGTTCCGCCCTCATTCGCATATCGTCGTATCTGTTCAATCTGCGCGTCGGACAGCGCAACGCAGCCGGCCAGAACGAGCGCGCGATAGCGTTTCAGATCGCTGAGGTACTGGTCATAGACAATCTGAAACGGCACTCGGTTCTCGATGAGCGCCTGCTCGACCGCCGCCGTCCGCGCGGTGTTCTTCGACTCGCTGAAAACTTGCGAGGCGAAGCTGCGCAGAACCGCCACGTCGGCGATGACGGTGGCACGGCGGAGAAGGTCGCGGCGCGCCTTGAAAAAACGCACCGACGCCTCAAGGTCTCTCGAAGCCGCATCCTTCGAGCCGGGTTCCACCGACAGCTTTCCGTACTCGAACCAGCAAATGCAGCCCAGGCAGTCGCGGTTGAACGCCATCGTCTCGGCCAGCTCGAGCGGCTTGCGGCAGTAAGTGAACGCGACGTTGTTCATCAGGCGCGCGACCTTGTACGTCCGAATGCGCGACTGGAGTTTGCCGTCGCTGAAACCGGGCGCCGCGCCTTCGTCCCAGAACGCCTCGCCCCCTTGGAGAAGTCGGCCGTGATCTATCGGCGGGCGGATGCCTTCGCGCACGCCGCCCGGATTGCACTCCATCAGAATGTCGGGCCGAAGCGTCCGAGCATAACGGGACATGGCCCAATACGAATCGGCCAGCGACTGGCAGGAAAAGTCGAGCCACGCGCGGCGGAGCAGATTATTGACTGGCCCCGCCGTCGCCGCCGTCAGCGTCTCGGTGTCGCGGAGGTCCAGCTGCCCGAGTTGCGACGGCGAGAGTCTCTCGCGGAGAAACCCGCGAAATCGCTCAATCGAAACCGGCTCGCACCCCGGCCCGACGCTGTAGTTGTCGAGATGAACGAGATCCGTCTTGATCTCTTCGACCGCGAATCGCAGCACTTGGCGATAGAACGCCTGAGCGTCGGGATGATTGCGATTCCAGTAGTAGCGATACTTGGCGCGGCCGTAGGTCAGCGGCAATCCCTGGCGATCAAGCACCGTCCAGTCTTTGGCCGCCGGGATTTCTTTGAAGAAGGTCTCCCAGCCCATTGTCCCGCTGTTGGTATAGACGCCGACGCGAAGGCCGGCGTCGTGGCAGAGCTTTGAGAAGCGCACCGCGTCGGCCATGCTCTCGCGTTCGGCTTCCCGCCCGAACGCCTTGTAGCAGTGGGCCATGACGAAGTTGACGCCAAGCGCTTTGAGCTGGGCGACCATTTCGGGGCTGTGTTCGCGCTCGTAGGCGGCGCGCTGGTCGGCGGTGGGAATCAAGCCGTCGCTGCCGTCGCGGCGAACGCGAAAGGGGAGCGGTTCCCAACTTCCGGCCATGATGATGCCGTCGCGCTCGAGCCAGTCGGGCCGCTGGTCGAGCGGCAGGGTCAGCGATTCGGCATGGGCCAGGCCGGCCAGAAAACCGCAGACGACAAACAATCGCTTCATGTCCATTTGGATAGCGTTCCCTTCTCCCGCCTGTGTGCCGCGAATCACTCTCTGGGGAACAGCGGTTTCTTCACCAGGTTGGCCATCGCCTTGACCTCGCGTTCCTCCTCGGGAACGAGCGGCTTGTACCGCATCGCAAAGTCCAGCGCCATGCGGAAGAGGTCCTCGTCCTGCGGCGGAATCGCCGCCGCAATCGGCTGGCTCAGCGTAAACCGCAGCGACAGCTCGGCGTCGTGGGGATTGCTCAGAGGCTGATACCAGAGGTAGCCATACTTCTTGTCGCCCGACTGATCCTCTTTGGAATCCCAGTTGCCGCGAATGCCCGGCTTGATGGCGATGCGCGTCACGTCCTTGGCCTTCGCCTTTTCAAGAATCTGCGGCCCGAAATCTCCCTTGAAATAGGCGGCGTAGTTCAACGGAAACATCACCGAGTCGAACTCATAGCGGTCCATGGCCGCCAGCGCCGCCCGGACCGTGTGCGCGGTGAAACCCAGGTGGCGAACACGGCCTTCCTTCTTCGCCTGAAGGAAGGTCTCCATGGCGCCGCCCTTCATGAAGGCCGCGTCCACGTCCTTCGCCACGTCCACGATGCAGTGCATCTGATAGAGGTCGAAATAGTCGGTTTTGAGCCGCTCGAGCGAGCGCTTGAGTTCCGCCTCGGACTCCTCGCGGGTCCGCCTTCCTGTCTTGCAGGACAGGAAAACGTTCTTTCGATACGGCTCGAGCGCCGGTCCCATGATGACCTCGGCTTTGCCATAGGCGGGCGCAACGTCGAAATGGCAGACGCCGCGCTCGACCGCTTCGGCCACGATCCGGTTGGCGCGTTCTTGTTCCTTTCGCGCAAACATCAGGCCGGGGAACCCGATGATTGAAAGCTGGATGTCGCCTTTGCGGCCGTAACTTCGTTTGAGCAACGCCGGCGCGTTCGAAGAGCTGGCTGCCCGCAGCGGCTCCGGCGTTTCGGCCGCCGGCAGGATGCGATTGATTGCCAGCGCTGCAGTCGAGTACGCGGCTGTTTTCAGAAAGTCACGTCGTTGCATAGGATGCCTCCTGTCCCATTTCCGATTCTATGGCCAAAGTTGCCTTGTCGCCATGGCTATTGCAGGGCGGGCGGCGAAATCGCCTCGCCCCGTTGTTGCGCCAAACGCTCGTTCTCGCTGTATGCGCCGTAGAACGTCACGTTGCCGTCGAGCCAAATGTAGAGGCGGCGGCGGTCCGCGTCGGTCAAGTTGACCTCGCCTGCGTGGTTGATGTCATCCAAAATCTTCGTGAGCGGACTCTCATCGGCGCCGCAACGACCGGGCCGGGTCACATAGCCCGGAATGCCGCGGCCCCATTCGTACCATCGGGCGAATGCCTTCAGAGAATCGTAGGAGCGGGTGAACTCGCCGGCCGGCTCGCCGGTCAGAACCAACTTGCTCTTGCCGTTCCCTTCTGTGCCGTCGTGACATCGCAAGCAGTGGCGATCCAGCACCGGCTGAACAAGTCGAGGGTAGCTCCAGGGCCGCGTGCCGTCGGGACCGGGCGCAATGATCGAAGGAAGACGATTCAACGCCTCCGGGCGAAGGTTGGTCGGAGTTGCCCCGCGCGGTTCGTGGCAGCCCACACAGCCGCGGCGCTCGCCGGGCTGCAAATACGTGATGCTGCGCATGCTCTGCACCGCGCGGCCTTCGCTGTCCACCGCCTGAAAGTAAAGCGGCTTTCGCGCCGGCGCGCGGAAGTAGGCCGACCCGTCCGCCTCGACCGGAACCGTCCCCAGCAGCATCCGCGTACTTTCGGCGTTCGCATGGCCCAGACGCGGTTGATTGGCCACATGCGTCTCGGATTTCGGCAGCACCTGGAAGACGCGCAATTCGCGGATCGGCCGCGACGACGGCAGCGGGAAAAAGCTCTGCCGGACATCGCTCAACACGAACTCGCCCTCGTCGCCGAGGTCAGGATTGACGCTCGTCGGAATCGCCGGCGGCGTCGGTCGCGAGGCCAGAGGGATCGGATACATGCAGCAAATGCCCGGCTCGCGATAGAGCAACTCCAGATTGCCGAAACGATCCATCAGATAGAGGCCCGTTTCCGTGTCGCGGTTTTCTTTTGGCCCCATTCCCGGCAACGGGTCGAAACTGAACGAGACCAGAAAGTAGTTCTCCGAAAGCGGCCAGGGGCTGTGAAAATAGCTTTTCGGCCAGCCGGGCGCTTCGGGAAAACAGACCTCGGGCGTCAGCGCTTCAATCGCCCCGAAATCGTCGTCGCCGCTGGCCGGATCGAGGCCAATCCGGTTCGGATCGAGGATGACCAGCGATCCGCCGACGTCGGCGTGATGGGCGCCGGCGACAAACATGACTCGGTTCGAGCCGGGAATCGCGTGCGGCTGAAAGCACGCATTGATGCGCGTGGTGTAGTTGCCGAACAGCGCGATCGGATTGGTGCCGTCGGGATTGCTGATCCACAGGCCATGGAAATTCGCCGCCGAACGGTCCACGTAGTCCCACCGCGTATAGACAATGCGTCCGTCGTTGAGGACCGACGGATGCCATTCGTTGGTCTCGTGGAACGAGAGGGTCCGCGCCTTCGAGCCGTCGGCCTCCATGCGGTGAAGCGTGTAGGAGGGCAGCGGCTCCCAGGGGTTGTGACAGCGGCCGAATCCGCCGCGACGGGTCGAAAGAAACGCAACGCCGCCGTCGGGCAAGGGGCATGGGTCGAAGTCGTCGTCGCGGCCGTCGGTCAACGGGCGAAGGTTCGAACCGTCGGCGTTCATGGCGAAAATGCGAAAGCAGCGGCGTTCGGCGGAGTAGTAGTCGGGCTTGGTGGCGGCGCGTTCGGCGAAGGCAAAGTAGATCGTTTTGGCGTCGTGCGAAAGGGCGAGTGTGGTGTAGTTGCCGCGCGGCAGACGGCCCGCCACGAGGTCGCGCGCGGCGAGCGAGCGGCCGGGCTGATCGAGGACGTACACGCCGCCGCCGGCGATGTTGCCGTAGTCATAGAAGTAGCCAAGGTACTCGTGCAGCATCTGGCAGATGAAGCGACGGCGCTTCAGAAAGACAATCGGGCGGGCGCCGAGGAGCGGGTTTCTCAGCGCCGCATCGCGCGCCAGCCAACGTGCCTCTCGATAGGCCGCCAGCCGCGCGGTCTCATCGAGCGAATCCACACCGCCGATTTCTTTCCGAAGGCGTTCGAGCCGCGCGGCCTCGCGGTCGAAGTTGGGCGCCCCGGGCATCCGGCGAAGATCGTCGAGCAGCCGGCCGGCGCGTTCGACCGCCTCGCGGACCGCTTGGGGGAATTCCGGCGACCGGCCCCGACGTTGCTCCTGCGCCGCCCAGTCGGCCTCGACCGCCGCCCGAAAACCCCGCATGTCGCCCGCCGCCGCCCCTGAGACCTCGAACCTCGTCCCGAGCAGCGACCCAACCGCGACGCATAGGGCGAATGTGAACCGCTGGGATCTCTGCGAAACCATCGCGATGCTCCTGAACGAGTTCGTAGTAGCGCCGCAAGGCGCGTTGAAGCACGGTTCGTAGTAGCGCCGCAAGGCGCGTCGCAACATGGAACCTGACGCGATAACACCGATCCAGAGGAAGACGCGCCTTGCGGCGCTACTACGAACTTCACTTGCGGCGCTACTACGAACTTCTCATCCCTTTCCGGGTGACGCCGAAAGCGTCATGAGCGACCACGAACTTCTCACACGCGCCCTCAGCGGTCTTCCGTCAGATACATCTCGCCGCGGCCAAGCCGATCATACCATGTGAACTTGAGAATCACGGATGTTCCCGCAAACACCAGGAGCGCAATCCACATCCGGCCATATTGTTGGATCACCAGGTAGATCGGCAGCGCCACCATGCTGGTCTGCCAAACCAGGCCCACGGCCAGGTTGAACAGGTCGCGCCGGAAATCCTCGTTCTTGCGGAAGTTCGGATTCTCGGCGCGGAGCTTTTCATAAATCGGCCGCCAGAAGCCCCACGGCCGCACGGTGCGATAGAAACTCTTGAGAATGCCCTCCGGTTCGGGCTGCGTCGCCAGACAGACCACGACCGAGGCGAGCGTGCCCAGGGTGAGGATGATCAGAAACACATGGATGGGGTGAAGGTTGAGCGGCGCCAGTCCTACCAGTTGGGTGAACTCGCGCTTGTTGAAGAAGGACAGACCGAGGGCCGACAAGGTTCCCGCCGCCATGCCCGCGAAGAAGCCGTAGCCGTTGAAACGCCACCAGTGCCACTTCAGCACGTTGGGCACGACGAACGCGGGAACAATGGCCGAGACCAGAAGCTCCGTGATCGAGTGTACCGACTTGGTCACAAAGCCAAATGCGATTCCCAGCACGATCACCACCACCGAGCAGATGTAGCCCAGGACCACGTAGCGGCGCGGCGGCGCGCTGCGATTGATGTAGCGCTTGTAGATGTCGTTGACGACGTAGGCCGCTCCCGAGTTGACCGTCGAGACGTATGTGCTCATGAAGGCCGCCAGCATTCCGGCAAGGATGATTCCTTTGGCGCCGACCGGCAGATGCCGGTTGACGACGGTTGGCAGGATGACCTCGAAGTCCACTTTTGTTCCCATGGCGGCCAAATCCTCGCGGAAAAACACGATTCCCAGGACGCCGATTCCCGCGATCAGCAGAAAGCGCGGGGCCAGCGAGGCGATGGACATCATCAGGTTCTCGAGCGCCGCTTCGCGCGGGCTGCGCGTCGAGAGAACGTGCTGGATGGCGTAGTTCGGCGTCGGCCCGGCCATGCTGACCAGCACGCCCTTGAGAAACAACATCGCCACAAAAAAGAAGAACAACGAATAGCCGTCGCCGCCCTGGCCAAAGGGCGCGTACATCTTCTGGTTCAGCTGGGGAATCAGGTTCGACCAGTCGAGGTCCAGTCGCCAGCCAAAAAACAAGCGATCCCAGCCCGCGGGCACGCCTGCGAGAATCTGGTCGGAGGTGGTTGCGCCCATGGCCACAATTCCGATGATCACCGCGGCCACGCAGATGAGCGTGAACTGGATCATATCGTTCCAGACGACGCTATACATCCCGCCGGCGACGCAGTAGATGCCGGTCACGGCCATGATGATCGCGGCATACGTGTTCTCGGACACATCCCAGGGGAAGAACGACTTGGTGAACTTGCCGATGCCCGTGAAGGCCATGCTCAGGAAGGGAACCACGCTGACCAGCGCATAGACGACAATGCTCAGGTAGGCGAGCTCTCCGCCCGGGCCGCCGCCGAACCGCGTGCGCATCCACTCGGCCCCCGTCAGCACGCTCGACCGCCGCACCCACGTCCCCAGATAGACCATGCGAAAGATGACGTTGAACAGCGGCCAGACCCACAGGAGCCAGACCGCCTTGACCCCGTAAACGAACAGCATGGTGACAAACCACATCGTGCCGGAGATATCAATGCCGCTCGAGCCGTGGGCAATGCCGATCATCCACCAGGGGAGTCTCTTGCCGGCCAGGAAATAGGATTCCGGATTGCGCGCGGCCAGCTTGGCCGCCACCCAACCGATGACGACCATTAGGATCAGATAAACGACGATGATGACGATGTCGAGGGCGTGCATGGGGTTCGGTTTCCTTGTGACGCAGGATGACAGTCTTCCTGGATTTCAGATGCACAGGGCGCGCCGGCTTTCAAGCGCCGCAGGGACAACGAATTACGCCACTCTGATGATCCGGCCCTTGCGGCGGGCGATCTCGATGATGGCGCTCTCGTCGTCGGTCTCCCATTGCCTGACGCCGCAGGGGATGGGTCCGATACGGCGATCACTGCGCGGCCGTACGTCAGCCCGCAGTCACGGACGCCGTTATCGCAACGGCTGCAACGACGGGTCAGCGATCGTCCGGCCATTCGTCCAAAGCTCGTACTCACTGAGGTCCATATCATCGTTCCAGGAGATACCATAACCGCCGCTATCCACTTTGACTCCGCGAAAAAGCGCCGGATTCTTCAACAAAGCGAACTGAGGCTGCGACAGCAACGGTGCGCAATCGTATATCTTCTCCACGTCGTTATCGAAACGGACCCGTAACCGGTCATCTCCAACGGGGAGCACGGACTTGACTCTCGGAACTCGTTCCACGCAGATATCACTCCAAACTGGGCA
>Ga0315274_10006295_pt1 | contig 17299 bp, 14 predicted proteins | sample YL17G02_20_MG_FD_203700 | JGI IMG/M metagenome (GOLD analysis project Ga0315274, IMG submission 203700) | Sediment microbial communities from Yellowstone Lake, YNP, Wyoming, USA - YL17G02_20 | ecosystem: Environmental > Aquatic > Freshwater > Lake > Sediment | place: USA: Wyoming | collected...
TTTCCTGGGCCGTTATCGCGTCGGCTAATCTCTGGCCATTTGTATTTGGACTATATTTAAAGACCCCTCCGAAAACCGCGGCATTGGTTTCAATGGTCGGCGGAAGTATCGTTGCTTTAGTCTGGCTAATTCTCGGTAACCCATTTGGTATTCATGGGTTTATCCCCGGCGTGCTTGCCAGTTTATTGTTTTTTGTTATTATAAGTTTAAGCGTAAAAAATGTTGACAGAATTAAATCTGATGTTATGATTTAATATGAAGAAAAATATAGGGGGCAAAATGAATAGTCTAAAAATTATAAAAATAATGAGTTGTCTATTGTTATTAAATTTAACAATCGGACTGCATTTATTGGCACAAAAACCATTACCTAATCAGAAACCGTGTTTATTCGATGGCGCAATCAAACCAAATTCAGGTACTGCTAAAATGCCTTATACTGCGTCAGTTCATTATTATGACCCGGATGGTAAAAAACCTTCGAAGATTCAGGTTTTCGTTGATGAAGTTAGTTTTACATTAAAATTGTCAACTGGGAAAATAAATGACGGTATTTATAAAGGCAAATTAACTCTACCCCCAGGTGAACATTCATATTATTTTTACGCTGAAGACGACGGTAATAAATCGACCAGATTTCCAAGATATGGAGCGAAGATGGGACCTTTAGTTGGTGTTACGCGACCATATTTAAAATCTGCCGAACTAAGCAATGGTGGGCTTCTCCAGAAAATCGGAACGGATAAGACAATTTATACTTATACGGTAAATTATAACGACCCTCAATATTCCGCTCCCCAGAAAATATATGTCGTCGTGGATGGTATAATGTATCCGATGTCTTTACACAATGGCGCACCTGAAAAAGGAACTTATATCGCGGTCTTAAATCTACCTGCAGGAAAACACGCCTATTATTTTAAGGCGATGGATTTTTTAGGTAACTGCATCTCGCTACCAAAAGTTGGTTTTGTCCGTGGTCCGCAGGTAACTGAGACTTCTAATAATTCGCCAAGACTTTTCGATATGAAATTAGAACCCGGTATCGGATACAGTTCGACATCATATTCATATTATATCACTTATCTTGATGATGATTTTGATTCACCATCATTAATTCAAGTTGTTATTGATGGAGAAACATATCTTTTAAAATTATATCAAGGTAAAAGTTATAATGGCGTTTATCGTTTTCAAACAAAGCATTATATTGGTAATTATCACAATTTTTATTATTACTGCGAAGATGGTCGCGGTGGTAATTATCGAAGTCCGGAAAGTGGTACATTTCATGGACCGGTCGTTGTAAAATAATTTGGAGGAAAAATGATAGAAAAAAAGAAACTTGTTCAATTCGCAAAATTTTTTCTTATGTTAATCCTAATGGTAACCGCATTGTCCAGTATTTGCAAGAAGAATAAAGCACCTTCAACGCCTGACACTCCAAGTGGACCAATATCTACCTACAATAGCAAATCAGAAATATATACGACTAAAGCCTCTGACCCAAATAATGATAACGTTAGAATCGTCTGGGATTGGGGTGATACTAAAATAGACACTAGTGAGCTTGTTGCTTCAAATGAAGTAGTTCAGAAAGGCCATGGGTGGGCGAATGCCGGACCCTATAGTATAAAGGCAAAAGCCCTCGATGAAAAAGGATTAGAATCTGGTTGGTCAGGTTCACTGAGTGTTAATGTTGCTTATAATTCTCCGCCACGGATTGACTCGATTTTAGGACCAGGACCAAGTCCTTATTATGCGTTGCCAAATTATTGCTTAAGGTTTACGACAATTGCTCGCGATTCCACGGATAGTGTATCTGTTAAGTTTATGCACAAGAAAAAGAGTGCTGCGAATTATACCATGCGTAATTGGCTTGGACCAAAAGCGTCCGGTTCAACCTTCCGAGATTCGGTAACTTTTAGCGCCAACGATACCTTTTTAATACGTGCTATTGCAAAAGATACCAAAGGGTCACAATCTGATACATCACAACCTATTTTTGAAGTGATAGTCAGCGGACCCTTATGGCGATTTGCCACGGTCACTCCACCTGACGAGACAACCGATTACGATTTTGCTAGTTCTCCGGCACTCGGACAAGACGCAAGCGGCAACTGGCAGTTAGTTATCGGAGCTCATGATGGATGCGTTTATGGTATTAACATTGCTAATGGAAATAAAATTTGGCGCGGAAAATCGGTTTCGGCATCCCAAGTTGACCCCGAAGAAATTTACTTTAACGCCACGCCCGCATTTAATCAAGCTTTGGGCCGTGTATATGTTGGCAGTGAAGAAGGCGAACTTTATTGTTTTACTACCACTGGCGTAAGAAAATGGAATTTTCCGGATAGTTCCTATGAAGGACTCACCTACTTCCAAATTGGTTCTTCTGCTACATTTACGGGCAATCGTATTTATGTCGGTTGCGACGATTATGTACTTTATGCTCTTCAGGATAACGATACGCGTGCCGATACGGTATGGACATATTATACCGGGGGTGAAATTGCTTCTTCCCCAGTACTTGATGCCGCAGGAAATGTCTATTTTGGAGATGACTCAGGTAATGTGACATCTTTGACACCATCACGACAAGTCCGTTGGCATAAATATCTCGGTATCAGTGTTGGTTCATCTCCAACACTCACTTCAGACCGTGTTTATGTCGGAACCGACGACGGATATGTTTTTGCATTGGATTTAAATACAGGTAATACGATTAACGGCTGGCCATTTACCGCTGAAGACGGAGTTCGCTCAACCCCGGTTATCGGTATTGATGGTTGTATTTATTTTGGCTGTAATGATGGTTACTTATATGCCTTGACCACGGCTGGAAATCTAAAACCTAATTTCCCAGTTTATTTGAGTGACGACGTAATAACATCAACACCGGCAATTGCCAATAATGGAACTATCGTCGTATATGTCTCGGAAGATTTAGTCTATGGTGTAAGTCCGAGCGGAACGATTTTATGGCAAGTTCTGCTTCCTGGTTATGGAAAAGAAAAGATATTAAAACATAAGAGATTCGATACTTTCTATCCTTCACCGATAATAGGTCCTGATGGAACGGTCTATGCGGCATCGGCATATGCTGGTGTATATGCGGTAACGAGAACCGCAAATAATCCGTTAGCGAACACGGCTTGGCCAAAGTTCCGCCATGATATCCATAATACCGGTCGGACTGATGGTACTCGATAAAAATACATTAATAATTTATAGACCCCTGATTTATTCAGGGGTTTATTTTTTTATTGACATTTGGATTTTTTCTCTTATGGTATAATATAAATGAATAAATATAAGTTTAACATAATAAGTAATTTCTTTAATAAAAAAGCACAATATTTTTGTCTTGCGCAAATTTTCGTTAGCTTGATATACGCTAATAACCAACCGCCAATTATTCCCACATGCGCTAGCACACAACTCATCAGTGATACAATAAATGCAATCGAATTCACGACTCTAACAACTGACCCCGAAAATGAAAAAGTATCCTATCAGTTTGACTGGGGTGATGGATTAATTTCAGATTGGTTACAACTCACTAATTCTGGCTATTTGTTTTCTACCGATCACTTATATAAAATTACTGGAACTCACTATTGTATGGTCCGTGCCAAAGATGATTCAGGTAATGTATCCGATTGGTCAGCTCCCTGCACATTATCGATTTTACCATCGTTATTGAAGTGGCAATACGAATCCGGTTCTGGTATTTACTCGGGCGTAGCATTAGGTTTTGCAAATGAGATATATCTAACGTGCGAAGATGGAACATTACATTCACTTAACCCGGATGGAACCTTGCGATGGAAATTTGCGACACTCGGGTCAATTTATTCTGCTCCCGCAATTGGCACCGATGCAATTTATATTACTTCGACCGAAGGCAGAATTTATGCGATTGATTTTAGCGGCAACGAACTTTGGAAATTTAAGATGGATCTATCATCATATTCCACTCCGGCAATTGGAAAAAACGGAGCGATTTATTTTGGTTGCGATGACGGCAATATTTATTCATTATCGAAAAATGGTAAATTATTATGGAAATATAAAACCGGCGATGAGATTGCCGGCGCACCGTCAATTAGTAAAAATGGTACGATATACTGTGCCTCCGATGCAATTTATGCTTTGGATACAAAAGGGAAACCAAACTGGATATTCCGTCCCTCATCCGAAGAAGATGGCTATTTCTTTGCTTCCCCTTCAATTAATAACGACGGAATAATATATATTGGTGCAACCGACGGTGCGTTGTATGCAATTACTGAACAAGGGCGGATAAAATTTCGCGCGTTAACACCCGATGAAGACGAAATACGAGCGGGGGTTGCAATCGACAAAAAAGGAGTAGTTTACTTTGGTTCTCAAAATTATGTATTGAATAAAAAAGAGCTTTATGGTGAAGTTGCTCCTGTTTTTGAAACCGATTATTATATATATTCAACACCGGCTATCGACACATTAGGTAATATCTATTTTGTATCCGATGACGGATATTTTTATTGTTTAAGACAAGATGGCAAGTTATTATACAAATGGCTAATTGCGGAAGATAGCAAAGAAATTATGTATAGTCCTTCGCCACTGATTGCTGATGATGGTACGGTTTATGTCGGCTCATGGGATGGAAAACTTTATGTTTTTTCAGGATTTGCGCCGTCCGTAAAAAGTAATTGGTCTTTGTTTCGTCATGACCTTCAAAATACTGGTCGAATCGAATAGTGATAAATCTAAATAATATTGGTGCCGACCGACTACAAAGAATACCATCCTATCTCTTTGCCGACCTCGATCGGTTAAAAGAAAAATATGAATCAAAAACCGGAAATAAAACCATTGATTTAGGGGAAGGAAACCCAAAGTTAATACCCGATAAAAAAATCATTAGTGAATTAGTAAAAGCTTTAAATAATCCGGAAAACCATCAATACCCAACATATTCAGGAACTCTTCAGTCTCGTATTGCTGTCACCAATTGGTATAAAAGAAGATTTAATGTTCATTTAGATCCAAAAACTGAAGTTGCAATGCTATTAGGCTCCAAAGAAGGAATTGCTCACCTTATCTGGTCGATAATCGATAAAGATGATGTTGCTTATGTTCCTTCACCATCATATCCAGTCTATCAAAATCAGTGTTTGCTTGCGGGTGGTAAGATTAAAATATTACCATTATTAGAGGAAAATAGTTTTTTACCAGAAATTGACCTAATAAAACCTGATAAAAAATTAAAATTATTGTGTCTAAATTATCCAAACAATCCCACCGCAGCGGTAGCCCCTTATACATTTTATAAAGACGTTGTCGATAAAGCACTTAAATATGGTTTTTATTGTTTTAATGACAATGTTTACTCAGAACTATATTATGATAAACCACCGCATAGTATTTTAGAAATTCCCGGTGCGAAAGAATGTTGTGTTGAGTTTCATTCTCTATCTAAGACCTGTAGTATTGCAGGATGGCGTATTGGTTTTGTTGTTGGTAATAAGGATATTATAAAATCACTTCTCAAAATAAAACAAAATGTTGATTCTGGACCTTTTGGCGCAATCCAGGATGCCGCAATATTTGCATTGAATAATATTGAACGCATCGCTACTGCCACACGAAAAGAATATTATAAACGATTAACTTTATTAGTCACCGGATTGAATAAACTAGAATGGCAGGTAAGTATGCCTAAAGCGACATTTTACCTTTGGACAAAAATACCTTCCCGAAAATACAAAAATGATTCATTAGCTTTTGCTTGTGCACTTTTAGCGAAGACCGGTGTTCTTGTTGCGCCCGGTTGTGGTTTTGGTAATGAGGGTGAAGGATATGTGAGATACGCTTCAATTGTCTCGATAGAAAATATCAATCAAACAATCTATCGCCTGTCAAATTTTAATTAGTCTAATGAACATTATTGTACAAAAATTTGGTGGCAGTATTTTAAAAAACATAAAAGCTATCGAACAGGTTGCAGAAATTATCGTTAAGACCAAAAATAAAAATAATGCAGTTGTTGCAGTAGTTTCAGCAATGGGTAATACTACTGATTCATTATTAAAATTAGCTAAAAAAGTAAATCCTGATTTACCCGGTCGTGAAACAGATATGCTTTTAACGATCGGTGAACGAATAACCATGTCTTTGCTTTCTTTAGCAATTCTGAGAAGAGGATATGATGCGGTATCATTCACAGGTTCTCAAGTTGGTATTATTACCAATGATCAACATACTGACGCCCGGATTATCGAAATAAAAGGCAATCGATTAAAAGCAGCGATAAACAACAAAAAAATCCCAATTATTGCTGGTTTTCAGGGGGTAAGCCTCAATCGTGAAATAACAACTTTGGGACGTGGTGGTTCTGACGTGACGGCAGTCGCAATCGCTGCTTATCTTAATGCTAAGCAATGCGAATTGTACAAAGATGTTACCGGTGTTTTCACTGAAAACCCAAAGGATTTTACTAATCTAAAACATATACCAGCAATTACTTATCAAGAAATAGCCGAATTAACAACCTCTGGTTGTGAAGTCATCCATCCACGAGCCTGTGCGTTAGCTTCAAAATATAATATTCCGATAAAAATTAAATCATTTTCTGGAAAGGATTATGCAACAATGATTGGTAACAACAATAAAACCGATACTAAAAAAAATAAAACCTACACCGAAAAAGCGTTTGTTCGTGCTATTAGCCATTCGCGTAAACTGTCCCGTTTGTCATTAGTCGCGGTTCCACACGTATCGAAATGTTTACACCAAGTCATAGTTCAGTTAGCACAAGCTCATATTCCTCTCTTATTTTTTGCGCATGGTGTTCCCTATCACAATAAATTCGACCTTTCGTTTATTGTTAATGATGAGAACTATAAAAAAGCAAAAATCGTATTAGAAAATGCGGCAAAACTTGTTAATGCGGAACAGCTACTAGTTGTTAATAATCTTGCTTCGATATCATTAGTTGGTCCCGGTATAAGCAGTGATATCGTAATATTTACAAATCTCTTCGAAACCTTACATAAATTGGGAACTCATATTGATGCTTTTACCAGTTCCGAAATGAAAATCACCTGTTTCGTCAAACAAGAAGATGTTCAATCAACAATTCAGGCATTACTAAAGAAATTCAAATTATTAAATAATAGCTTGAAGAGAAAAAAATAATGGAAAATACAAAGCAAGAACAAAATTGCCCCGATACTATTAACGAATCAAAGGTTGATTTATCATTGACTCAAAATGAAGAAACGAAACTTGAAACTTCCATGATGGATAATATCGAACGACCAATTTCACCTAAAATAGAGCTAAGAAATATAATCGAAGCTTTACTTTTTGCCGAAAATAATCCGTTAACACTAAACCGATTTATCGAGATTACGAACAATAATCCAGAAGATATTAATCAAGCAATTGGAGAATTAAATAAAGAATATGAATCATCTAATAGATCATTTAGGATTGAAAAGGTTGCAAATGGGTATCAACTTTACACCCTACCCGAATATAGTCAATGGGTCAGAAGTTTATATAAGAATCCTTATCATCGTTTATCCCGTGCTGCGTTAGAGACGTTAGCAATTATTGTCTATAACCAACCGATTACGCGACCTGAAATTGAAAAGCTACGTGGAGTAGATTGTTCAGGTCCGTTATTGACCCTTTTAGAGAGGAAATTAATCCGTATCGAAGGTCGCGCAAGAAAACCAGGTGGTCCATTTTTGTATGGCACAGGAAAAGAATTTTTACGATATTTTGGTATTTCATCGCTGAATGATTTGCCAAGTAAAGAAGAATTAGGAGCTTTTTTACAAAGACAAGGTGACCAAAACAAATAACGGTATTATTGTCTGGGGTATTATAATTAATGATGTTAATCTGATTTCAGAAATTGAGCACATTTTACAACCCGATTTTGGCCGAATCGTTTTAAAAAGCTCTGCTACGCCTTTTAATTACACAGATTATTACGAAAATGAAATGGGGAAAAACCTTAATCGGTTATGGATAGTAACTAACAACTTTGTTTCGCTTGATAAGATTGCTGAAATAAAGCATTACGCGAGAAAAATCGAAGACAAATTTCGTAATGAACAAAATAATAGAAAAATCAATCTTGACCCCGGTTTCTTGACTTTATCCAATTTTGTCTTAGTCACCACCAAAAATTACGGGCATCGGATTTACTTGAAAAATGGTATATATGCTGAAGTCACTTTAATATTTCGCAATAAAAGTTTTCAAGCACTAGAATGGACATATCCGGATTATCGCGAAGCAATATCTTTTTTTAATGAAGTTAGAGAATATTATAAAAAAATTATTGGTGATCAGAAAAAATATTGAATACTTGAAAATTAATATTATTTTGCTATAGTAACTAATATGCGCAGTCGTTTTATTAAAGAAGAAATTGGCTATACTGGTGACCAATTACACTCTTTATATTCATATGACAACTATGGTATTGCCGGTGATTCAATTATTTCCTTTGTTGGTCCTTGTGATATCAGTCTAAAAGAAATTGTTGATTTAGAAGATGCCAAAGCGGGTAAAAGAATCTACGTTCCAATGATGTTACATTTTATTGCTGAGCATTTTGACATCGATTTGGAAAAAGGAATTCTTCGGCAATATTTACTTGTTGATATTGTTAAAGATGTCCTTAATGAAAAACTTGGAAAGTATATCGTCAAACGTATCGAAGGAGACTTGTTTATCAATGACGCAAAACTCGGGATGTCGGCCGCAACCGCATCACCCGTTTCTTCACTAATTCATACCGGTATCAATATTATTGCACCGGAAAATACAACCACGAAAAATAAAGGTCTCAAAGATTTTAATATCGACCCAAACGAATTATCTGCCGAGATACTTGAACGCTACACCAAAGAAAATGAAAAGATAAATCTTACTCGCTGTAAGACCCGTTGGGTTGAATAGCTTTTCTTCTTAACATAATCAATTTAAATCATGACAGAGCCTGAAGTTCTCATAATTGGTGCCGGACCGGCGGGTTATGTATCCGCAATCCGATTAGCTCAGTTAGGAAAAAAAGTTTTAGTTGTTGATGAGGATGAAATCGGAGGAGTATGTTTAAATCGTGGATGTATTCCCACTAAAACTCTGCTGCATTATACCAAAATAATATCGGAAACAACTAAACTGAATAAATTTGGTATAAAATTTAGTAAACCAGAAATAGATTTTAATATATTTAATCAGCGAGTAAAAGAAATCCCTGCTCGTTTACGTAGAAGTATTATATATCTTTTCCGAATCAATGATATAAATTTCATAAATGCTACTGCTCATTTTACTAATAATAAAAGTATTTTATTAACATTACCGGATGGTTCAACCCAGACTATAAATCCACGTTATATAATAATCGCAACAGGTTCTGAACCGTTAGCATTAGCAAATATTTCAATCGACAATCAGACCATAATAAATTCCGATAAAGCACTAGAAATCTCAGAAGTTCCAGAGAAATTGATTATAATCGGAGCTGGTGCAATTGGCCTCGAATTCGCAACAATCTACAACCGACTCGGTAGTAAAGTTGAAGTTATCGAACTTATGTCTCAAATTTTACCAGGCACCGATTTAGAAATAGCAAATCATTTAATGCAAATAATGACTAAACAAGGTATCAAATTCCGTCTTGACACCAAACTAATTAAAATAGATAGAAGCAATGTCCTCAATCTTCATATTTTATATAAACAAAAAGAGGAAATTACAAATGCTGATAAAATTCTTATTGCCGTTGGACGAAGTTCGAATTTAAGCAAATTAGGTTTGGAGAATACTAATATTAGATTAACCGAGAAAAAATATATCCTGGTTAATGATTATTACAAAACGTCACAAAAGGATATTTATGCAATTGGTGATATTATCGGTCCTCCGCTTTTAGCACATAAAGCAATGGCTCAGGGAATTTTTGTTGCAGAGAAAATTGCTGGTAATTTAAATATAAAATTACCTCAGCTTATACCAAATTGTGTATATACTGATCCCGAATTAGCCACGGTTGGGTTGACTGAATCTGAAGCAAAAGCCTTAAATTACGAGCTTTTAATCGGGAAAGCACCTTTAATCGCAATTGGACGAGCACATACTTTGGGTCAAATCGAAGGTCTGGCAAAGGTTATTATCAATAAAAATACTAATCAACTTTTAGGTGCCCAAATATTAGCACCGGAAGCATCAAATCTAATTAATGAATTAACATTAATAATAAATTCTAAATTGGACATCACTCAAATTTTAGATACAGTGCACCCCCATCCCACATTATCGGAAATAGTTGTCGAGGCGGTTGCAGCGGCTTATAAAAAAGCTATTCATATCAAGAATCATTAACCGTGAGACAAGAAAGCCTAAGTTTTTTTGACTTGGGAATATGTAATTATAAAATAGCTTTAGCAAAACAAAAAGATTATTGGCAAAAAAGAGTAAATAGTGTAATTCCCAATACTTTGATTTTCGTCGAACACCCGCCGGTATTCACAATTGGTAAACATGGTAATAAATCAAATCTTTTAATTACTGAATCTTTACTAGATGAAAAAAATATTCAGTTATATCGTATTGACCGTGGCGGTGACATTACGTTTCACGGTCCGGGACAACTTATCGGTTATCCTATCTTTATGCTTAATAATCCGTTAATTGGTTTAAAAAAGTTTATTCACAAAATCGAAGAATGCTTATGCAACTCTTTAAAAGCATTTAATATTAATGCAATAACAAAATATCCTTCTATTGGTGTTTGGGTCGAAAATAAAAAAATCGCTTCGATTGGCATCGCGGTTGCAAAACGAGTATCTTATCATGGGTTTGCTCTAAATATATCTACTGACTTATCTTATTTCCGATTTATTAATCCTTGTGGTATACAACAGATTGAAATGACCTCAATGAATCAGATTCTTGAAAAAAATATATCTACCGAATTAGTTAAGATAAAGGTCAAAAACGAATTTATGAGAATATTCAGTTAAAATGTTTGTCCGATAAATTAAATTATTTATTGATGCAAATAAAACGGAGCGGGAACTGATTTGGCTACATTGCCATAATTATCTTTTACTAAAGCGCACCAATAATAATAGCGAGCAATTGGAAGTGTTATTGGAATCGGTATCGTTGTGATACTTGATTGAATCGTATCCGCACTAAAAGTAAATAGATGCATCGGTTAAATAATAAACTTCAACTCTATAACTAAATGAAAAGAAAACTGAACACTACTCCAACTGCAATAAAACCCTGAAAATGCTGTTTTAAAAGGTTCAATTGGTTCTGGTGCTTCATAGATAATTCGGTTAAGTCTTATAATGAAATTTGAGCATCGGCTATTGGATCACTAATTTCAGTTATTGCTCGATCAATAATTTTGCTATAATTTTAATGTAGCGATTTCGGATCGTAAGGATTATCTCGTTCCGGTATACATGACAATAATAAAACTTGTATCACTAACCCAATTTCTACTACGTATCTCACCAATAAATTCTAAGTTAAATCAAAATTATGTCAACCCCACAATTATGCACAGGAGTATAATGATATTGTTTCTATATTGAATGTTACTTCAACTTTTGTATGCATAAGGGCGGGGTCAATATATTAATCTCGATGCCCGATAATCGCAATATTTCTTTGTAATGAGTTATCTTGCCTCGCCGAGTAAAAAAGCTCAGTACTACAAGAACTGCATAAAGCAATATCGGCAACTTCTTTTATTCCTATTTTCTCTAATACAATTTGATTTATTTTTTTTATATCGATGTATGATTTATTATTGCGGAGGTCAATTGCACCAGTAATATGATATTCACTGATTATTCTTTCAAATTGTTCGATAATCTCTTTTGAGACATTATAACAACACAAGCCGATTGACGGACCAAATGCATAATATATTTCGTTAGGATTACCATTAAACTTCTCCTGCATCATTTGTATCATTTTCAGAACAATCAGGCTTAATGTACCCTGCCGACCACTATGAACGATTCCGATAATTTTCTTTTCAGGACTAAATAAATAAATTGGTAAACAATCTGCAACTCGGATGCCTAAAAAAATATCTGGTTTGTCAGTGAACAAACCGTCACCTTCTAATTTATAGTTTTCTCGAAAATTTTCTGACAGATAAAAAATTGTATCTGAATGAATTTGTCTTAACAGGTTAACTTGTCCGATATTAAAATTTTTCTGAATCCAGGCAAGATTCTGTTGGAATAATTCCGGTTGCACAGCATTAAAACCCAAGCCACCAACTCGTGTAATAAAAAGACAAACCAAATTCTTAAGTTTTGTCTCACTGAACTGCAGTCGAAAATATTTTACCCCTTGCTTTTCTTCCAATACCCACTCATCCATAATTAGCGAATTCGGATATCTTTGATTACTAATTGCAGTTTTGATTTTCCGGCAAAACTGTGTTCATCGAAAGTGTAGACAATATCAATATGGTCTTCTTTGCCTTTTTCTAATTTTAAAATACTCTCGCTGCGACCAAAGGCAATCGCTTCGAAGACTTTATCTTTATGTTCTCTTACTTTAAATTTAAGATGGTCTTTACCGACAACTCGCGGAAATCCGACGATTTCCAAACCATTGGTCATAAAAGTCGGGCAGGGGTTACTTTGACCGAAGGGCTCAAAAAGTTCAACGATATTTAATAAATTGTCATTGATTTGATTCAGGGAAAGTTTCGAATCGATATAGAGTTTCCGTTGTAATGACTCAGGTTGCAGATGCTTATCTGCATATTCGTTCATTTTGGTCGAAAAACTATCAATGCGATGCTTTTCTAACTCGACACCGCAAGCATATTTATGTCCGCCAAACCCAATTAAATCATCCTGACAATACTTTATCGCTTCATAAATATTAAAACCCGAAATACTTCGTCCTGAACCTTTCGCCTTATCCGCTCTTAATGATAAAAGAATCGTAGGTCGATAATAACGGTCAACGATGCGTGAAGCGACAATGCCAACCACGCCTTCATGCCATTTTTCATTACTTAATACTAATATCCGATTCTTTGCTAAATTAGAATCGTCAATTATTTTCATCGCTTCGACCAGTATCTCATTTTCGATAGTCTGGCGGCGACTATTTTCCTGATTTAATTCCTGAGCAATAATCTCTGCTTCATTCTTATCATCAGTTACGAGCAAACGTACTGCTTTTTCTGCCTGAGATAAACGGCCGGCGGCATTAATTCTTGGCGCTAACATAAAACCAATCTCGTAGGGTGTAATTTCACGTTTATTAATTCCGGCTACTTTTAGTAATGCTTGTAATCCTACTTTTTTGGTTTTCGGAATCTGCTGTAAACCGAATTTAGCAAGTATCCGATTTTCCTCAGTCAACGGCACGATATCCGCAATCGTGCCTAATGCAACGATATCTAAATGCTCGGTTAGATATTCCTTCGGTTGATTTAATGCAGATAATAAACCCCATGCCAATTTAAATGCCACTCCAACACCACCCAACTCAGAAAAAGGATATTTTGAATCGTGTCGTTTCGGATTAATTATCGCATGAGCATTAGGTAAGTTTTCTTTAGTCTCATGGTGGTCGCAGACTATTACTTCCATATCGAGTTTTCTTGCCATATCGATTTCCGTGAAATCAGTAACACCACAATCAACCGTTATAATAAGATTAAATCCTTGCGATTTAGCGTATAATATCCCGGTTTCGGATAATCCATACCCCTCTTTAACCCGATTCGGAATATAAAAAGAGACTTTGGCACCGACGGTTCTTAACGTTCTTAAAAGCAATGATGTCCCGGTTACACCATCCACATCGTAATCCCCGTAAATTAGTATCGGTTCTTTTTTCTCAATTGCCTGGACAATTCTTGCGACTGCTTTTTCTAAATCCAGTAATAATTTTGGTTGATGCAAATGCGCTAACGAGGGATTGAGAAAATCATTGATTGATTGTAAAGTTGTGTGTCCCCGTTCAAAAAGAATTGCGATGATAAACTTGGGTAAGTTTAAAGCCGATGCAATTTCCGAAATATTTTCATTTGAATTTTGGGACTGAATTACAATCCAATTGTAAGAATGATTTATTTTATTGCTTGCGTTATTCACTTTTGTTTAATATAGCAACAAAGCAAAGCAACGTCAAGTAAAGTTAAATAACTTTATATAAACTAAGTATAAATAAAGCTCGTGATATATACGGAGTTAAGCAAGGCTAAAACCTTGCCCAACAATTTACTTTTTCGGTTAGAGTAGGGCAAACCTTCAGGTCTGCTTATATACTAAAATCTAATCTTTCTTATCCTTGCATTTTGCAATCCAGATGTAGCAAGCCCAGAAGATTACCGAGAATAAAAAGAAAGCGAATACAAGACCGATAAAACAAAATATACCATATCCCATTCCCATGCCGCGCATTGGATGCATCATTCCATATCCACCGCCGCATTGAGCAAAAGACATAGATAAAGCGATTAATAAGCCTAAAATAATCCTTTTCATTTTTTTCACCACCTTTCTTTTTATCTTTAGAATGAGTCAGGGCAGACCAGACCGTCAGGGAACGGGATTGTCTGCGGCGTATATGTGACTAGTCCCTGATATTGCCTTTTCCTGACTCATTCTAAAATTAATTACCAATTGAAGCCGGAGTAAAAATCATCTTCCTCTTTTTTATTTCAGCCTCTATTTCTAATAGTTAATAACTTTGCAATAACTATTAACTCTTTTTCTCTTTACCTTTAACAAACCAGATATATACTGCCCAGAAGATTAAAGAAAATATAAAGCATGCTAAGACAAAAAAGATGAAACCGAAAACAGCTCCTTGCCACATTGGCATTTGGTCACAACCACACGTTGGACATTCTCTGCCGGTATGGGCAAAACTTAGAGAAACTACTAATAATATTAGTAATGTAATTAGTTTCATTTTATATCACTCCTTCTCAGATTTAGCAAGGATAATGCCTTGTCCCACGATTATTAAGTTATATTAGATTTTAATGTGATAAATTTGCTTGTCAACAGAACAAAATATTTAATTTGACGGGGTGAATGTAATTTCTCCACGCTTTACTTCAACCTCAATCTTCGTTGGTTTTGACTCTAATAGAAATTTGGCTAACGGATTTTCAATTAACCGCTGAATTGTTCGCTTTAATGGTCGGGCACCATATTCTGGGTCAAATCCTTGTTCAACGATTTTCTCCTCAACCTCTTTGCTGAGTTCTAATTTAATTTCCTGTTCTGCTAATCGTTTCTGTAATTGTGATATTTGTAATTCAACAATCTTTTTCATATCTTCTTTAGTTAATGAATTAAATACAATTATTTCATCAATCCGATTTAAGAACTCAGGTCTAAATACCTGTTTGAGTATTTCAAGGGTGCGACCCTTTAAAGTATCTGTTTGTGTAAGGGTCGCACCCTTATTAAATAGCTCAGTTCCAACGTTTGATGTCATTATAATAATTGTGTTCTTAAAATCGACGGTTCTTCCCTGTCCATCGGTTAATCTACCATCATCTAAAATTTGTAATAAAACATTAAACACATCATGATGTGCCTTTTCTATTTCATCTAATAATATAACCCGATATGGACGTCGTCTCACTGCTTCGGTTAATTGTCCGCCTTCTTCATAGCCAACATAACCCGGTGGTGCGCCAATTAATCGCGAGACCGTATGTTTTTCCATATATTCACTCATATCCAATCTTACCATCGCATCTTCAGAATCGAATAGGAATGCGGCAAGAGTTTTAGCTAATTCGGTTTTACCAACACCGGTTGGACCTAAAAAGATAAAACTGCCAATCGGTCGGTTTCTATCACCAAGACCAACTCTTGCTCGTCGAATCGCATCCGATATAGCATTGACCGCTTCATCCTGACCAATAATTCTTCGATGTAAATATGATTCAAGATTGCGCAATCGTTCTTTTTCTGATTCAAGGATATTTTCAACCGGCACACCAGTCCATTTTGATACAATTTCAGCAATATCTTGTTCAGTTACCTGTTCGCGTAACAAAGTCTTGCCATTCTTTTGGACTTTTGCTAATGAACTCTCTTTTGCCTGTAATTCTTTCTTAAGTTTAGTTAATTTAGAATATTCAAGTTGCGCAGCTAAGTTCAAGTCATAAACCCGCTTTGCCTTTTCAATCTCAAGCATTGTCTTTTCAATCTCGGCTTTTAGATTCTTAATCGAAGTAAGTAAATCCTTTTCTTCCCGCCATTGCAGTTCCAGATGTTTCTTTTTATCTTTAAGCTCAGCCATCTCTTTATCAATTCCCTTAACCTGTTCTTTGGCTTCGCTGTCATGCTTTAGCGAAAGCTTTTCCATTTCAAGTTGCATAATTCTTCGGTCAACTTCATCTAATGCAACTGGTTTGGAAGTAATTTCCATCTTCATTTTAGCCGCTGCTTCATCAACCAAATCAATCGCCTTATCTGGTAAAAATCGGTCGGTGATATAACGATTAGATAATACTGCGGCAGAAACTAATGCGGCATCTGATATTTTCACGCCGTGATGAATCTCATATCGCTCTTTCAATCCTCTTAAAATTGAGATTGTATCTTCAACATTCGGTTGTGAAACATAGACTGGCTGAAAGCGTCTTTCCAATGCTTTATCTTTCTCAATATATTTACGATACTCATTTAATGTGGTTGCACCGATACATCGCAGTTCTCCACGGGCAAGCATTGGTTTAAGAATATTTCCCGCATCAATTGCACCTTCAGCCGCACCTGCACCGACTACGGTATGCAATTCGTCAATAAAAAGAATGATTTTACCTTCTGAACTCGACACATCTTTAAGCACGGCTTTTAGCCGATTCTCGAACTCGCCACGGTATTTTGTGCCAGCAATCAAAGAACCCATATCAAGCGATACGAGTTTCCGTTCAACCAAACTTTCTGGTACATCCCCCCTGATGATTCGTTGAGCAAGACCTTCGACAATTGCGGTTTTACCAACACCCGCTTCACCAATTAAAACTGGATTATTTTTAGTTCTACGGGACAGAACCTGAATTACCCGACGAATTTCGTCGTCTCGACCAATCACCGGGTCTAACTTACCTTGTTTTGCTAATTCGGTGACATCTCTTGAGAATTTTTGCAATGCTTGATAAGTAGTTTCTGCTTCGGCATCTGTAATTCTCTGATTTCCTCGTACTGTTTTTAATACACCTAAAATTTTATCTCCACTAATTCCAAACTCTTTAAAT
>Ga0315274_10006296_pt1 | contig 17299 bp, 10 predicted proteins | sample YL17G02_20_MG_FD_203700 | JGI IMG/M metagenome (GOLD analysis project Ga0315274, IMG submission 203700) | Sediment microbial communities from Yellowstone Lake, YNP, Wyoming, USA - YL17G02_20 | ecosystem: Environmental > Aquatic > Freshwater > Lake > Sediment | place: USA: Wyoming | collected...
CGGCTGGGGCTGAAGATTCCCGGTTATATGACCTTTTTCGCGTCGGCTAACTTAACGGCGCGCAACACTACCAGCAACGGCATCCGAATTTTTTCATCACCTTCAATGCGGCACGACGCCTCAAGTTGGCTGGGGCTTGATGACCGCCGCGAGCAGACCTTCCTGGATCACAGCTATCAGCTTACCTACCATATGAACCCCAAGATGAAGCTGAAAGCGGCTTATCGCAACAGCCGGAGCTGGACCAATCCCTATTACCTCCGCCTCAGCCGGAATTTTCCGGACGACTATTCCCAGGAGGATGTCAACGCTGCATTTCAGGCCTGGACGGGCAATGACTCCACTTATACCTACGTTCACAGCGCTGACGATGACTTGGATGGTCGGGTGGACGAGGAGGCGTTGAACGGCAAGGATGACGATCTGGACGGGCGGGTGGATGAAGACTTGCAATCTTACGAATTCAACGCGACGGATCACAATCGGTTCTCGACCATCAACGACGAGCAGTTGCTGCTTACGTGGAACCATACGCTGAATCAGCGCACCTACTACAATGTGAAGCTTTCCCGTTACAAGGCGGAGCGGACGCTTAAAGGCGCAAACAAGGATCCCGACCAATATGGCGAATACGCTGAATCGTTCACCGACCTTCCCGATTCCAAGGGCAAATATAATGGGAACTACGACGTCGGCGAGCCATTCGTGGATAAGGACAGCGACGGGGTATGGGACGAAGGCAACCAAGCTAACAACTACCTGAACTACCGCGGATTCTTCTTCACCGGCGACGGATTGTCGGGCGATGTCGGGCAGCTTGTGCCGTCTTGGATAGAAGAAAAGTCGTTCGTTTACGGCGTGAAATTCCAACTAACGAGTCAGCTCCACCGCAACCATCAAGTCCGCGCCGGATTGGACTACAACTACTTTGACATCCACTCGGGCACCTACCCTTATCCCACGATTGATAACCTCGGAAAAGGCATATACACCGACGTTTACCGCGTCTATCCCGCCGACGGAGCCCTGTATCTGCAGGATAAGATGGAATACCAAGACATCACATTGACGCTGGGCAGCCGTCTGGACTGGTTCACGGCGGGGGATCAGGTTCGGCACGTGATGGCGTTTGATACGTTGAATCCGAACTGGACCCCGAACTATGTGCCGTTTGACGTGCCGGAGCGGGTGAAGTCATTCGTCTCACCGCGGCTGGGAGTGTCGTTCGCCATAGCGGAGAATGCCTATCTGCATGCGCATTATGGGCACTTCTATCAGAGACCGCGCTGGGACGATGTGTTCACCTCCGTTAATCAATCCCAAACCGGCGGAACCCCGCTGATAGGAAACCCGGACCTTGACCCGGAGAAGACGGTGGCGTATGAGGTGGGAGTTTCTTACAATCCGTATAAGGATTACCTGGTTGACGTGTCCGGGTTCTTAAAAGACATCAAGAACTGGATAAACACGCGGGACGGGAAGGACTGGTTCCCGGAGCATTTCGGGCAGCCACTCATCGGGCAGAACTATGCCATCAACGATAATCAGGATTACGCGTTCGCCCGCGGATTGGAAATCAACCTGTCCAAGGAATACGGCGCGAATGTGTCGGGACGCATCACCTATACTCTGTCCTGGGTGAACGCCAAGAACTCTTACGACATCGGGACGCAGATTATCCGCAGCGACTATGTTGAACCGGTTCAAGCGCTGCCGGCAGGTTGGGACCGGCGGCATTCGGTGGTGGCGAACTTCGGCTTGAACTATGGCCCTAAAGAGCCGCTGTTCGGAGTTCGCGGAATGCCGGGCGACTGGACATTCAACCTGCTGTGGAATATGGGCAGCGGACTGCCTTACACGCCTACCGACGCGAGCAATACCCGCATCCAGGGGCAGGAGATGTCCAAGCGCACGCCGTGGACCTACAACGCCGATTTAAATGCGGCGAAGTATTTCACCGTCGGGCGGTGGCGCACGAGCCTGTGGTTGGAAGTGCGGAACGTCTTCAACCGGCAAAACGTGCTGCAGGTTGACGACAACTACGGTCGCGCCGGCGAGCCGAACTCTTGGGACGATTACACCGGCACGGCGGGGTGGGTGAACGACACCTCTTCACCCGACTATGTTCAAAATCCTTATGCCGGACCCAACCCGGACGCTTGGGACAACCCACGCTTCCTGAGGCTTGGGTTGGGACTTCAGTTCTGATACCGGAAGAGGAACAAATATGACTAAAAACTGGCGAATAATCGCCCTGACGTTGGTTCTGGTCGTGGGGCTGACCGCTCCCCTGCTTGCCGGATATCGCGACAACGCTGGACCGGTGCGGCTGAAGGGGGTAGCGCAAACCGCGGCGGGCATTCGGGCGTTGACTGTTCACGACGTCGGCAATGTCCGTATGACGATGTCCAACTGGGGCGAGCAAGGGAACCCGGACGGTGTCCCCGGTTATTTCGGGTTTGAATTCCCGTTGGGTTCCGAAAACGACTTCCTGTTCAGCTCCGGCGTATGGGTCGGGGCAATGGTCAACAATCAAAAGCTGGTCTCCACCGGCACCGACGGCGACAACGGGACCAATGAATTTGCGCCGACCATTGACCGGTTCATTTCCACGTCCAAGCAATATTCCACCCTCGCCGGGCGCAATTATATTATGGGCGCCAAAGAGTTGGATGACGATGGAGACTGGACGCTGGCGGACGACCTGGATGGGAATGGACAGCCGTCAACCAACTGGGACGGCGGACGCGGCGGCATCGGACGGGATGACGACCGGGATGGCGCCGTTGACGAGGAATTGACCAACGGCGTGGACGACGACGGGGACGGCTTGATTGATGAAGATACCTCAGACGGGGACGACAACGGCGACGGGAACTGCAACTACGACCCCGAGCCGGGAATTGACGAAGACCCCGCGATGGACATTTCAGCCGACTACATTGACAACGACTTTGATGGGTTGGTGGACGCGAACGATCCTGATTTTGATGGTGACGCAGTCCCCGGCTCCAATGACGACGACGGCGACGGTTTGATGGATGAAGATGGCATCGCCCGCGGAACGCAGGAATATTTCACTGTTTATGATGACCGCGACCGGACGCAGGTTCAAAACCCGGATGCCGATGGTCACACACCCCTAAATTTGCTGGTGCTCCAGCGGAGCTATGCCTGGGGTGAGGCGTATGCCGGATCGTTTATCCTGGTGGATCTTATCATCCGTAACGTCGGCGCAGTGCCTTTGACTGACGTCTATTTGGGACTCTTCGCTGACCCGGACGTGGCGGCGAAGGGCGAATCGGGCGACCCGGCTTCGGTGGACGACTGGAACTTTTACGATTCGGCGCATCTAATGATGTTGCAGGGCGACGACACGACCGACGCCGATGGTTTTGGACCGGGGATTTTCGCGATGAAGGTGGTGCGGACGCCGGGGCCGGTTGAGAATTTAAATATATCCTTCAACAATTTTGGGCGGCTCGCTGGGGGCGACCCGGAGACTAACGCCGATAAGTACGATTTGATATCGGCTCCGTCTTCGGAAAATGCCCCGCCAACACCGGCACAGGACGACTGGCGATTCCTGATGGGAGTCGGTCCGGCTGAAGGCGGCTGGTTCCCCGGCGATGATGTGAATCTGTTGATGCCGGGGCAGGAGTTGCCGGTGACAGTAGCGTTCCTCGGCGGTTATAATGTTGCCGAGGTGCAGCGAAATGCGGAATGGGCGCAGCGAATTTACGACAACGACTTCCAGGGACCGGCGGCGCCCGACCAGCCCGAATTCTGGACGGAAGCTTTCCCGGACCATATCCGCGTTTACTGGCGTGACAACGCTGAGGGGTCGGTGGACCCCATAACGCAGCTCCGAGACTTTGAGGGTTATGCGCTGCAACGTTCCAGCGACACCAATTACTGGTTCACGCTGGCGCAATACGACCTAATAAATGTGCTGTCGGACCCGGAGTTTGAGCGGGAGAATCTGAACCTCGGAATGCCCTACGATCCCGGTGCACCGGTTGGAACGGGATGGAGGTGGGAGATTGACAGCACCGGGGCGTCGCCTGACACATTGGGGAGGGTCTATTGGCTTGACGACTACGACGTCCTGCGCGGGTGGACCTATTACTACATCGTCCGCGCCTTTGACCAGGGCGTCGGCGGCGCGGGAGTGTTGATTACGCCGGTTGGGCGCTCCTACCAGGTTGCTACGGCCGGTTATACCGAGGAAACAGCCACCACAGGCAGTGAAGTGGAAGGCGTCTATGTGGTGCCCAATCCTTACAAAGGTGGACACGAGCAGGAATTCAGCGGACGGGTGAAGGAAGACGCCGGGATAAAGTATTATCCGCGCAAGCTGTGGTTTATGAATCTGCCGGCCACAGGGGCTACGATAGATGTTTTTTCGCTCGCTGGCGACCATATCGTAACCTTGGAACACCCGGCGGGAGGAGACCTCTTCCTCTGGGATATGCGGAACAAATACGGGCAGGAGATAGTAAGCGGCATCTACTACTTCGTGGTGGAAGGATGGCTGCCACGTCAGAGCTGGACGCAGAAGAAGGGGGGCCCGATCAAGATTGACAAGTTTGTCGTGTTGAAGTGAGGGGTTTGGAAAATGAACAATAAACAATTATCAAGGCGCGGGTCTTTTTGGGCGCTCATCCTCCCACTGCTGACACTTGTCGTGCTAAATGCCGGATGCACCGACGAACGGGAGATGCCGGCGCAGCCGGAACAGCCCGGCTACAACGAAACAGTGCAACTGTTCAACCGGACAAGCGCGACAGGACAGGATTTAAGCGCGACTTTCCGCTTGCGGGATAACGCAGTGTCGGCGAGACTATATGTAACGGGCTTTCTAACGGCGGACGCCGACCTGAACCGGTATGAGCAGTATGGCTCGGAAGTTACAACACTGCGAGCCACGAACGACCTGTTGGACGCCCAGATAATCACGCTGGAGCTGCAGGACAACCTGTCGGTAGCCGATTCATTGCTGTTGGACAGCCTGCGCACACAGAAGGAGGCGAACCTGGATACCGTTGACGTGCGCACCGCTGCGATTGATTCGCTGGACACCTACCTTGACGACCGCTTCAAGATGGCGGTGAAGATGCCGGAGGATAATACGGTGTGGTATTATCCCAACGCCGTGTTCATTGATTCGGTGGCAGCGCCCTATCTGGGGTCTGGGTCAGCGGTGTGGGGACAGGGATTCTACCTGGCGCCGATTGATTCGGCGAGCGGCTGGCGCGGCAAGACGTTGACGCTGGAGTTGACCAGGTTCTGGGTGGCGGACGGCGGCTGGGATAAGGAAGGACCATATTTCCATCCTACCAAGCCGCCGCGCGGTTCGTCCTACGACATCCAATATCCAGTGGATGGCTGGCTGGGACGGATGACGTCCGGCAGCCACACCATTCAGTTCCGTTTTGCAGCGCCGGGGACAACGGCGCAACTTACCGCCAGCCTTTATGTAGTCTATAACACAGGGAGTTAACAAGATGACCGTATTCAAGGGAAATAGAGGCGCCGGTGACGTTCGGGCGATCCTCTTTGCGGGAATCGTCCTCCTTGTGGCGCTGGGATTGGCATCGCCGACGCAGGCCGACGAGGTGCAAAAGGCTGGAACGACAAGTATCCAAACGCTGAAGGTGTCCACCAGCGCGCGGGCAATCGGGATGGGGGAGACCTACTGCGCGGTGGCGGACGACATCCAGTCCATCTTCTGGAACCCGGCGGGATTGATTCACCTGCAGGGAACGGCGGCATATTTCGCGCAGATTAATATGCCCGCGAATGTGCAGTTCAACACGGCGGCGGCCGCCCGTAATATGGGGCGCTACGGTGTGTTGGGAGTGCACCTTTTGGCGATGAGTACCGACGATATGCCGGTTCGGACGATATTCAACCCTGAAGGGACCGGCGAAAACTTTATGGCTTACGATATTATCGGTGGGGTATCGTGGGCGCAGCGCTTGACCGACCGTTTCATCTTCGGCGCAAACCTGCGGGTGGCGCAGTCAGGGCTGGGGGATGCCAAATATACCGGGGTCTTGGGCGACCTCGGCACCCTCTACGAGACCGCGCTCCGGACACTTAAAATAGGAATGGCGGTCCAGAACTTCGGACCGGACATCAAGTATTCCGGCACCTATTTAGACTATCTGGATCAGGGTCGCCGCGCGAGGTCAACACCTGAGGAAAATGAGTTCACCGGCGCACCTCCACCGACCATATACCGGCTTGGGCTGTCGGCGAACTTCTTCACGCTGACCGGCGTCCCGCGCCAGCACAACTGGGACGGGATAATAGCGGTGGAAATGAGCCATCCCAACGACAACCGCGAGCGATTGAATGTCGGGCTGGAGATAACCTACTTGGACATCTTTTCACTGCGCGGCGGCTACAAATTGCGCTATAAAAACATCCTCGGCTACGACGAGGAACGTTGGACAACGGGATTCGGTCTGCGGATTCCCACCCCGGGCAATGTCAAAGTGGCAATAGATTACGCCTTTATGGATTTCGGGCGGATATATAGAGCTACGGAAGACTTTGCCGGGCATCCGCACCGATTCTCAATAGCCGTAAACTTTTAACCCACAGCAATGGAGGAGAATATGAAGAGATTGAATCTCTGGGTTGCAGCGGCGCTGTTGCCGGCGCTGATGTTGCTGTGGGGGTGCGAACCGGACGAGCCGGGCGCGCCGCTGGCAAATCAGCCGCCGACTACGCGGATTGTCGTGGCGCCGTTGATGGCTGATACATCCTACGTCTATAACATTGACTCCACGGCGGTGATTGACACCATTATCGTTGAACATCATCCCGACCATTATGTGTCCACTTCACCGATGTTTCACGTGCAGTGGTTTGGGAACGACCCGGACGGCACGGTGGAGGGATATTACGTGAGTGTGGACGTCGGACCGGAAGCGTGGACGACGCGCGGCGACAGCCTGATTTCATTTCAATCATCTACGCCCGACCCGAACGACCCGACACGGATGCTTGCGGTGCATACTTTGCGGGTGGCAGCTACCGACAACGAGGGGCTGAAGGACCCGACGCCGGCGGCGCAGACATTTGAAAGTATCAACTATCCGCCGGAAATTACCGATTTCGTCGCCACATTCCCCGAGGAAGCGAACGTGGGAGCGGGAATAGCGTTCTCAGTGGAAGCGTCTGACCCAAATCCTTCGGGATTGTTGTTCCGACTATCGGTGGACACCGCGGTAGTGGCGCCGTGGGACACGCGCGGGTCGTGGCAGTTCTGCAAGACCAGCGACGCCGCGATATTAGACGCCATAAACCAGGGAACAACGCAGGCGGTGGATATCGCCCGGCTACCGACGGGTTCGCACACCTTGAAAGTAGAGGTGGCGGATCTGGGTGGCGCGACAGCGACGCCCGAGAGTCGGGTAATAGTGGTCGTTGCTGCTGTGACGCCGATGATGAGTGCCATCAGCTCCACCTACGGCGCGGCTGATTACTACGACGACGGGTCCATCTTCTACCGCACCGGGACGACCACCAGCTTCACGATGTCGGGCGACGCCGGCACGTATTTCGGCGGAGTTGCCAACTTCCAATACCGTTATCGGACGCGGGCGATACCTGAGACACCGGCGGATACGGTCTGGTCTAACTGGGGCTCCTGGTCGGCGTGGGGCGGCGCGAGCTTCGCGATGGATGACCTGCCAGTGGGGCAATATGAGTTTGAGGCGAAATGCCGGGATTTCACAGGGACAGAGAGCGAGGCATTGTCTTATCAGGCATCCATCGTTGAACCGAAGTTTGACCGTCAAACATTACTCCTCGTGGACAAGACCACAGACGGCAACGGACGACCCGGCAGCCCGAGTGACGGACAGGCGGATGACTTCTACCGCGCGGTAACGGCGGGTTTCACCGGTTGGGACACCTCCAGCGTGGACTATCGGGCGGTCGGCTATCTATCGCCGCTCCAGCTCTACGACCGGCGGGTGGTCATTTTTTACGCCGATGACCAGTCGGGGATAAAGCTGACCGACACCACCCTAACCATATTGGGCGAGTATCTGGACTTGGGCGGGCGGATGCTATTTTCAGGTTGGGATTTGATCAATGCGTTCCTTCCGGATACAGCGTCTACAGCGTCATTCAGCAAGGGTTTTGTGTTCAAGTATCTTCGCTGCACCTCGGCATCGCGTAATAACAACAAGGATTTTACCGGCTTCACCGCGGTTGCCGCTTACGGCTACAGCGATGTGGAGCTGGACCCGGCGAAATTACCGGGGAGCTGGGTGGGTCTGGCTAAATGCTGGAAATTAACCCCGGCTTGGAGGGCGGATGGGATTGGCTTGTGGCGGAGCGCGGGACATATCGCCGGATTTGAAGGTGAGAACTGTGTCGTGCGCAACATTTCGCCGGTCAACGCGTGGCGGACCATCACCCTTGGTTTCCCGCTTTACTTTATGAAGCAGGATCAGGCGAAAGTCTTTATGGAGAAGGCAATCGCGGATCTAAACGAGTAGCCGCATCGGGGGTTTTCTCACCTCGCGCGTGTCCTCAAACCGAAGGCGCCCTGCTGTGAAGAACGACGGGGCGCCTTCGGTTCTCCACGACTGAACGCTTGACTTGAGCGGGAAGAACGGGTATATTTATCGCAGAAGTAATCCGCCTGACATCGGGCGGACTGAGTGCCGGAGTAGCTGAGTTATTTTTACTTGAGACAATCGGGGGGAGGTAGTTCAAACGGATAAAACCTGAGGGAACCGAGACGGAGCGCAAGATTAGGGTAATCATCGCCAAACCGGGGCTGGATGGACACGACCGTGGAGCGAAGGTTTTGGCGGCGGCGTTTCGCGACGCCGGGATGGAAGTCATCTATCTCGGGCTGAGGCAAACACCGGAGATGGTCGTGGAGGCGGCATTGCAGGAAGACGCCGACGTCATCGCGCTGTCGGTTTTGTCGGGAGCGCATATGACCATCTTCCCGCGCGTTAAAGAACTGATGAATCAGCAGGGGATGGCGAATGTGCTGCTGACCGGCGGCGGCATCATTCCACTGGAGGATATGACCGAGCTTCAGAAGTTGGGGGTGGGGAGGTTGTTCGGTCCGGGAACGCCGGTGGCTGAGCCGATTGACTACATCCGCGCGTGGGTTGCGGAGCATCGGCAGGGATAAGGCAAGACCAGACGGCAGGCACGCACCTGTCGCAGGTTTTGCCTTTTCTTTTTAGTGCGAAAGTGTGAAAGTCATCCGTCCACATTGGGCGGATTACAAGTGAAAGTGACAAGTCTCCAGACTTGAGACTTGTGACTTGACGCTTGTCCCTTTAATTGAACCGATAGAGGTTAAAATGTCCGGACATTCCAAATGGGCGACCATACGCCGCAAGAAAGAGAAGCTGGATTCGGCGCGGGGACGCACCTTCTCCAAGCTCATCAAAGAAATAACCATCGCGGCGCGAATGGGCGGCGGCGACCCGAACGGCAACCCACGCCTGCGGTCGGCGATTGACGCCGCCAAAGCCGCCAATATGCCCGCCGGCAACATTGACCGCGCGGTTCAAAAAGGCACCGGCGAATTGGAGGGGGTGAATTACGAAGAGGTTACCTACGAGGCTTATGGCCCCGGCGGAAGCGCCCTGCTGATTGACGTCACCACCGACAACCGCAACCGCTGCGTCAGCGAAATCCGGCACATGATCAGCAAGAATGGCGGTAATATGGGGGAGGCGGGATCGGTAAACTGGATGTTCCAACGCAAGGGGCAGATTGGTGTTCCGGCAGCCGGTGTGGACGAGGATGCGCTGATGATGGCGGCTCTGGACGCAGGCGCCGATGACGTCAGGTTGGACGAAAGTTACTTTCAAATCGTAACCGAACCGGATTCGTTGGAGCAGGTGCGGAAGGCGCTCCTAACAGCGGGGTTCAAGGTGGAATCGGCGGAGGTGGTCAAGCTGCCGCAGACCTTTGTCCCGCTAAACCCCGGGCAGGCCAAGCAATTATTGAGAATAATGGAGGTTCTGGACGAGCACGACGATGTGCAGAACGTCTGGTCAAATTGCGACCTGCCGGAAGAAGTGCTGGCTGAAGAGTGATCATCTTCGGGATTGACCCCGGATTGACTGCCACGGGGTATGGGATAATCACCGTAAACGGCAATCGTATCGCCCCCCTGAGTTGGGGGGTGATTCGCTCCGGCGGTGGAGAGCTTCCAGACCGACTGGCGCATATCTATAACGAGTTGCGGCGGGTGTTGGATGAACACAAGCCCGACATAGTGGCAGTGGAGGACATTTTCATCGGGAAGAGCCCCAGTTCGGCGCTCAAGATGGGGCACGCGCGCGGGGTGGCACTGTTAGCGGCAGCGAATGGGGGGTATCCAGTGCGAGAGTATCCGACAGCGGTCATTAAGCAGTCGGTAGTCGGCGGAGGCCGGGCTGCGAAACAGCAGGTCGGGTTTATGGTGCGGCGGCTGTTGGCGTTGGGCGAGGCGAAGCTGGCGGAGGATGCAGCGGATGCGCTGGCAGCGGCGTTGTGTTGTATGATTAAGGGGGATTTTCCGACTATGGTCAATGGTTAATGATCAATGATCAATGCAAAGATCAATTGACCATTGACCATTGACCATTGACCATTGACCATCTGAAATTACTATGATTGAGACTATAAAAGGGCGGGTGGCGCGGAAAGAGCCGACTTTGGCAGTGATAGAGGTCGGCGGGGTGGCGTTCGCGGTTAACGTGCCGTTGGGCGTGTCGGAACGGCTCGGCGGTGTGGGCAGCGAGGCGACGCTCACTACTTACCTGCATGTCCGCGAAGACAACCTCCAGCTTTTCGGATTCAACGACCGCGAAGAGCGCGACCTGTTTATCCGCCTGCTGACAATATCGGGGGTGGGACCGAAGCTTGCATTGGGGATATTATCCAGGTTCTCGCCGACCGAATTGGCGAGGGTTGTGATGGAGGGAGACAGCCGGCGTTTGACCGCCGTGCGCGGCGTCGGGCGCAAGACAGCCGAGCGGCTGTTGCTGGAGTTCCGCGGCAAGGTGGACATCGCGCCGGTGCGAGGCACTGGGGAGGAGGCTGGAAAGGAGTGGTCGGCCGCACAGAAGGCGATTAAAGGGCTTGAGTCGCTGGGTTATTCGCTTCAGGATGCCGACGAAGCAGTTCGGAAGGCGATTAAGTTAATACCGGGGGAGCCTACGGTGGAAGAGATTATCAAAGCGGCGTTGAAGGGGTAGGACGGAGTTCCAAAGTTTCAAAGTTCCAAAGTTCCAAAGTTCCAAAGTATCAGAGTCCGGAAGCTGCCTACTACGCCATCTTTCATTCTTCATTCTTCATTCTGCATTTTTCATCTTCCAGCCAATAAATTTGCCTCAAACGCATACGTCGTCCGATTTCGGCGCTTGTTGACTTCAAACGCGCGCTCTATCATCCGGTCAAGCAGTTCGCGGAAGGAACGCCCCATATACTCCCAAAGATAGAACGCAAACGAGCCGGGGATGTTGTTGATTTCATTAACATAGATCGCACCCGCTTGGGCGATAAGGAAGTCCACGCGCGCGACGCCACCGGCTTGAGTTTCGGTGAAGGCGTCCACTGCCATCTGGCGGATGCGTTGGGTGAGTTCGTCGGGGATGGGCGCGGGGATGAGGCGCTTCAGGCTCGCCATACCCTTGGTGACTGTTGATGGGGAACAGACAGGAATGTCTATTCTACTGGCTGACGGCTGATGGCTGATGGCTGATTTCTGTTTGCCCTTCCTGCCTTCGCCGCGGTATTTTTCATCAAAGGTCAACAGACTGCCCCCGCTAACCGGCTGCTCCAACACCGATGGGACGGGCGGGTCGCCATCCAGGACAGCGCAGTTGATCTCGGTCGGGTCATCCAGCGCCTTCTCCACGAGGATGCGGTCGCCGAAGCGACGGGCAAGGTCAAGGGCGGCGCGCAGTTCATCGCGGGTGTCAGCGCGGGTGACCGCGACGCTTGAGCCGAGCACCGCGGGTTTGACCATCAGGGGGAAGCTGAGGTCGGACTCCAGTTGGGTTAAAATTGCATCCGGATCAGCGGCGAAAATATCTGAAGTGACAGCGCGATAGTCTATGAACGGTAAAGCGGCGCGGGCGAGGACGGCTTTCGTGAGCAGTTTGTCCATCCCAACAGCGGAGCCTGTGACGCCCGACCCGGCATAAGGAACGCCTGCCATTTCCAACAGCCCTTGAAGACGACCGTCTTCACCATAGGTTCCGTGGGTGGCGGGGATGGCGCAGTCAATCACTACCGACTTGGGACGACGGAGCGCGCCGGGGCGGGCTTCCATCAGGACGAGCTTTCCCCGTGCGGCATCGGGGCAGGGAAGGACGCGAGTCAGGTCGCCGAGCGGGGGATGCTCCTGCCGAAAGAAACTGATGGATTCAAGCCGGTCGCCAATGAACCAGACGTTGTCGCGGGCGATATAGACCGGAAACGGGTTCCAGCGGTTACGATCCAGCGCTTCCAGCGCCTGGTAGCCGGTGATGACGGAGACTTCGTGTTCTACGGAGCGTCCGCCGAAAATGACTGCGACGTGGGGTTTGGACATTATGAATTGACGAATTGACGAATTGATGAATTTACCAATCACAAGCCGGCATATTGGTCGGGAAGGTCGTTTTCCAGCAGCATCGTGTCGCCGGGTTTAAGATAGGTCTGGAGCTTCTCAAGAGCTTCCGTGAGAGTCGGATAAACCCAGATCTCCGGCTCGGGAAAACCGGCGCTGAGTAGTCCGTCGCGGATGGGTTGCACCCGTTTCACACCGATTAACACCGCCAAATCGCACGCTTCAGCCGCCTGCCTGCCGAATTCGTAGTTAGCCTCCTCTTCCATCACCCCCAATTCAATCATTCCGGGGGTAACTAAGACGCGTCGTCCGCCGGTCGCGAGAGATAACAATTCCAGCGCATTTCGAGCGCCGATGGGATTGGAGTTATAGGCGTCGTCTATAACTGTAACACCGTTCTCGTGATGAGTTGGTTCCAGTCGGTGGCGAATATGGGATAGAGTCGCGAGGGTGCGGGCGATGTCGGCGCGGGGGACGCCGAGCCGATCAGCCATTGCGACAGCGGCGGCGGTGTTGGCGATGGCGCTGCGACCGAGCAAAGAGAGATGAACCGCCTGGCTTTCCCCATCGGGATATATGATGTCAAAGTCGCTGCCGGAGAGAGATATATAGACATTGGTGACGGTGAGGGTTTTCTGTGTTGTCAGACGGGGGCGCTGGACAGCGGGAGCCTGAACGGTCGGGTCGCTGCTCCCGACCACTGGATTATCAACGCTGAAAAAGATGACTTCTCCGGAATGGCGGTCGGTCATTTCGCAGCAAAGCGGGTCGTCGCCATTCAAGATAGCGACGCCGTCGGGAGGTAAGGCTTCAACCAGTTCGGCTTTGGCGCGCTGGATTTCACGTTGACTGTGGAACCGTTCCAGATGCTGGACGCCAATGGTGGTGATTATGCCGTGGGATGGTTGCACAAGGTCGCACAGGCGGGCTATGGAGCCGCGCCGGTAGGCGCCCATCTCCACTACGAAGGCTTCATGGTTGGGGCGAAGCTGCTCGCGGATGAGGCGGGTGACCCCCATCAGCGTGTTGTAGCTGCCGGGGGGACGGAGCAGGTTGAACTTATTTACCAGCAATGCGGAGAGAATCTCCTTGGTGCTCGTTTTCCCATAGGAGCCAGTGATGCCGATGACCAACGGGCGCTGGGCTTTGATGACCGCGCGAGCTTCGCGCAGGTAGCGGTTCTGGACGATGGTTTCGGGGAGCCAAAGCACACCGGCAGTGGCGGCGAGAAACAAGGGTGTGCCGCGCTCTATCAGATACATCGCGATTAGGGGCCATAACGGGACGCTGAGAACGGCGTTCAGGATGAGGTCGGTCAGATTGCCATAGACCAGCACCCCGACCAGGAAGGTGACCGTGCTGAGCACGTAGAGAAATCCCAGCGCAATGACTGACGAAAGCGTAAAGAAAGCAGCATAAGACAGGATGATATTCGTCCAGAACAGCCGTTTGGCGCGGGTCGTCATCACCAACGGCTTTTTCGCATTGGGAAGTGCATTCAGCTTCCGTTTGCCGCGTCTGTAGCAGCCCCAACCCCAGATGAATATGCCGCTCCAGAGGAAGATGTTGGAGATGAGGTCGGGGTATTTCGCTTCCACTGTTCGAGCGGCGCCGCCAATAATAGACGGGAAAATGGTTTCGGCGAATTCCCAGCCAAGCGTGAGAATCAGCGGCGGGATTGCCCATAGTTCCAGTCCCCACAGTTCAAGACGCTTCGGATGGCGGAGTTGCAGGCGGAGCATCCGCAGCGGGTTGTAATCTTCAAGCTGCAGGATATGCAAATGCGATTTGACGGCGGCGACCAGGGCGACCGACCAACCGGCAAGGGCTATTAGGGAGGAGGCGAACAGGATGAGAATGCTGGATTCCATATTAATGAGCTATATTACGAAATAGTGATGGGAGTGTCAAGAGGTTAGAGTCACAAAGTCATCCGCCAGCCGGCGGATTACAAAGTCACAAGGTAAGAAAGTGATAAAGTGATAAAGTTTTAAAGGGCTGAAAGTATGGGGAAGATGCTTGATAAGAGAGGGATATTTTTTTAATTTGTGTCTTTTAGAACAAAGTGCGGTGGGGAATGAACCGCTGAGACGCAGAGAACGCAGAGAGTAGATAATTGATCTTAAAGGACACGGGTCCCCAGCCAGCAAGCTGTCCGGGGCACACACCAGGGATATCCCCAGCCAGTCCGCCATGGCGGATCTGGGGTTTACAAGAGTGAAAATACTCCGGTAAACGCACAGTTCACCGGTTCATAATTCGGAGAGAAGAATGGCGATGAAGAACGTTTATAACTTCGGCGGCGAATCTGCGGAAGGACGCGCCGATATGAAAAACCTGCTCGGCGGCAAGGGGGCGAACCTCGCTGAGATGACCAACATCAAGCTACCCGTGCCACCTGGCTTCACCATCACAACCGAAGTCTGCACCTGCTATATGGAACACAAAAGTTATCCCGATGGCCTTGACAGGGAGGTGCGTGCCGGGATGGAGCGGATGGAGTCCATAATGGGGGCGCGGTTCGGCGACGCTGACAATCCACTCCTGGTGTCGGTGCGTTCCGGCGCGCGGGCGTCCATGCCGGGGATGATGGACACCGTGCTGAACTTGGGGCTTAACGATACCACCGTTCAAGGACTCGCTAAACGGACAAACAACCCGCGCTTTGTGTATGACTCCTACCGCCGATTTGTGCAGATGTTCGGCGACGTGGTGCTGAATGTTCGGCCGCGTGGCGAGAAGGAGGTTGACCCGTTTGAAGAGGCGATAGAGACGCTGAAGCACAAGCGGGGAGTGAAGCTGGACATTGAACTGAGCGCCGACGACCTGAAGGAGTTGGTTGCAGCGTTCAAGAAAATCGTCGCCGAACGAGCGGGGGTGAAGTTCCCCAACGCGCCGTGGGACCAGCTTTGGGGCGCCATTGGAGCAGTGTTCAGTTCTTGGATGACCGACCGCGCTATTGCCTACCGCAGGCTGAACAACATCCCCGAGACGTGGGGCACTGCGGTAAACGTCCAGGCGATGGTGTTCGGGAATATGGGAGACGACTCGGCGACCGGCGTGGCGTTCACGCGCAATCCAGCGACCGGCGAGCGACTGTTCTATGGCGAATACCTGACCAACGCGCAGGGAGAGGATGTTGTGGCAGGGATTCGGACGCCCAAGCCAATCGTGGAACTAAAGAGCGAAATGCCGAGGGTCTATAAGGAACTGGAACACCACTATCAGACCCTTGAGAAGCACTACCGCGAGATGCAGGATATGGAGTTCACCATTCAGGACGGGAAGCTCTGGATGCTGCAGACGCGCTCCGGCAAACGCACCGGCTACGCAGCGGTGCGCATCGGGGTGGAAATGGTCGGCGAGGGATTGATAACGCCGCAGGAAGCGCTGCTCAGGATTGACCCGGAGTCCTTAAATCAGTTCCTGCGCCCGATATTTGACGCCAACGAAAAGAAGAAAGCGATAAAAGAGGGGCGATTATTAGCTAAAGGTTTGAACGCCGGACCCGGCGCAGCCACCGGAAAAATTGCCTTCAGCGCGCGCCAAGCGGTTGAGGCGCGCAAGCGCGGGGAAGACGCCATTTTGGTTCGGATGGAGACCTCGCCGGAAGACATCAAGGGGATGGACGCATCGGTGGGCATCCTGACCGCGCGCGGCGGAATGACCTCTCATGCGGCGCTCGTTGCCCGGCAGATGGGAAAAGTGTGCGTCGCGGGTTGCGGAATGCTGGATATAGATTATCACGCGGGAGAGATGAGGGTTGGCGGCAAGGTGTTCAAGGAAGGCGATTTTCTATCGCTTGACGGAACCACGGGTGAGGTTATCGCCGGGAAAATTAAAACCCTGCCGTCGGAGATATTGCAGGTGCTGGTTGAGAAGACACTCGCGCCCGAGAAGGCGGAGAGTTACCATCTCTATTCCATGCTGATGGGGTGGGCGGATGAGGCGCGGCGACTCAAGATTCGCACCAACGCCGACCAGCCCGACCAGTGCCAGGTGGCGCGAGCGTTCGGCGCCGAGGGGATAGGGCTCTGCCGCACCGAGCATATGTTCTTCGGGGGCGAGCGGATTATGGCCGTGCGCGAAATGATTTTGGCTTCGGATATTGAAGGTCGTAAAAAAGCGCTGGCGAAGCTGCTGCCGATGCAGCGCGGCGATTTCCTGGGCATATTTAGAGTAATGGACGGGTTACCGGTCACCATTCGGACGCTGGATCCGCCGCTCCACGAGTTCCTTCCGCACACTGAAAAAGAAGTCGCTGAACTCGCCAAAGTAATGGGACTGGAACCCAAGGCTGTGGCGGCGAAGGTGGAGACATTGCGCGAGGCGAACCCGATGCTCGGGCATCGCGGCTGCCGGCTGGGGATTGTCTATCCCGAAATCACCGAGATGCAGGCACGCGCCATATTTGAAGCGGCGGCACAAGCAGCCAAAGAGGGTATCAAAGTTCATCCCGAAGTGATGATACCTTTGGTCGGTTTCCCTAAGGAACTGGAGTTGCAGGCGCAGATTGTGCGACGCGTCGCCGAAGAAGTCATCAAGGAATACAAGGTCAAGCTGGACTACCTCGTCGGGACGATGATTGAACTTCCGCGGGCGGCAGTGGTCGCCGATCAGATAGCCAAGGTAGCGGAATTCTTCTCTTTTGGCACCAATGACCTGACTCAAACGACGCTGGGGATTTCGCGCGACGACTCG
>Ga0315274_10006299_pt1 | contig 17296 bp, 15 predicted proteins | sample YL17G02_20_MG_FD_203700 | JGI IMG/M metagenome (GOLD analysis project Ga0315274, IMG submission 203700) | Sediment microbial communities from Yellowstone Lake, YNP, Wyoming, USA - YL17G02_20 | ecosystem: Environmental > Aquatic > Freshwater > Lake > Sediment | place: USA: Wyoming | collected...
GCCAAACTTCATCAATAATTCTCTAGCTTCTTTAACTACTACTACGTTTAATGATACAAGAATGAAGCGATTACATTCCTTATCAAATTCATATACAAGATTACTCAATTCTTCATCATTAATTCGTGATTCTCTATAAAGCCTATATGTAAAGTTTAGAAACTCGATTACTGCTAATTCAGATATCCACATTTTGTTCTGAGGGTTGTTGATGAGTTTAGTAATATTCTCTGTGCCAATTTCTTCATGAAAGAATTTTATCAAAGCTGATGTATCAAAGAATAATCTCATACTCGATCTTCACGCTCCTCTATTATATAATCTGAAAGGTTCCCCTTAAATTTGCTTAATATTTTCCGTATTTTAAGGTAGCCCTGTTCATCATCAGAAGTTTTAATAGTTGCTTCTCTACCTTTCAAAATTGATATTAAGCTATAAACTTCAAATAATTGTTGTGTATCAAGACTTTCAACTTCTTTTATCACTTTTTCTCTTAGTAGCATATTAACACCTTCTTTCAATGTAATCGTTGAAAAATACTATTTAATCACGAATTGCACTAATATTGATAAATAAATAATTCGTGAAATTCGTATTTTCGTGTAATTCGTGGTTTTTTCTAATTGCTACAATCCGTGCTTTAATCATACCATAGCAACCTTAAAATATCAACAATTTTGTCTAATGATGCTGTTGAAAAATTTACGAGTATGTGACATAATATTAGCGCTCTTTCACCTATAAAAATTCTATGAATGGAGGCAAGATATGGCATCAAATACAGCTAACGTCAGGATTTATCTTAATGAACACATAGCAAGGATCAATCCCAACATATACGGCTACTTTTCTGAGCATCTGGGACGGTGCATTTACGAAGGCACCTGGGTTGGTAAGGATTCACCTATACCAAACACAGACGGCATAAGGAACGACGTCATTGAGGCGTTGAAGAAAATGAAGCCGCCCGTAGTGAGATGGCCAGGCGGATGTTTCGCAGATGATTATCATTGGGGGGATGGTATTGGTCCAAAAGAGTCACGTCCTCGCACAATTAACGTCTATTGGGGACAGGTGATTGACAATAACGAGTTTGGCACGCATGAATTCATAAAGTTCTGCCGTCTTATAGGCGCAGAACCTTATATCTGTGGGAACGTAGGAAGCGGCTCACCAAGAGAACTGCGTAATTGGGTAGAATACTGCAACTTCCCCGGAGACAGCACCCTTGCACGTAAAAGAGCAGAAAATGGCGACCCGGAACCGTTTAAGGTTAGATACTGGGGCGTTGGAAATGAGAACTGGGGTTGTGGTGGTAACTTCGCACCGGAGGATTACGCCGCTGAATACAGGCGTTTTTCCACGTTTATGTTTAACTTCAAGGATGCCCCGCTTTATCTGATCGCCTGCGGCCCTTCAGGGAACGATCCGAACTGGACGCACCGATTCTTTGAAAAACTTGGCTGGTACCGTCATATAAATGGGTTCTCTGCCCATTATTACTGCGGTTCAGCAGGCACAGCGACTGAATACACGGTTGATCAGTGGTATCAGTTAATACACCGTGCATCACTAATGGAGGATCTGGTTGTTCAGCAGCGTGCCATAATGGATGGATATGATCCGAAAAGGAATATCGGGTTAATCGTGGACGAATGGGGAACGTGGCATCCTCCCGCTCCGGGGCAGGTACCGCAGTTCCTATGGCAGCAGAATACGCTAAGAGATGCTCTAGTCGCCGCCCTGACTCTTGACGTTTTCAATCGTCATGCAGATAAAGTGGTGATGGCTAACATAGCTCAAACTATCAACGTGCTTCAGGCTGTTATTCTGACCGAAGGACCGAAAATGCTAGTCACTCCGACAGGTCATGTTTATGCCATGTACGCACAGCATCAGGGTGCAACTGCTCTGCGGATTGCATTTGAGTCTGAAAGCATATCTGTTGGCAATACTTCGCTCTTTGGGCTGGCAGGATCCGCTTCTTTGAAAGATAACCGTCTTTTTATGACAGTGGTTAATCCTAATGCTGATACACCTGTGGAAACTACGATCTCATTGGGTGATGGCAGGGCAAGGTCCGCATCTGCAACGGTGCTGACTCACGGCGATATTCACGCACACAATACGTTTGAGTCACCGAACACATTGGAACCGTTTGAAGTAAACATACCCGCAGACGGGGCTATATTCAACTATACGTTTCCGCCTGCATCGGTTACCGCTATCTCCGTTTTATTGGGTTAAGCGAATTATTAGCAAGGGCGCTTTAGTGGTTTTCTCGCTAAGTTTGTTATGTTTATTTTAGGACACGCATCAGTGTGTCCCTACATCAAAAATAGCGTAGCGGCACGCTGATGCGTGCCATTTAAACCATAAGGTATTTAGCGAGAAAACCACTTAGTGACCTTCGTGTCTTTGTGTTTTTATAATTGAAAAGGTCGTATTATTATAGATAATACCAATTGCTAATTCAAATACTACATTGGTAGTTGCATCCCTTATGAAGTTTAACAAAATAATCGGGGAATAAACAGATTGGAGTTCATATTAGGCAAAAGGTCTTAAATCCCCCTTTGGAAAAGGGGGGAAGGGGGATTTAAAACGCTTCAATATATGTAAAACGTCATTCAGTTTCATTACCCGATTATTTTGTTAAGCTTCATAAGCCTTCGGCTACCTATATGTAATGTTTCTATTGAAAATTGGTATAGATTATTATGCACGATAAAGGAACGATACAATCCAAAGGATTATAAATGAATATAGATATCCTGAAAGAATTATTGTTTAGTTCGGATTGGCAAGATATACAGGATATGCTTAATGAAACCATGAGAACAAAGATTTTGTGGGTTGTCACATCCTCTGGTGCTTCTATCCTGAAATCAGAAGAAAATTATCATCAACTGTGCCAACTGATAAGGGATAGCAGAGAAGGACTCAGGCGTTGTCAAAACTCTCATCATGGCAGGTTTCAGGAAGCTAAAAGAACCGGTTGTCCTGTATTATCAGTGTGTTACTGCGGGCTGATGTGTTTCGCTGTACCCATCAAACTGGATGGTAAACTTATCGGTCTCGCTGGAGGGAATATACCTCAATCCGAATTTCCGATGACTGTTGAAAAATGTGCCGAAATATCCGTTGCTTGCGGCTTAGACGTAAAAGGAATCATGGAATACGCAAAAGGTATAAAGCACATTTCAAAAGCCGAACAAAAGCAAGCATTAAATCAGCTTTCGATTCTCGCCGGAATGTTACCACCATTATTAAAGTGGATGTATAAGGCACTAACCCCTAACGTAACACTCTGATGAAAATAAACCACAAGCATAAGAATCTCGTCTGTAGAGTTAAAATATACAAAAGTTAAAAGTTTGTATTATTCCTGAATCTTTAACTTTCAACCTTTTAACTTTTAACACATGACATTCATTGTTTCTTTAGTGTCTTTGTGACTTAGTGTTTAGATTTACCCGAACGAGAATTATATGCTTGGAAATAAACCTATTGACTTGGCTTTATAATCCAGTTATAATCTCACCAATGCTTATGAATCTTGCTATATAAAAGTGATAAAAATGCGGGTTGAGTGATTATCTTTCGGTCTTACAACAGGGGGATTGCGATGAATCGTAAAAGCCTAATACTAATTCTGGTGCTTTTTGTAGTCAGCTTTAACCTCATAATTGGAAGTGCGTTTGGTGGTCCATGGATTGTGAATCGTGATCCTGCATGGAAAACGAACTTTCTTGACATTTGTTTTGTTAATCCGCAGACAGGATGGGTGTGCGGGCAATATGGAGCGATAGTTTCCACAACAGATGGCGGCAAAACATGGTCTGCCCAGAAGAGTGGTGTTACTAATGATCTCGAAAGCATTGTCTTTGTGGATGCACAGATGGGATGGGCGGTTGGTGGAAGTGGAACGATAATCCACACAACTGATGGCGGTAAGACATGGTCAAAGCAATATTCACCGAGGCAAAGCTGGCTGCGAAGTGTTACATTCGCCGATAGCCAGAATGGATGGGCTTCTGGAGATGGCGGAACCATCATTCACACAAAGGACGGCGGAAAGACGTGGGTGTTGCAGAAAAGCGAAACTAATAACGAGGTTATGGGCATCAGTGCCGCAAGTCCTACTGACGTCTGGGCAGTCGGTGGTGGTGCGACCCTCATCTATTCGTCAGATGGCGGTGAAAACTGGAACTCTCAAAAGCCACCAAGCGGTGAATCACAGGGTCAATCAGGTATTATAACTAATGTTTACTTTACAGACACAAAGACTGGTGGTGCTGTCGGTGGTCTTGGTACGCTTATAGGAACAGAAGATGGGGGTGAAAACTGGCATAGTTATCCATCTGCTAACGTTCCCCAACCGAATGGTATGTCGGCGCCATTATATGGTATATTCTTTTATAAAACGGATCATATTTGGGCAGTTGGTGACTTTGGGGTAGTAATGCACTCCTCTGATGGGGGCAAGACGTGGGAAGTGCAAGACCCCGGCACCGGTATCAGATTTGCAGGTGTGTTCTTTGCAAACGAAAACGAAGGATGGCTTGCAGGATCCGCTGGAACCATTTTGCATACTGCTGACAGTGGTAAAACATGGGAAGTTCAAACAGACCCCGGAGGGAGTGACGACCTGAGATCTGTCTACTTCAAGGATGCTAACACTGGCTGGGTGTGCGGTAAGGCTGGGGCGATACTTCAAACAACCGATAGTGGAAAAACGTGGAAAGCTCAACACAGCAATACGTTGTTTGAAATGGCAAGCATAACTTTTATTGACGACAAAAATGGCTGGTCAACTGGTGATATGGGCGTCACAGTAAAAACCAATGATGGAGGAGCGCACTGGACTCCTGTTTCAGTTGGCACAGTTTTTAAACTTGATGATGTTCGTTTTGTTGGAATCAATAAAGGCTGGCTTCTCGGTTTCATGGGAACAATCCAGCACACTTTTGATGGCGGGAAAACCTGGATAGCACAGGGTGATGGGCTTGGCGACATGATTGAACTCCGAAGAGCTTTCTTCCTCAACGAGGACAAAGCATGGATAGTCGGGCAATTCGGAAAAGCTATTCAAACAAACGATGGCGGCATGATGTGGAAGCCTGCACCAATCTATGGTGGTATGGACTTGAATGGCGTGTTTTTCCGTGACGAGCTTCATGGCTGGATCGTGGGTTCCACAGGAACTTACGTATATACCACAGACGGCGGTGCAACGTGGAATATGGGCAATGTCGGGTACTTTGGCAATTTGAATGATGTATACTTCAAGGACGTCAACAATGGATGGATAATCGGCGCAGAAGGAACAATACTCGAAACTACAGATGGCGGGCTAACGTGGCAGGAAGTACCAAAAGTCACAGATAATGATTTGTATACAATCTCTGAAGCCGGTGGAGCGCTCTGGGTTGTCGGAAAATGGGGTATTATCCTCAAAAAAACGCTTGAGTAGTTGTAAAGGATTATAAGATTAAATATTGAAGGTTAAGGTTAGAAGATTTTATATCATGCCTTTAATCTTTTGGAGGATACCAGCAATGAAATATATACATTGGATTGTCATTGTCCTTGTTGTCTTTTCTGTAAGTCCAGTCTTTGCGGCGAAAACAGCACCATCAGAATGGTCAGTAGTCCGTCAGGCAGACTGGCAGACTAATTTTCGTGACGTCACTTACGTTGATCCACAGCACGCTTATGCTGTCGGTGACTTCGGTGTTATAGCAACAACTGATGATGAAGGAAAATCGTGGGTTGCTCAAACCAGTGGTGTTAAAAACGACCTTAATAGCGTTATGTTCGTTGACGTTAAAACCGGGTGGATTGCAGGATCAGATGGAACAATCCTAAATACTACTAACGGTGGAACCAAGTGGCAGGCACAAAAATCAGGCTCAACAGCAAACATGACTGACGTATTCTTTGTGAACCCCAAAACTGGTTGGGCAGTCGGAAATGCAGGAAGCAAAGGCACTGTCTATAATACAGTAGATGGTGGAACTAAATGGAAATCGCAATCAAGCGTAGAACTACCATTACAGAAAATTCATTTTGTTGATGCAAACACGGGTTGGATCGTCGGTGGGCAGGGGCGTAGTCGAGGTTCTGATGCGGTTGCGGCATCGATCATCTTGCATACAACTGACGGCGGGAAGACTTGGACACAGCAGAATGTGGAACTACAAAACGCATTGTATTCGGTATATTTTGCAGATAAGGACAATGGATGGACTTTTGGAATGGGCGGGATGTTTATGACCACAGATTGCGGTAATACGTGGGCGTCAATGCTTCCTCCACCTGAAGAGCCACAGGAAGGAGAAGGAGGACCTCCCCCTCAATTTAGAAGGATGTCTGTTGGGTTGCGGAAAGTTTCGATCCTCAGCGCTTCTGATATTTGGGGTATCAATCTGTCAGGGGTTTTAGTATACATCACTGATGATGGGCAAAGCAATCCTGTTGCAGTTCCTGCCAGAGGATTAACTGACGTAGATTTCATTTCCCCACAAGCGGGCTGTGTTGTTGGCGAGTATGGAGTGATATTGACCACAAACGATGGCGGACAGATGTGGGAAAATCAGAGTAAAGTGAAAGCTGACATTCTGAGAAGCATAGCATTTGCCTCAAAAGATAATATCTGGTGCGCTGGAGATAACGGTGCCGTTTTTCAAAGTGTTGACGGTGGAAAAACGTGGATACAAGTTCAAATAGGGGTTGAAGCTAACTTCAAGGCTGTCGGATTTGCTGATGCTAACAACGGCTGGATACTGGGACAGGTATCAGGTGCAGGTGGCGGTCCAGGTGGGCGCGGTGGCGGCGGATCCATAGGCATTATATTGAAGACATCCGACGGTGGCAAAACATGGATTGAACAGGCTAAAGGCGAAGAATATAATGTGAGTTCCATCAAAATTGTAGACCCCCAAAATGCTTATATGTGTGGTAGCGGAGGTGCCATATACGCAACCAATGATGGTGGAGCCACGTGGACGAGACAGAACACCAACGTAGTCTGGGACATTGCTGACATCAGTTTCCCCGATCAGAATAACGGAATGGGTGTTGGATGGCAAGGGCTTGCCATGCGAACGAATGACGGCGGAAATTCATGGACGAGATTAAACACCTATACTTTATATGATGTAAACAGCGTATGTTTCTTGAACGACAAAAAGGGCTGGGCTGTTGGAAACTACGGGCTTATCCTTACAACCGATGATGGCGGAGACAACTGGAACACTCAAAGGTGTTACAGCTACTCGAACCTGAATAAAGCTTACTTCTCCGACGTAAATAATGGCTGGGCTGTTGGAGATTCCGGCACTTTGTTTGCGACCAAAGACGGTGGTAAGACGTGGAAACAATCAGTCCTGTCTTTTAATGGCAATTTCTACGACGTCAAGAAGGATGCGGATGGAGCGATCTGGATCATCGGAGACTGGGGCGCCGTCATTCGATCAGCAAAATAGAAATACGATAAAAGCATCGTATTTTTTTTAGGCAATTAACACACCCCTCATGTCTGCTTCGTATTCGTGTTTCCCCGCTCAAGAGTGGAATCTGTCAAAACTCCCCTCTTGAGAGAGGTTAGGGGGTGTTAATTACTTAGAATCAAGAATAATTATTTAATTGAAGCCACTGAAGGGCAATTATTGTCTTAGCGTCACAGATTTCTCCTGTATCTACCATCTTTAAAGCTTTACTTAAAGGTAATTCAACTACCTGAATATCCTCGTTCTCGCTTTCCTTACCACCACCGAAATTGACTTTGCGATGACAGTATCCTGCGTAAAGATGAATCTTTTCGGATGATCCACCGGGGCTAACATAGAACTGATACACGAATTTTAGATCATCTACCTCGTAACCTGCTTCTTCCAATAATTCCGAATGGGCAACGGAGATCGCATCTCTGCCGCTGTCTATCATGCCAGCTACAACTTCTAAAAGCCATCCCCGACCATTATTCACGTAAGCAGGATATCTGAACTGTTTGACTAATATAACGGAATTCTTCTCCTTATCATAAAGCAGTATCGCTACAGCATCACCTCTGTTGAAGTTAAGCCTTGTTATTTCGGAACTCATCTCACCGTCAAACTTTTCGTATTGAAGCACGGCTTTATCAATCTTGAAGAATCCGTCATATTCACGGTTTTCGCTTATAATCTTTACTTTATTCGGCATCTTCGGTGTATTCGTCAGAGAACATATACCCTACCCCTCTGACTGTCTTTATGAAAGAATATTGATCTGTCTCTATCTTAGTGCGCAGACGCCCTATATGCACGTCAACTGTCCTCGTTCCACCGTAGTAGTCGTAACCCCAAATTGCATCCAGCAGGATTTCACGAGTGAATACACGCCCTTTGTGAGTCACAAAGTACTTTAGCAGTTCGTATTCTTTCAGTGTAAGAACCACAGGCCAATTGTCAACAGTAACCTCATATCTCGTGGTATAGATAGCGAGATTACCAATCCTGATAACCTCGCCAGTGTCAGCATCCTCGTGTTTCCCCAGAATTAGCTTTATTCTCATCTCAAGCTCTCTGGTGTTGTAAGGATACATAACGAAATCATGTATATCTATAAGCAACTCAACATCTCTGATGCGATCCTCCGGGATGATAACTAAAGCGGGTGTATGACTCTCCATTGCGTCATCTTTGACCCGATACCACGTTTCTGCAATATCTCTACGGGTTGTTAGTTCCAGAATAACTAGATCAGGGTTCTTTGTATAGAGAGATTCTGCGGTGTTGTCAAAATCCGCAGTTATGACGTTATGCCCCATATTCACTATACTTTTTCTGAGTTGCTCTAATCTATCGCCTTTGGCGCCAAGCAGAAGAATTCTTCCCATCTATTATCCTTTATTCATAACCTCAATTGCTTTATGGATTTTTTCAGCGGCTTCTTTGCCCTGATCTTCTGTTGCACACATGGCTCCGCTGTTCACAATACGCCAGATTGTGTCTTCAGCGACAGGACAATCGTCTTTGGTGTATATCCTGCCCGGATATGGAGCGTGTCTTTTATATTGCTTTCTGTCAGGGCTTGAATGATCAACAGCAGACATGAATACAGGAAAATTATAGGCAGGTTTTTGAGTGAAGCCAAATCCAATGGGTGCGCCAACTTCTCTTGCGACTTCTTTGAATCGGTCGTGGCTCAGACCATATTTGTCACCTTGCCAGAAACAGCACCAGATGTATCCTGATTGCACAGCGTCCTTGTCAACTCTACGAGAAAGTAACCAATCACATCCCTCAATTGCGGAATTGAGATGCTTCAAACAGGCGTTATACGTTTCAATGTACCCCGGCACACGCTCAAGCTGTGCAAGCCCAATGGCGGCAGTGACTTCGTTCATACGGAAGTTGAGTGTGAAAAATGCTGGCGACTCACCGCCAAATGCCCATTCGTTATACAGCTTGTAGTCAAGCTCATCGTCATCAGTAACCATCATCCCGCCGTCACCTGTGGGAAGATGCTTTCCCTGCTGGAAACTGAATACGCTGATGTGTCCCCACGTACCGGCGTGTTTACCTTTCCAGTAACTACACATATTATGAGCGCAATCCTCGATCATAAATATGCCGTGTTCATCACAAATCTTTTTCAATTCATCCAGTCTTGCACATAATCCCCACATATTTGTGACAATCAGAGCTTTAGTCTTTTCGGTGATCTTTTGTTTTACAGACTCAGGGTCCATGAGCAAAGTATCTGCCTCAATGTCAGCAAAGACAGGTGTAGCGTTCTCATACAAAGCAGAAACACCACCGAAATGTACGACAGGATCGCAAATAACTTCAGTATCCCATCCTGCCTGAGAACAACTAACAGCTTGAGCTAACCCGGTCATGGCTGAACTGCGGGTGATAGCGTGCTTTGAACCGACGAACTTTGCAAAGGCATCCTCAAACCTGCCAGTCATGCCACCACGATTCCACCCCAGACTACCAGACTTTAAAACTTCTCGAACATAACCGATTTCTTTTTCATCGAAGATACGCATGTTATTCTCCTCCAAAATAGCCAATTTATTAACTCGATAGTGTCTAAGGCTTCACGAATGACTCTTTCAAATTATATGGAACGTAAACCCTTTTATATGCAGGTGTAGCATCTGGTGCGGCGTTCGCCACCCATATTTTTAGATTGGTGACGTCAAATGCTATGGCATGGAGATCACCTGTACCCAAACCCGTCATAACATCCTCCATAGCCACCATCTCAGTGATCTTTCCGTACTTTGCCGAAAGCACTTTAAACACCTTTTCATTCCAATTGCTGTCCAACCCCATGGACATATAGACAAGATCATCAAGGTGCCCTGGAAATGGCAGGTCTCTATCTGAATAAACGTTAAAGACGTCCTTTGCTGTCGCCATAGCACGGGCGTCATTTGTCTTTCCATCGCCAATGCAATACAGAAAAGAACTGGTTCTGCGCGCTTTTTCTACAATCTTCAAAGCTTCATCCAGTGATACAGCATTTTGTAGCACATCCCGCATAACGAAGATCATTGGTTCACCATCTAAAGTTTCGTGTTCTTCACCAAAGTTATCCCCGATCTCACTCATAGCGATGTGTTCACTGTTTATTCCTGAAACCACCCCGATGAATCCAGTCCAGGCGATACTGCAAAATGGCACGCCATGAGCTGGCTTTCGTATGATAATTGCCGGGTTGTCCTGAATATGTGCTTCAGTTTCGTAATCCAACGCCCGAATCTGTATAAGACGGTTATCTGGAACGGCTTTGCCCCATGCCGCAAAGAAAGTGCAGTGATATTCAGACACATCAGGAATTATATGATAACAGTGAACTGATTCCAGTGTAACACCGGCTCCATCAGCCAAGCCGCGCATTTCCTCTTTATAGTCATCAGGGATGTATGGTTCAGCCTGCTTATACACCTGATCCAGAAAATCTAATCCAATCCCTGCTGTTTTACACATCGCTGGCATAACTTTATTGAGAATGACATTAATTTTATCCTTTGCCAGAACACCATGTGCATAACCCATTTCATAAGGTGTTCCTTCAACAGTGATCACGTCTATGGAGTTATCGCTTTCACCGATTACTTCAATTTTACCCTTGATAGTTTCTGCGAATGTTGTAGATGACAAAAAAAATGTTATAAAGGTAAAAACTAAGATCGATCTTAGGACTATTTTCATTTGCATATTTTTTCCTCTTTCCCTGTTAGACATTTTACTTTTATTTAGGTTTTGGAAGTAGGTACAATTGAGCCAATTGTTTTGGTGTAACAGCAATAAAATTTGCTTAATTGACGGCTTGTGCTAATTATTTTTGTAGCCCAAGATTCTATCTTGGTTTTACATATCAGCCAACTTAGAAAGTTGGGCTACAAGCTTGTTATTATTACATTTTACACAACTAGCACAAGTCGTTAATTGATACGATTTTTCACTTATAGAACGCAGATGATTATTGTAGGATGGGTTTAAGCTTCTGAAATGCAGATTATCTCGTTATAAGGCAGAATAATGGCATATAATCTATCTTCCACTAAGTAAACCCATCCTACGTCCGTGTAACTGAAAAACTATTCTCCCCTTTCGCTAAAGGGGGAGTTAGAGCCATTCCCCCTTTGAAAAAGGGGGTTAGGGGGATTTAAAATCTTATATTTCCACACGCAAATCGGAAGAACCAGTTTTACTTATTAGTTCCGTATTTTTTGGCTAGTTCAATAGTATATTCATATTGCTTGAAGCTCACGTTGTGCGGAACGGAATGGTCGGAGTGGAATATGTATCCACCGTCTTTTCTGGCAACAGAAATTTTTGTTCTAATCTCTTCTTCAATGAACTTTGGATCAGGATGTGCCATTGCACGGACGTCAATTCCGCCCATAAATGTTGCAACATCGCCAAAGTTCTTTTTTAAATCAACTAAATCCATGCCTGCCTTCACTTCAAGCGGTTCGTAGCAGTCAAAACCAGCCTCAACTAGCATTGGCATAAGAGGACGTATCCCGCCACAGCTATGAAGAATCACTTTAATATTCTTGCTGTGAAGGAAGTCACACAGTTTTTTATGCGCCGGGAACAACTGCTCACGATACATTGCCAGGGAAAAGAAAGGACCTGTCTTGTAGCCTAAATCATCATAGAACATGGCACCGTCAAACTCAACACCTCTGGCAGTTATCTCTTCTACCACTGCGATGTTAAGGTCTACATTTGACATAAAAAGGTCTTTGATCCATTCGGTATCATCAATCATTGATTCAAGAAAATATTTAATACCGACTCTATTCTGCCACAAATCAAATCCAAGCGCACCGCCGCCGTAAACCAGAAATGTATCATTCTTTTTGCAATTCTCGTATGTGTTGATTGCACCCTGGAAGTCAACTCTTGCATCGCAGTATTGGTAAAGATGCTTGAATTCTTCCCAGTCTTTTCTGCTGTGGATGCCGACGTCATATTCTTTTTCATTGTCACGGAACCATAGATGCGCTCCGATACCTGCCCATCCGTCAAAACCGAAATATTCCCATACACCCTTACCATCCGGTGGATAGCCTTCTGCTTTCCAGTTGTCAATAGTTGAACCCCAAAAATCATCTCTCATGGGGATACGATCTGGTTCTTTGTGAGCTAATGTCAGGTGATACCTTTCTGCTGAAGTCATTTAATATGTGTAGTGAAACGTCGAAAGACGTTATCACTTCCTCCTTTCATTTATCATCAATCTCTTTACCATAGTGAGAACATACCTTATATCTAACAGTGGTTAGCGTTGAAACTCCCCACCACAGGTTATAAAACTAAGATTTGTATATGGTATCGAACCGTTTGAAGCAATAATGTGTCTGTGAAGTGCCCCAACCCTTTCCCATACACGTACCACATGTAGTTATCATGGGGTCCTGCTGAATTTTTGTACCGCATTTTGAACAATATTCACCCTGTTCATTTGCGTGATTGCATGTCGTTATTATAAATGCTGAAAGTGATGGTAATGGTTGAATGTAACCAAGCCCATGGCAAGTTGGGCATATAACTGACATATCTGCCCCGCAATCCTTACAGAAACGCCCTTCATCTATATTCTGAGTCATTTTCATTCCTTTCTTCAATGTAAATAAAACCTTTTGGCTTATACCAGTATATCAGAGAACATATAAAAGTCAAGCTGAAAAACACAAAGTTCCCTTGACTTTACATAATGGTATTTGATAATATTATTACTGAAGTTTGGATAAAATAGCAGTCTACTATTCTGCTTTCATCAAAATTACCTGTTTTTCTTTGAGACGATGATATTCAATTATGAAAACCAAAATGTCCAAACTTCAGTGATGTTTTTAAGTGTTGGGTGGTTTAACGTACAACAAAAGAAAAGGAGTCACGTTATAATGAGAGACACAATTCTATTTGTAACTGTAATACTGATGCTGATAGCGGTACCTGTGGTATTTTCCGCCAATGTATGGCATGACGATTTCAGTTCCGCATAAATGAATGCCAACTACATAACTCCAGCAGGTGGTAATGGAGTAAATCCACCCAAATGGGTTCAAGAGGGTGGAGTAATGAAGCAAACTGAGCTAAACCCAGGCGACCCAACTTATCTTGCTATTGAGGTATCCAATGATATAAGTTTTTGTGGGCAATTAGTGAGAATCCGTTTTGACCAGTGGGTAGATCACGCCCGTTCCCGTGCTGGTGTGGGATTTTGGCTTGATCCCAACGACCTATATTGTGGATATACAACCCTTATACACGTCAGCTTGGTATCAGGAAACTACCAGTTTTTGAATGATGCACGATCCTGGGATAATGATATATTTAATAGTTTAATCATAGGCAAAGCTGGCGTATGGTTCTGGATGAGGACGGAGATTGATGCCACAGCAAAGACTGTAAATAGCAAGTGCTGGCTGGGCGATTTGAAAGATGAGCCAAAAGCTTGGATGTTACAAGTAGTTGACTACACAAAGTACGGCGGTGTAAGAAATCCATCCAAATTGGTCGGTCTAAACGGCGGGGCTGGAACTGCTGCTGAACTCGCCCCTTCGACAGCTTCATTTGATGACTGGTACGTTTATGATGCTGGTGGGGCGGTAACCTCGGCAGTTGATCAGAGCGGAAAGCTCTCAGTTACCTGGGGTATGATTAAAAACGTTCCTTTTTAATCATAGGTTTTCCCTCTGAATACTTACTGGTTTTCTCGCTAAATACCTTATGGTTTAAATGGCACGCATCAGCGTGCCGCTACGCTATTTTTGTTACACGCTGATGCGTGTCCTGAAATTAACACGAATTATTTAGCGATAAAACCACTTACTAAGTTTGGGCATTTTGGTTTTCATAATTGAATATTAGATTGAGATATAAATATGTCGTTAATTAGATTTGATCACGTTACAAAGCAATATGGAGCAAACCTTGTTCTGGACGATGTCTGCTGGCAGATTTCCGCTGATGATAGAGTGGGGCTTATAGGCAATAATGGTTCGGGAAAAACCACTCTTTTTAAAATAGCCGCTGGTGAAATATCGGAATTCAAAGGAACTTTGGCAAGAGCCAAGAGAGCAAGGATCGGATACCTTCATCAAGAGCCGGAATTTGATTCCAACCAGAAACTCAGGGATGCGATACGCACAGCCGCCTTTGAGCATATACAGGAAATGGAAAGGCAAATGGAGTATCTGACGGAACAAATGAGCGCTGTAAATGATGAGGAAGAGCAAGCGGAGATACTCGATCAATACGCTCACGTTCACGAGAAATACGAAGCCCACGGTGGATACGATTACGAACATAGAATAGATGCGGTACTTGCTGGAATGGGATTCAGAACAAAAGATTTTGATCTACCGATGAACGTTCTCAGCGGCGGGCAAAAAGGGCGCTCTGCAATAGCAAAGCTTCTGCTTGAGGAACCCGATCTCTTACTATTGGACGAACCTACCAATCACCTCGACCTTGAAGCAACGGAATGGTTAGAGGAGTTTATTAAGAAAGAGTATCGTGGCGCCGTTGTAGTTGTCTCTCACGACCGATATTTTCTTGACAAGGTTGTAACTAAAATCGCAGAGATACACAACAATAAAATCAAAGAATATCATGGCAATTATACAAAATTCGTGTTTCTAAAAGAACGGGAGCTACTTGTACAGCAAAGAGAATACGAACAGCAACAGGAAGAAATTGAACACGATAAGGATTTCATAAGACGCTATCATGCAGGACAGAGAAGCAGAGAAGCCCGTGGACGGATGAAAAAGCTTGATCGTATGGAAATTATTGATAAACCACAGGGGGAAGACAAACGGATAAAACTTAGTTTCACAACCGATACCAGAGGTGGAGATGACGTCCTGCAACTGAGAAACGTCAGTAAAAGCTATGATGATAAAACGCTGTTTCGTGACCTTACTATGGACTTATATCGTCAGGATAGGCTTGGGATCATCGGTCCCAACGGTATCGGAAAAACAACTCTCTTGCGTATGATCCTAGGGCAGGATAAGCCGACGACAGGAACCGTCAGGCTTGGTTATAACCTTCGTATAGGCTATTACGATCAGCAACTTGCGGGGCTTAACCTCGATAACACCGTTATTGATGAGTTATGGCAACTCCGTCCTAAAGACAATCCAGGGGAAGTTCGATCATATCTGGGAAGATTCCTGTTCAGCGGAGACGAGGTGTTTAAAAAAGTCAGTGATCTAAGCGGTGGGGAGCAAAGCCGTGTTGCGCTGGCAAAACTCCTTTTGGCAAACGCAAACTTCCTTATACTTGATGAACCGACTAACCATCTGGACATAAGCTCTAAGGAAGTTCTGGAAGAGGCTTTAACTGAGTTTCCATCAACTATGATAATCGTGTCGCATGACAGGTATTTTCTCGATAGGGTCGTGAATAAGATTCTATTCATGGAAAAGAATAAAGTGAGGTTATGGGAAGGCAATTACACAGAATATCAGGAGCATCTGAGAGAGAAAAGGGCAGAGGAGATCGCAAGGGCGGCAGAGGAACGCAAAAGAATCACCGCTGAGAAGAAAAAGGCAGTAATAGAAACTCAAAGGCAGGAATCTCAAGCTGATAAGGAGAAAAAGAAAAAGAAGAAAAAATCCCCTCCTAAGAGATGGATCGGCGCCTGATTTTCCCCTCTTGAGAGGGGATTAAGGGGGTGTGTAAATGAAATTCACTGCTGTTATCACAAAAGAAGAAAGATGGTACGTAGCCCATTGCATTGAGTTGGGAGTTGTAAGTCAGGGAAAAACCATAGAGGAAGCGCAAGCGAATTTAAAAGAAGCTGTAGAGCTTTACCTTGAAGATTTTGAGGAGGACGAAATACCTCAGAATGTTGGTGAGGTAATATTATATCCTCTTGAGGTTGCAGTTAATGGTTAAACTTCCTATACTTTCTGGTTCAGAACTTATAAAGATTCTTAGAAAGAATGGTTTTCAGTTAGTAGGGCAAAAGGGCAGTCATGTAAGACTAAGAAAAGGAATTCATAAAACTGTTGTACCTCTCCACGATGAACTTTCAAAAGGAACACTCTTGGGTATATTCTTGGGTATATTGAAGCAATGCGGTTTATCAAAAGATGAGCTTGTTGAGTTTATGAATACCTGAGTTTGGAGAAATTCTTTATGGAAATGTATCTGAATCCAGAGCAAAGAAAAGAAATGACTGTTTGTGAACTTGCACGGCATATCTTTCGTATAATCAAAGAAAGAGGTATAGCCCGGATCATAGAAAATAATGATAAATTCGCATTTCGTCATGAGGATATTCAGGCTTTACTTAAAAGATTCTGTGAAAGAAAAGAACGTCATCTTAATGGGATTAGAGGAATTCCTGAACCAGATGATAATTTTTGCGTAAAGTTCTCTGAAGCAATAGCATTGCTACAACGTCGTGGATTACTGATGGAGATGATTGACCGTAGTGATAGAAGCCAACGATATTTCCGTTTAACTTCAATAGGAATAAATTCTGATTTTAGCGATGGCATATTGATTATTATAGATGATGCACGAGAGATTGTGAACTCTCTCAAAAATCAAGTTCCTAATCTTGATCTTGTTGTTGAGCAATACTATCTTGAGAGTTTAAGAGCTTGTCAGGAAGGTCTTTACATATCATCTGTAATCAGTTTGGGGGCTGCATCAGAAAGAGCTGTAGGCTGTTTGAAAGAAGCTATTGTCAAATACGACTCAACTCACAGCAACCTTGAAAAGAAATGGGTATCAGATTCTGTTAAATATATTCTGAA
>Ga0315274_10006303_pt1 | contig 17283 bp, 15 predicted proteins | sample YL17G02_20_MG_FD_203700 | JGI IMG/M metagenome (GOLD analysis project Ga0315274, IMG submission 203700) | Sediment microbial communities from Yellowstone Lake, YNP, Wyoming, USA - YL17G02_20 | ecosystem: Environmental > Aquatic > Freshwater > Lake > Sediment | place: USA: Wyoming | collected...
AGGAAGAAGCCGGTTAAGGGCGAGATCACGGTCTTGGTAGGACCGCACGCGCCGCCGGAGGAGAAGGCCTCGTCCGAGGCTTCGATCCGCGAGGAATTGCAGCAGGTGATGACACAGCAGGGCCTCGATGAGCGCGCCGCGCTGAAGGTGGTGGCCCGCCGGCGCGGCATCTCGCGCAGTGAAGCGTATCGCCTCTGGCAGTTTGAGAAGAGCTTAGGAGCCTAGCCAGTTTCGGCCGTGTAAGTGGAGAGTGTGGCGCCCACGAAGCGGATGCTGACGCGGTTCAGCTCGCCCTCCTTCTCAACGCGGACAACCGCGGCGGTGCAAAAGAAATCCGTTGGTCCCTCGCCCGGCCGCGACGGTCCCAGCCCGGGAATCACGACCGTCAGCGAGGAGTAGAGGGGCAAGTCTCGTTTGGTCAGCAAGGAGAGGCCGCGGCGGCTTACTTCCAGCGCCTCAGTGGACTCTTCAAACGCTTCGCCCCGAGCGTCGACGCCGCGAATCTGGACGGGAACTGCCGCATGAATTCTTCGCTGGCTTCTTTGTTCCACAGTTGAACACTCCCTGCAAGCTGAGATCGCGTGTTTATACCGCTAAACTCTGGCGGCGTAAAGCCACCTCTACACGTAGCGGCGGGTTTATCCTGCCATTGGGCAAGCCGTGACCGCCGGCCGAAAGAACTCGTCCACGCGCTCCAGGACTTCGCGGACTTCGCGGGCGCTGTGCACGCGTCGCCGCAATTCCGCGCCATTGCGGACACCGTGCGTGAACCAACTGGCGAATTGCTTCATCTTGCCGAGGGCACCCGGCGTCTCTTCTTCGGCGAGCATCTGGTAATAGCTGCGAATCAGCTGGTGACGGTCGGCCTCCGAGGGCGCCACGTACGTGCCGGTGCGGAAGTACTCTTCCATCTGGCGAAAGATCCAGGGATTGGTGGCCGCGGCGCGGCCGATCATCACGGCGTCGCATCCGGTCTGCTCGAAGAGAGCCTGCGCGTCACGAGGCGTGAAGACGTCCCCGTTGCCGATGACCGGAATGCGCACGCTGGCCTTGACTTCGCGGATGAGGTCCCAGTTGGCCCGGCCGCTGAAGCCCTGCAGGCGCGTGCGCGGATGGACCGCGATGGCTTCTACGCCGCAGGCCTCCGCCAGCCGCGCCACCGCGACCGCCACAATCTCTTTCTCGCTCCAGCCGGCGCGCATCTTGACGGTGAAGGGCAGGCGCACCGCCGCGCGGATGCTTTTCAGGATTTTCTCCAGCAGCGGCAGGTCGCGCAGCAGGCCGGAGCCACCACACTTCACGACTTTCTTCGCCGGGCAACCCAGGTTCAGGTCAACCATATCAAAGCCCAGGTCTTCGACCGTGCGGGCTGCGTCCGCCAGACGCCGGGGGTCGGCGCCGAAAATTTGCGCCGTGATAGGTCGTTCTTCCTCCTGGTAGTGGAGGTAGCGGCGGGAACGGAGGTTTTGGCGCAGCAGGCCTTCGCTCGAAACGAACTCCGTCATGATGAGGCCGCAGCCGCCCAGGCGCTTGATGAACCGCCGGAAGACAGTGTCCGTGATTCCCGCCATCGGCGCCAGAATCTGCGCGGGCCGCACCACGACATTGCGAATGCGGAGATCTTCGAACATCGTTGGGTCCTATTGTGCCAGCAAATGCATGGGCAGTCCACAGTTGGACGTAACGCCGCCCTTTAGGGCGGCACATGCCGGGCTGAAGCGCCTCTACGTTGGCAGGAAATCCGACGCGTTGGCCACCGCGAAGCGCATCTGGCCCTCGGCGATGAGAACGCCGTCACGGTAGGCAGTGCCACGCAGTTCGCCGAAGCGCTCGCCCATCTTCAGAATCTCGGCTTCGAACCGCAGGGTATCTCCGGGCCGAACGATCTGATGCAAAGTCGCAGAAGGAATCTGGAGGATCACGGCGATCTTGCCGGCCATTTCCAGTCGTTCCAGCACCAGGATGGCGCCCAGCTGCGTCACCGCTCGAATCATCGGGGCATCGGGCCATCGAACCATCGGGCCATTGATTCATCGGGCGATCGGTTCATTGATTCAATGACTCAATGAAACAATGAGTCAATCTGATGTCGGTTTCAGCAGTTCGCGCTTCAGGGCCGGGTTGCGCGCGGTGAAATCGCCGGCGCGATCCTTGTCCGCGGCATATTGCGCGCGCATGCTTTCCAACTTGGAATCCAGGTTGTCCAGATAGTGGACCACCAGGGCTTCGGGGAACATCGGCTCTTTGGGCGAACCGAATTCCAGTTGGCCGTGGTGCGAGAGGATGATGTGTTCGATCTGGTCCTTCAGCGCGGCAGGGAAGTCGGGGATATCCCGCAGCTTGGCGCGCACGATCTCGAGCCCGATGGCAATGTGGCCCAGCAGTTGTCCGCGCGTGGTATAGCGGAAGGCGCGCGTGAAGCTCAGTTCTTCGATCTTGCCCAGGTCGTGCAGGACCAGGCCGGCCAGGACCAGGTCCCGGCGCAGCGACGGGTAGTGGTCTGAGACCTGGTCGCCGAGCTGAATGAGGGACAGGACGTGCTCGAGCAGGCCACCCAGGTAGGCGTGGTGAAAGCTCATCGCAGCAGGTGCCAGCTTGAATTTCGCCGCGATTTCCGGGTCCTGGACCACCGCGAGGAGCAAGGCCCGCAGCGGCCCTTCGGGCATGCGCTCCAGCCGGCCGACGAGTTCCGCGTACATTTCCTCCGGGTCTCGCGCGGAGCGAGGGAAATAGTCGCGCGGGTCAATCTCCTCGTCGGCGCAGCGCCGGATCTTGCTGACCACTACCTGGGGCGTACCCCTATAAGCCTCCACGTGGCCTTGCACCAGCACAAAATCGTCAACTTCGAAGCCCTGATCGAGCCGGTCACAATCCCAGACTTTGGCGCGGATGACTCCGCTGGTATCGCGGAGTTCCAGGTCGAGAAAGGGCTTGCCGGTGCTGGCGGTTTTGCGCTCTTTGCTCTGAATCAGGAAGGACGCTTCCAGGCGGGTTCCCGGCGTGAGGTCCGCGACGTAGTGGGTTTTCATTGCCCCTTTTCGAGCACGGCTTCGCTTGGTCGCTCGGCGCCGGTGTCCACGTAACCGGGGGCCAGATAGACGTAGCTTTCCTTGCGCAGGGTCGCCAGATACTGCCGCAGAGCCGGCGCCATCTTCTGGTTGTAGAGGTACTCGTTCACGCGCTGCTCGATTTCTTCGAACTTCGGGATACCCTCACTGCGCCGGTCCAACAGCCGGAGGATGATATAACCGGATTTAATCGTGATCAGGTCCGTATATTCGTTGATCTCCAGCTTCGCGATAGGCTCGTTGATGGCGGCCGCCAGGGTTCCGGCTTTCATGAATCCGATGTAGCCCCCCTCGTTGGCCGTCGCGTCGTCGGAATACTTCTTGCACACATCGGCCCAGCGCGCCCCGGCCTTGAGTTCGGCCAGCGCATCTTTGGCCCGTTTCTCTGCCTCTTCGGGTTTGTGCTTCTCGTTAGAGATGAGGATCTGGGCCAACTCGACGCCGGCCGGCGAGGCGAACTCCTGCTGGTGCTCCTGGAAGAACTTGCGCGAGTCTTCGCGGGAGACGATGACGTTCCGGCCGACCTCGCGTCCGATGACCTCGCGCATCAGCAAATTGCGCCGGATATCCTCCTTGAAATCTTCCCAAATGAGACCCTGCTTCTCCACCTCGCGCTGGAGATCTTCGAGCGAGTCCAGCTTCACATTCTTGCGGATTTCGTCCAGGCGTTTCACCACGTCGGTCTCGACGTTGACGTCCAGGTCCTTGGCTTTCTGGACCATCAGCGCTTGGTCAATCAAGTCGCGGAGCAAATCCTTGCTGTCCTCGCGGACTTTCGACTCGAGCTCGGCCCCCGAATTTTGCTGGGCCAACTGCGCGCGCAGCTTCTCGCGTTCCCGCTCGAACTGGCGTTGCGTGACGATCTCGGTGTTGACGCGGGCGATGATCCGCTCGATCACCTTGCGCGCGGCGAAGGCAGGTGAAACCGCGCCCCCGAGTACGGCCAGCATTCCCACGACCACGAGCGAGCGCTTCAGCATCAGAACATCTTAATGCGGCGCGTGGAGTTCCTGCAAGACGTTTCGGATCTGCGCAAAGAAGTCCCCATCGTGGGATGCCAGCCGGAAGCGCAGCGTGCCGTCGGGGCGGAAGCTGGCCCCCCGGTGCCGCCGGACGAATTGCGTCAGTTTCTCAGGGCTGACCGGAGCTTCGGCGTGGAAACGCAGCCAGATTTCGTCCGCCTTCCTTTCGATGGATTGAACCAGTAAGCGCTCGGCAGCCGACTTGAGGAGGGCATAGTTCAACAAGTTGAATATCGAAGGTGGAACGGGCCCGTAGCGATCGATCAGTTCAGCTTCCAGCTCGGCGCCTTCGCTGGCGGTCGAGAGACCGGAAATGCGCTTATACATGCGCAGTCGCTGGTTCTCGTCGGCGATGTAGAACTCGGGAATCTTGATGTCGAGGCCCAGGTTGAGCGTCGTGCGGACCTCGGGCTTCGGCGCGGCGCCCTTCAGCTCATCCACGGTCTGCTCGAGCATCTTCAAGTAAAGATCGATGCCGATGGCGTTCAGGTGGCCGTGTTGCTCGGCGCCCAGAAGGTTGCCGGCGCCGCGCAGCTCCAGGTCGAGCGCCGCCAGCCGGAAGCCGGCGCCCAGATCGGAAAACTCCTTGAGCGCGGCGAGGCGGCGTTTGGCCGTGGGGGTCAGGGACTCCTCCGCCGGGATGAGGAAGTAGGCGTAGGCGCGGCGGTTCGAGCGGCCCACCCGTCCGCGTAACTGGTAGAGGTCAGCCAGGCCGAAGCGGTCGGCGCGGTTCACGATCATGGTGTTGGCGCGGGGAATGTCCAGCCCATTCTCGATGAGGGCCGTGGCCACCAGCAGGTCGTAGTGGCCTTCCATGAACTTGAGCATGACCCTTTCCAGTTCCTTCTCGCCCATCTGGCCGTGCGACACGCCAATCCGCGCTGTCGGTACCAGCCGTTGGATGAGTGCCGCCATGCTGAAAATGGTGTCCACGCGGTTATGCACGAAGAAGACTTGGCCCTGCCGGCTCATCTCCTGGAGGATCGCCGCCTGAATGAGGGCATCGCTGAACGGCGTCACCACCGTCTGAATCGCCAGGCGTCCGCGCGGCGGGCTCTCAATCACCGAGAGGTCACGCAGCCCGCCTAGCGACATGTGGAGCGTGCGGGGAATGGGAGTGGCGGACATCGTCAGCACGTCCACGCTGGCTTTGAGCTTCTTCAGCTTCTCCTTGGCCGTGACCCCGAAACGCTGCTCTTCATCCACGATCAGCAGCCCGAGGTCGCGCACGCGAACATCCTTGGAAAGCAGCCGGTGCGTGCCAATCACCACATCCACCTTGCCCGCCTCGGCATCCGCCAGAATCTTCTTTTGTTCCGCACGGGAGCGAAAGCGGCTGAGCATCTCCACGCGCACCGGGAATGCCGCCAGCCGCCGCTGAAAGGTGTTGAAGTGCTGAAAAGCCAGCACCGTGGTGGGCGCGAGCACCGCTACCTGCTTGCCATCCTGCACCACCTTGAAGGCGGCGCGCATGGCCAGCTCGGTCTTGCCATAGCCCACGTCGCCGCAGAGCAACCGGTCCATGGGTTGCGGCGCTTCGAGGTCGCGTTTGATTTCGGCGAGCGCGGTGACCTGGTCGGGCGTTTCTTCAAACTCAAAGGAGTCTTCCAGTTCCTTTTGCCAAGGGGTGTCGGAGCTGAAGGCGGCGCCGCCGTGCATCTTGCGCTCGGCATAAAGCCGCAAGAGTTCCTGAGCGATGTCGCGCAGAGCCCGCTTGACGCGGGTCTTGGTGCGCGCCCAGGTGGTTCCGCCCAGGCGGTCTAGCGGGGGTTTGGCAGCGTCGCCGCTGGCACGGTATTTCTCGACAAGGTCCAGCCGCTCCAGCGGGACGTAGAGCCGCGCGTCGTCCTGATAAGTTAGGAGCATGAAGTCGCGCCGTACGCCTTCCACCTCGAGCTGGCGTAAGCCCTGGTAGAGCCCGATGCCGTGGTCCACGTGCACCACGTAGTCACCCACCTTGAGGTCGCTCAGGTCCGAAATGAAACTCGAAATCCGCGACTTCTCGCGGCGGCCGGGTGCGCCCCAAACGAACTCGCCAAACAGGTCGCTATCACTGAGCAACGCGAGCCGCAACTCGGGGAAGACAATGCCTTCTTCGAGGTCGCCGCGCGCGAGGAAGATCGCGGGTGGAGACGCCTTGGTTTCCTGATGCAGGGGAGCGCTTTCGCCGCGCTCCCGCGGAGCCACCTCGGGAGGGCCAGGTTGACCCTCCCCTACTTGGAACGGCATTTCGTATTCGGCCAGAATCTCGCGCAGGCGCTCGAGCTTGCCCGCCGTGGGCAGGACAAAGACGACCGCTTCCCCGCGCTCGCGGCGCTGGCTGAGGTCTTCGATGAGGCTCTTCACTGCGCCGTGAAACTTCGGCGCGGACTGGGTCTGGAGAGCGAACTCGCCTTGTAGGGGAGCACCTTCACGGTGCTCCCGCGGAACATCAGCGGGAAGGCCCTCCCCTACCACACTTTCAATGGCGAGTTCCTTCAGGGAGAGCGCGGGAATCCCCTCGACGGATGTCAGGAATTCCGCTCCGGTCAGGAATACCTCCTCGGGCCGCGGTCGTGACGGAACGGTGTCGCGGACCTCATCGTAGGCCGCCTGCCAGTTCTCGAGCGTCTTCTGCAACTGAACCTTTCGCTCGACCGGCTCGTCCCAGACCAAGCAGGGCTGCTGGAAAAGCGAGAGCAGCGTTTTCGCGTGCGGTTCCACGAGAGCGACAAAAAACTCCCAGCCAGGGAAGGGCCCGGAGTACTCCGGCGTCCAATCGGGTCCCGGGGAACGCCTCTTGGGTTCTCTCGCCGAGAGAGTCTCCACGAGAGCCTCGAAGAACTTTGGAGCAGGCTTCATCTCCGTCAGAGGCAAGAGAAGCGCCGCCGGTGCGGCCTTCCGGGAGCGCTGGGTGTTGGGGTCGAATTCCCGCAACGACTCGACCCGGTCGCCGAAGAACTCCAGGCGGAAGGGCCAGTCAACTTCAGGTGGGAACACATCCACAATTCCGCCGCGCACAGAAAACTGACCCGAGTTCGAGACCGGCTCGCCGATTTCGTAGCCAACACCCGCGAGGTGTTCGACGAGGTCCGAAAGGTTCAGCTCATCTCCGACTTTCAGTTCGAGGGCCAGCGAGCGGTAATACGAGTTCTCCCGGAAGCGCCCCAGGGCCGCCGGGAGTGGGACAAAGAGAATCCGGGTCGAACCTCGCGCCAGGTTCCACAGCGCCACAGCGCGTTGTTCCAGGATCTCCGCGTGCGGGGACCGGCCCTCGTAAGGCGAACAATCGAACGCGGGCAGAACGCTCACCGCTGCGCCATCATTGCCGAGCCAGGTGAAAAAGGTCGAGGCGGTTTGCCGAAGCCGCTCGGCCGTCTCATTGTCGTGGGTCAGGACGACGAGCGGGCGCCGCAGTTCGTGCGCCAGCGCGGCGACGACGAGCGCCTTGGCGGGGCGCGTCAGTCCGGAAATGGCAGGTTCAGCCTGACCGGCCAAGGCTGCGGCGCTTGCGGCGCGGAGAGCCGCATGGTTGAGGACCGGTTGGAGAAGGGAGCTGAGCTGGGGCATAGGATGTAACTGCGTCTATCCGCGATTCTTGAAAGCCGCCTCGATGATCGCCGAGGTGCTGAAGCCTGGAACGACCGGAACCGAGACGACCGTGCCACCTGCGGCCTCAACCTCGGCGCGGCCGACGATCCCGTCCGGTCCCCAGTCGCCGCCCTTGACGAGCACATGGGGCAGCAGGCGCGCGATGACAGGTTGGACACTCGCGTCATCGAAAATCGTGACGTAGTCCACCGCTTCGAGCGCGGCCAGAATCTCCGCGCGTTCGTTCTCGGGCATGATAGGTCGCGCCGGGCCTTTGAGTTCGCGCACGCTGCGGTCACTGTTTACGGCAACGATCAGCACGTCCCCGAGCTTTCGCGCCTCGGCGAACACCCGCACGTGCCCGGGGTGGAAAACGTCGAAGCAGCCATTCGTGAATACCACGCGCTTGCCTTGGCGCTTGAGTTCGTCCACGAGTTCGTATGCCCGCTCCAGGGGCAGAATCTTCTCGACCGCCATAGCCTTCTTGGACTGCTTTCTGCGGGGGCGACTCCACCGTCACCCAAGTCCGTCCGGCCTTGGGGCGACCCGCAAATCGATTTTAGCACGCGGGCAGCGTACGGGAGGCGTTTGGCCTTCCTTCACGGTCCTTAGCCCGGAATTTACACTCCACCAAGGGGCGTGCTATCCTCGCGCTTCGGAGCGCAGATCCGGTGAAGACGACTGTCATCAGCGGGGGTGGGCCGGCCGGGGCGGTAACCGCAGAGAAGCTGGCGCGTGGCGGCGCCCTGGCGCGCCAGCCGAAGATGCAGGGCAAATCCAGAGCGAACCGATACACACATGCGCACAAAATCCGAGGAACTTTTCCGTAAGGCGCTGCGCCTGATGCCCGGCGGAGTGAATTCACCCGTCCGCGCCTTCCGCGCCGTGGGTGGCGAGCCGATTTTTGTGGAGGCGGGCAAGGGTTCGCGCCTCACTGACGTCGATGGCCACAGTTACATCGACTACGTGATGTCCTGGGGACCGCTGATCCTTGGCCATTGTCATCCCGAGGTAATGGAGTCGTTGGCTAGGGTCTTGGAGACGGGCACGAGCTTTGGCGCTTGCACGGCCGCCGAAGTTGAGCTGGCGGAGCGGATCCAGGAAGCTTTTCCTTCCCTCCAACGCGTGCGCTTGGTGAATTCCGGGACCGAGGCCACGCTCTCGGCCTTGCGCCTGGCCCGCGCCGCCACGCGGCGGGAGAAAATCCTGAAGTTCGAAGGGTGCTATCACGGGCACTCCGACAGCTTGCTGGTGAAGGCGGGGTCTGGGGTCGCGACGCTCGGCCTCCCGGATAGTCCGGGCGTCCCACGCGCCCTGGCAGAGTTAACCATCACCGTGCCCTTCAATGACACGGTCGCGCTGGAAGAGGCCTTTCGAGGTCACCGCCACCAGTTGGCCGCGGTGATTGTGGAACCGGTCGCTGGCAACATGGGTTGCGTCCCGCCGCGCACGGGCTTTCTCGAGAGGCTCCGCGCCCTCACTGTGGAGCAGGGGACCGTGCTGATCTTTGACGAAGTCATGACGGGTTTTCGCGTGGCCTACGGCGGAGCCCAGCAGCTTTACGGAATTCAGCCTGACCTGACGACGTTGGGCAAGATCATTGGAGGCGGTTTGCCGGTCGGCGCCTATGGTGGCAACGCGGCTTTGATGGACCTGGTGGCGCCCGCCGGGCCGGTCTATCAGGCGGGCACGCTTTCCGGCAATCCTCTGGCCGTGGCGGCGGGACTGAAGACTCTGGAACTGTTGCGGCGGCCCGGCCTCTACGAGCGTCTGGAGGCGCTCGCGGCAAGGCTCGCGGCGGGCCTCCAGGCTGAGGCAGCGCGCGCCGGCGTAACCCTCACCGTGAACCGTGTGGGCTCGATGTTCACACCGTTCTTCACACCGGACCTGGTGACTGACTATGCCTCGGCCAAGAAGGCGGACACCGCGGCATTCGGCCGCTTCTTCCGTACTGTGCTAGAGCGGGGTGTGTACCTCCCGCCTTCACAGTTTGAAGCGGCTTTTGTCTCTTCGGCGCACAGCGAGGAAGACATCAACGCGACCGTGGAGGCGGCGGGCGCCGCGTTCGCTGCGCTTTCTATCTCATAAGTGAAAAATCGAGAGAGGCCAGCGGCCCTTGGACGCCTGTGCGAAGGATGGATTTGTCCCGCGCCGCGCGGGGTGGCGCAGATTAGGGAAGGATTGGAAGATCTGCGAGAAGAGCAACCCGCCTGAGGCTCTGCTCCGCGAAGTCCTAGCGCGCGGCGGCCATGCGGCGCGCCAGCCCCACCAGCAGCCGGCGGTCACGTTCCTTCAAAGCCGGCACGTACTTCTTCATGAGATTCCAGAAACGGAGTTGCCGCTTGTCAGTGGGGGCAGGTGCCGTCTTCGCCCCTCGGGCTTCGGGTTGATCGAGCAGTTCCCCGAGGCTCACTTCCAGCGCGGCGGCGAGTTTTCCCAACGTCCCGAGGGAGGGCACGGTGTGCCCATTCTCAACCCGCGAGAGGTAACACCGCAAAAGTCCCGTCCGCTTCTCGATATCCCCCTGGGAAAGACCCTTCTCGATGCGGAGGAGCTGCAGGGTTTTTCCGATGGATTTCTTCACAAGTATCCTCCTAAGTCAGAATCGACGTCCGGCATTACACTTCCCGCCGCGCGCGTCGTCTCGCCCCAAGCCCTGAAAACTGCGGCCAGCGGCCCGACAGCCGTGGCCGGCCTTTCCCTACGCCATGCTGGAGGGGGGAGTTGAACCCCCATGCTGCTTGCGCAGCGCGAGATTTTGAGCCTCGTGCGTCTGCCAGTTCCGCCACTCCAGCTCAAAGGCCATTGTAACAGGGGCAAGCGATGTTGGCAAGGTACGTCGGGCCATCCTGCAGCTACATGAGTAATATATTCTATTGTAAGCATTGCGACACTTGGCATAGGCAAAGGATTCCTCAGCGGCACGGGGGGACTGACGGGTGGCCCGGTTGTTCCCCGGCGAACTTGAGGAATCGAGGCAGAGGCTTGGCGGGGCAGGAGTTTGCCGCGGCGGCCCGGGAGGGAAGCGGGCCGCCGTGCGGAGGACCCGGCGAATTCAGAAGATTCGCAGCTGGATCGTCAGGTATTTTTTCGGGTTCTTCCTGAATTCCGTCAGGAATTCGCGGAGGGACTGCGAACTCTCGCTCAGGTTGTTGAACAGAGTGGGGTCGGTGGAGAGTTTCCCCAGCGTCCCTTGGCCCTGCTCGATGCGCGTGGTGATGATGTTCATGCGGTCAAACGTCTCGTTCATGCGATTGTAAAGCTGGGGGTCGGTGGCGACCTTGCCCAGCGTTCCCTGGCCTTTGTTGATGTTATCCACCAGCGTGTTGGCGCGCGCCACCAACTGGCTCACGTTGTCGTAAACCGACGGGTCGTAGACAAACTTGCTCAGGCTTCCCTTGCCGTGCTGGATGTCGTCGAGCACCTGGTTCAGGCGGTCGATACTGGCCACGGTGCGCTTGTAGAGCGTGTCGTCGGCCAGGAGTTTGCCGACGGTTCCTTCCCCCTGCTCCACGCGCGAAACCACGCGCTGGAAGTCGCCGGTGATTTGGGTCATGCGGCTGTAAAGCGCCTGATCGTAGATGAGCTTGCCCATCGACCCCTGGCCTGCCTGGATCTGGTTGGTGATGTCGTTCAGCTTGGAACTCAGCACGCGCAGGTTCGAGATGACGTCGTTGGTGTTTTGCACGATGCGCTTGATATCCGCTTCTTCAATGCTTTTCACTTCGCCGCCGTCCGGTACGATTTCCTGGTTCGGCATGCCGCGAGTGATATCCACGAAGGCCTCACCCAGTAAGCCGGCGGTGGCCAAGCGGGCTTCCGAATTCTTGCGGATCTCTCTCTGATAGTTCCGCGGGACCCGCATGGTTACTTCCACCGCCCGCTCGGGCTCTGTGAAACTCGAGATGCGGATCCTCTGCACCACACCTACGGGGAGCCCGGCCAGACGGACCTGTGAACCCTCGCGCAGACCCGCCGCCCCGGAGAAATACGTTCGCAGGGTGTACTTGCGGGTGAAGATTCCCACCTGCCCGCTGATGAAAAACACCCCGACCGCGAACACGGCCAAGCTGACGAGCACCAGCACGCCGACGCGCAACTGCGCCCAGGCTATTTGTTTGCGTTGAGCCATGGTTCATCTCCCTCCTGAAAACACTTGGGGGCTATTGTATGCCATCCCGTGCAGGCAGGGAAACTCAGACAAGGAATTTGCGCAGGTAGGGATCCGGGGCGGCGGTCAGTTCGTCGGTGGAGCCCCAGAAGTACGTGGCGCCATCCCGCAGGACCAGGAACTGAGTGGGAACCCGCTGGCCGGGCCCGCCGTCGGTGCGGGCCGGGATCAGGGCCTGCTTCTCCGCGGAGTAGGTGTAATGGGCCAGCGCGAAAGCGTCAGCCAGGCGATGCGTCACCACCAGCGAGCTGACCTTCTGCACGTCCCGCAGCTTGGCGATGAGAACGTTGATGGTCTGCGCCGTGACCGGGTCGAGGCCCGCCGTCGGAGAATCGTAAAGCATGATGGAAGGTTGACTGACAATGGCGCGGGCAATGGATACCCGCCGGCGCATCCCGCCCGACAGCTCCGCGGGCATCTTCTCGATCGCCTGCTCCATTTCCACGAAACGCAGCACCTCCCGCACCTGCTGCTCGATCCTGGCTTCATCTTTCAACCCTTCTTCCCGCAACCGGTAAGCAACATTCTCGTGAACGGAGAGCGAGTCGAATAGTGCGCCTTCTTGAAAGACAATGCCCATGCGTTGCCGGAATGGATAGAGCCGGGCTTCGGAGAGCGGCACCAGGTCCTGGCCCTCGATCAAAACCTGGCCCGCGTCCGGCTTGAGCAAGCCGAGTATCACTTTCAGCAGTACCGATTTTCCTGAACCGGTCACCCCCAGCAGGACCAGCGTCTCTCCGGCGCCCACGCGGAAAGAGACGTCGTCGAGGATCTGCTTGTCTTCGAAGGCCAGGGAGACACGCCGAAGCTCCACGACCGGCGGCGAGGAAACGCTGCGGTCTTGGGAGGGCGCCGACCTTTCGGCGTTTGGGGGGTTCACGGTGACCGACTGACCTCCGGCGGGGGGTGGCCCGCCCCGGCTATTCTAGCGCGGCAGGAGGTTGCCTACCTAGAAGAAGCCAACGGCGATGAGGAACTTGGTGTAGAAAAAGTCTAGGAGCAGGATGAGTACGCAAGAGACCACCACGGCCTGCGTGGTCGAGCGGCCCACGCCCTCAGTGCCCCCCGTGGTGTGCAGGCCGTAGAGCGAGCCCACTAGGGCAATCACCACCGCGAAGAAGAACGGCTTGGTCAGGCCTTGAAAGCAGTCTTCGAACTCCAGGGCTTGGTAGGCCGAGGTCCAGTACTCGGCGCTGCTCAGCCGCGCCGTGGACATGCTGACTATCGCGCCTCCCAGCATCCCGAAGAAGTCCGAAAGGACGGTCAGGAGCGGCAGGGTCACGAGCGTCGCGTAGAGCCGCGGCGTAACCAGCTTGCGCAGCGGGTCGGTCCCCAGGGCGCGCATGGCGTCCACCTGCTCGCTGACCTGCATGGAGCCGATTTCCGAAGCGATGCCGGAACTGTTCCGGCCTGCCACCATCAAAGCCGTGAGCAGGGGCCCGATTTCGCGCACCATCGAGAGGGCCACCACCTGGCCCAGCAATCCGGTTTCACCAAAGGTGCTCAGCGTGCGGTAGGTCTGCAGGGCCAGGACGCCGCCGATGAAGAATCCCGTGAGCAATACGATGGGCAGCGACCCAAAGCCAATGACGTCCATTTGCACCAGCGTGTCGACAAGGTAGCGGGGCCGGCTGAAGGCATGCCGCACCGAGGCGATGAGGAGTCCGGTGAACTCCTGCACTGCCAGCACCTTGCGCTTAACCAGCCTGTCGATAAGGACGTTGATCATCAGCTTCTACGGCGGCTTGGCGACCAGACGATCCGCTCCAGACCGTTCGCAATCTAGCCACGGGGGATAGGCGAAGTCAAGTGGCATCGTCGCTTTGTACCGCAAGGACCGCACCATGACCTTGCGGCTCTTCATACCAACGACCGGACTTTTGATCAGAGGCGGGAGCGCCGCTACAGAAATCCTTGGCGGCCTTCCTGGATTCGTGTACGCTTTCCTGCCATGTCCGCGCCACGAAGATTCAAGGTAGCTCTCATCCAGATGGCCTGTGGGCCTGACGCTGCGGAGAACCTCCGCCGGGCGACTTCCGGCGTGGAGGAAGCGGCGAGCGCGGGCGCCGCGGTGGTCTGCCTGCCGGAACTTTTCCGCTCGCCGTACTTCTGCCAGCGCGAGGATGCCGCTTCCTTCGATCTCGCCGAGTCCGTGCCGGGTCCGACCACGGAGGCACTCGGGGAGGTGGCGCGGAAAGCGGGCGCGGTAGTGATTGCGCCCCTCTTCGAGCGCCGCGCCGCCGGGCTCTATCACAACAGCGCCGTGGTGATCGATTCCACGGGGCAAGTCGCGGGCCTCTATCGCAAGATGCACATTCCCGACGACCCGGCCTACTATGAGAAGTTCTACTTCACGCCCGGCGACTTGGGTTTTGTCGCGTTTGAGACGAGTGTCGGGCGGCTGGGCGTGCTCATCTGCTGGGACCAGTGGTATCCCGAGGCGGCTCGCCTGGTGGCGCTGCAAGGCGCAAGCGTCATCTTTTATCCGACGGCGATTGGCTGGCATCCGGACGAGAAGCAGCAGTTCGGCGCCGCGCAGCGCGACGCTTGGCGCACCGTGCAACGCGCCCACGCCATTGCCAACGGTCTCTACGTCGCCGCGGTCAATCGCGTGGGCCTGGAGAAGGTTGCGGGCGCAGTCGGGCAGGGAATCGAGTTCTGGGGTTCGTCATTCCTCTCCGATCCGTTTGGAGCGATTGTGGCCGAGGCCCCCGCCGACAGGGAAGCAATCGTCGTGGGCGAAGTGGATTTGGACCGCCTCGAGGAAGTGCGGCGCAACTGGCCTTTCCTGCGCGACCGCCGCATCGACGCCTACGCGGGGCTCGACCGCCGCTTCCTCGACAAGAAATTGAGCGATTGAGTGATCGGGCGATTGAACGAATGATGAACTGCAAATGCCATATCCGACCTGTTTCTGCAAGGATTCTTCTGGATGGTTCAATGGCCCCATTGCCAAATCACTCAATCGTAAAATCATTCAATCACTCAATCATCCGATGACCCGATCCTCATTCAAGACGCCCGCCACCCTCGGCTTCCGCATGCCCGCCGAGTGGGAGCCGCACGCGGCCACCTGGATTGGCTGGCCGTCCAACCGCACTGACTGGCCGGGGAAATTCGCGCCCATTCCGTGGGTTTATGGCGAGATCGTTCGCAAGCTCGCGCCCGGTGAAATCGTTCGCATCCTGGTCAACTCGAAGGCGCACGAGGCAGGCGCGCGCCGTATTCTCAGCCGCGCCGGCGTCGATTGGGCTCGCGTGGAGTTCTTCCCCATTCCTACTGACCGCGGCTGGACGCGCGATTCCGGCCCCATTTTCCTCCGCCGCGAGGCGGCGCGGCGTGCCGGAATTGCCATTGTCCGTTTCCGCTTCAACGGCTGGGCGCGCTACCCCAACTGGCACAAGGACGACGCTGTTCCCGAGCGCGTCGCCCGCACGCTCGGTCTGCGCCTATTTCGCGCCGAGGTGAATGGCCGCGGCTTCGTTCTGGAAGGTGGAAGCATCGACGTGAACGGTCGGGGGACGCTGCTCACGACGGAAGAGTGTCTTCTTGACCAGACCACGCAGGCGCGCAACCTCGGCCTCAGCCGCCAAGAGATCGAGGCCGCGCTGCGCGCTCATCTGGGTGTGAAGAACGTGCTGTGGCTCGGCCGTGGCATCGCCGGCGACGATACGCACGGCCATATTGATGATGTCTGCCGTTTCGTCGGCCCGCGCACCGTGGTTCTCTGCTGTGAAGACAACCCGCGTGACGCGAACTATCGTCCCCTGGAAGAGAACCGCGAGCGCTTGGAGAGCATGCGCCTGGAAGATGGGTCACGAATTGAGGTCGTGCCGCTCCCCATGCCCGCGCCGCTCTATTTCGACGGCCAGCGCGTGCCGGCCAGCTACGCCAACTTCTACATCGCCAATGCCGCCGTGCTCGTTCCCACTTTCAACGATCCGCAGGACCGCATCGCCTTGGGCACGCTTGCCGAACTCATCCCCGACCGCCCGGTGGTCGGCATCCACGCCGTGGACCTGGTCTGGGGTCTCGGCACCCTGCACTGCCTTACCCACGAGCAACCGGCCCTGTAGCGGCGACCTTCAGGTCGCCACCCCCTGCAGCGGCGGCGTCTCGCCGTCGTGTCTTTTGTAACCCCCTGTAGCGGCGACCTTCAGGTCGCCACCCCCTGCAGCGGCGGCGTCCTCGCCGTCGTGTCTTTTGTAACCCCCTGTAGCGGCGACCTTCAGGTCGCCACCCCTGTCATTTGCAGCGGCACTCTGCAGGCGCCGTTTTCTGTTCTGTCGCGGCGGCGTCCTCGCCGTCGTGTCATTTGTAACGACGCTCTATGAGCGCCGAAATTCGATGCCGCGGGCGAAGGCTGCGGCCACAAGGGCTCTTTTTTGTGGCGACCCCGCTGTGCGGGATCGCATCAGGTTCGGCGGACATAGTCCGCCGCTACAGCCGGCAAGATACCGGCGCTACGTGGCGGCGCAGGGAATCTGCTGGTTCTACTTGGCGTAATAGCGGAGGCCGTAGAACCAGTTCATCCCCGCGATATGAGGCGCGCGGTAGCGGACTTCGGCTTTCTGCTCGAATTCCTCCGCGCTTCCACTGTACGGACAGATGACCGTAACGAATTCACCCAGTGACAGCGTCATCTTCAAGATGACACCCAAACCTCCTTTGGAGAGGTTCTCGGTCTTGGCGATTTCCTGTTCACCTTTACTGTTGCGGACGAGCGTGCGCAGCTTCACGGCCATGCGCTTAAACACCCGCCTCTCAGCTTGACCATCCCATTTGCCAACCCCGGGAGAAACGGGCGACAGCGACGGTGTGGGCAGCTCTTTGGGGCGTCGAGTGACGTCCGCATAGGTCCAGGTTGAAAGTTGGCCGCAGTGGTGGCACAGCCTCTGTAACACGCCGGCAGATCCCAGCAGGTCCACTTCAATCAGATTCAAAACGAGCAGGCCCTGTTTATGGCAGCCCAGGCACTCCAGCAGTGCCCCGGCGTTGGAACCAGCGGGATCGAGCGGTGGCGGAAAATCAATGTCCCAAAGGGTTCGCTCGCGTTCCAGGCATTCCACTCCCCACCCGGCGTAATCCGGGATTTCCAGGCGCATTTCCCCGACCACGCGGAAATCCGCCTCGCGCAAGTTCTCCAGATTGATAATCCGAAGGGTGTCTTCGGGAATCACCCGGTGCTTCAAGGCAATGAGTGCTCCGTCCCGGTTGACCATGAGGGTGTGGGTGTCCTCTACAAAATCACCGGCACTCCCTGCGAAGCACATCACCCGGATGGGGATGCTGAGCTTTACGCGTTCAGTTCGCCTTTGTGCTGGGCCAGTGCCGCCGGTCGGCCCTGGGTCGTTGGTGGGGTCCTGCATGCTGGGGTTATATCTCACGTCACTACCTCAGGGCAACCGCTACCCCGTTATTGCGAGATTGCTGTGAGGAGGACAATTAGTCA
>Ga0315274_10006304_pt1 | contig 17282 bp, 17 predicted proteins | sample YL17G02_20_MG_FD_203700 | JGI IMG/M metagenome (GOLD analysis project Ga0315274, IMG submission 203700) | Sediment microbial communities from Yellowstone Lake, YNP, Wyoming, USA - YL17G02_20 | ecosystem: Environmental > Aquatic > Freshwater > Lake > Sediment | place: USA: Wyoming | collected...
TTCTCGCCCAATGGGTCCGGCGAGCTCACCAGCCGTCTCAGCCACCAAGCATTGAACGACGAGGCATCCCCGGAGCGCGCTGCGGCTGCCTCATGGCCGTCGAATGTGGCATTGAATGTTTCAGCCCCATCCGCAGGATTGAGCAGATCATCCAGGGTTGCTCGGGGACCGCGGGTCAGGACGCGCTGAAGTTGGTTCCCATCGGCTCCGAAACCGGCGCGACGGAACAGGTGCGCCGCCGGCGCCAGAGTCCAAGGCCGATCGGAGGACGGTTCGAATGCCGCCCACGCCCAGGCAGGATCTACCCGCGCCAACCGCGCCGCCGCGATGGGATCCAGCACCGGCTGCGCCGGGTTGGAGGTCACGCGCGCTATCGCGCCATTCTCCCCGGACCTGATCACCGGCTGCGGCATGGTCAAGGCTTCCGGAAACTGAGCCGCAACTCGGCAGCCGTGCGGTCGCCACCCTGGCCAAGCTTCAGGGTCGCGCGATCCGCCCATCCGATGAGGGCACAAAGCGTATCGATTCCTTGCTCGGCTTCGGCCTGGCTCTTCCCCTTCTTCACCATGTCGCCGCGAACCAGGGTCGGGCGGTTGGCCTTCAGGATCGCGGCGAGTTCCGGGCCGCTGAGTTGCAGGAGGGTGTGGCTCGCCTCGGTGGCGGTTTGTGGCGCCTTGCCGAGCGCTTCGACCAGATCGCGGGCGAGTTGGTCCGTCGAGCTCAGGATCGCATGGCCATGGGCCAGGGCCAGCGACGGGCGGAAGTTGTAGCGCTGGTCAAGATGGTCGCGGTCAGGCACGTCCTGGGCCGAGAATTTGGCGACCGTGATGGGCGTCCCCCGATGATCGACCCGGTCGAGGATCAGGCCCGGGAGCGCCTTCTGGCCGCGGGTGAAGTTGACGAGTCCGAGCGCCTTCTGCCAAGCCTCCTCCATCACTTCGCCGAACGCCTTGGGATCGCGAAGACCGAGGACGAGCGCGAAGGCGGGCCACTGCGGCTCGGGCGTGCCGATGGCGGGATCGTATTGCTGGCGGGCAACCACCAGCCGGACCTGTGGCTGCGTCTGGGCCAGCACCTCGTCCGTCAGGCTCCGGCCGCTGAAGAAGATCCCCATCATGTTCTCGAAGAAGATCAGGCCCGAGGTCCGCTGTGGAAAGAGTTCGTCCTTGGCGGTGTAGAATCCGGCGAGGTCGCGGTAAAGGCTCAAGGCCGCTATCACACGCGGCACCTCGAGGCAGGGGAAGACGCCGGCCGCGCCCGCGGCGGGTCGGGCGAACGCCACAGTCCTACCGGCGGCGGAATCGCCCCCGACGAACGCCCGCAGCAGGAGGTCCTCCCGCTCGAGGTAGATGCCGAGGGCAATCCACGGTGCGGACTTCAGGTCCGCCGGAACCCCGGCCAGCAACAACGCCAGCAGCGGATTTGGGTCTTGAGCGTCAAACCCGCTCAGGAAACCCGGCACCGGCCGCATTCGAGTCAGGTCAACGAACAGCATGCCCGCCGCGCCCGGTCCGACCGCTTTCCGCGCCGCCTCGTAATCCGCCCGGCTGGCCAGGCTGCTGCCGCCGCCGTTTCGCAGATCCAGCGCCACCTTGAGGACCTCGACATCGCTGGCGACGAGCAACCGGTTCCCGACGATCGCGTGACCTTCCTTGCCATTGAACGACCAACCCGTGACGCCGGCGTATTCGGCCGAGCGAACCTGTTCCGTTTGGCCCCGCTTCTCCGCTTCGGAGACCGCGATCTGCCGGGCCGTGGAATGGAGCTTCTCGAGCAGGGCCGGATCGTCGCCGTCCAGGGCCAGGAGCGAGCGGTTACCGGCTCCGACGGCGAGGGCGATGCCGCCGCGCGTGAGCTTCCTGGCCACACCCTGCCAGTTGGTCAGGGCCACACTCTCCATGAAGCGAACCCCGGCGAGCAGTTCCTGGAACTTCGGGCCGGAGGTGAGGTTCGCGTAGCCTGGGAGGGAAGACAGCCGTTCGGCAAACGCCGGCGCCAGGAGGGGATCGAGCAACCGGGCCGGCTCGTAGAGCTCGAGGCAGATTGCGGCTTGGCTGGGGATCACCTCGCTCAACGCCGCGCGGTTCGATGCCCCGTCCGCCGTCGCGACGGCGACCAGTCCCACAATGAGGATTTGATGGAGACGCATATTCAGGGATTGTACTGCCGAAGGGAAGACACGGCCAGCCGGGCGAACGTTACAGCTTTCGGGCCCGGCAGGCCCGCTTTCTTTGACGAGTTCGGGCGCCGCCGTTATGCTCCGACAGATTAGCAACCCAGCCATGCTCTTGTCGGCGCGCAGTTTCTTCTATCATGTGCTCCGGAATCTCGGTGGGCGCCCGTCGGTGCGGTGGCCGCTCGGGGCCTATCTTTACGTGACCTGTCGCTGCAACCCGGCCTGCCGCTACTGCAAGGACGGTCTGGGATCGCTATGAATGCCGTCGCCAGTTTCCTCCATCACCTCTGTCGCAACGCGCCGGACCGGTGGTACCCCCTGCTGGGCGTGTACTATCTGACCTACGCCTGTGACTTCCGCTGCCCCCATTGCAGCGACGGCGCGGGCAATCCCTACCCGATGCTCCGGTCGCCGGTGCTGCCGGCGGAGCGGGTCATCGAGTTGCTGCGGATCATCCGTCGGCGCTGCGATTACCTGGTCATCACCGGCGGCGAACCACTGCTGCATCCCGATTTCGGCCGGGTCATGGCCGGCTTGCCGAAGCTGAAGTTCCGCGGGGTGATCCTGACCACCAACGGTTATGCGCTGGCCCCGGCGCTGCCCGTAGTGTCGAAGGCCGTACGCCATCTGGTCGTCAGTCTGCAAACGCTCGAATCGGCCAAGGCCGACGCGTGGTACGGCCGCGGTCCAGGCACGCACGAGCGAATCCTGGAGAACATCGACCGTGCCGCGCGGCTGCCGGAACGCCGGTTCAACATCATCATTTCGAGTGTGGTCACGCCGGAGAACCTTGACGACTTGTACGGCGTGTACGAATTCGCCCGCCGCCGCGGGTTCCGGCTGGCTGCCTGCCCGCAACTCGTCGGCGTGAAAGCGCACGCGGCGTTGGTGGACCATCCTGAGTATCGGGATTTCTACGACTTCCTCATCGCCGAGAAGCGTAAGGGCGGCAACATCCAGGGCACGGTGGATTACCTCGAGCACCTGCGCGACCTGCGGAAGTTCCGGTGTCATCCGTTCACCATGCTCGTCGTCTCACCGACCGGCGACGTCTTCTATCCCTGTTTGGAACTGGGCCAGCCGGCGGGCAATCTCCTCGACGAGCCCAACCTCCATCGCCTTCGCCAAGCCGGCTGCGAGCGCTACGGCCCGCAGCCAGAGTGCGACACCCGCTGCCATTCTGCCTGCGCGCTGGGCTTCTCGCGGGCCAGCGCGGGCGTCACACACGAACCGTTCGTGATCATGACCGGGAAATGGTGGCGGGCCAGGGCGTGCACGATTGCGACCAGCTCCGGATGCAGCGTCGGCTCGCCGCCCCCGATGGAAACGATCTGGGGCCCGATCTCGTTGAGCTTGTCCGCGATGACAGACACGTCCGCCGCGGACAGCCGCGGTTTCTCACGCCAGGCCGGCTTCCAGAAGTCGCAGATGCGGCAGCGGTAATTGCACTGGTAAAGAATCTGGAGGTTGACGTGGACCAGCCGGCGCCGGAGGAACGAGCGCGCGAAGCGGAGCTTCTTGCCTAGGTCGTGCGTCAAGGCAGCGATCATACCTAGCTCGGCACCGGTTCGGCAGGACCGGCGACTTCGGCCGGCTGCCCCCGGAACAACGCGTGGCGGAATAGCCAGAGCGCAATCGCCACGAACGCGATGAACAGCAGTTCCGTGATCTCCTCCCACGCCGCCGACCACATGAGCTGGTCCGCGTAGGCCGAGATCAGGAACAACCGCGTCGTCCCGAACCCCAGCGGTCCCAGACCCGCCGCCAGCAGTGATTTCGAGGTCCCCACGGGATCGTCACGCTGGAACAGCAGCACCAGCCACGCGGCGCTGAGCAGCGCCACCGCCAGCCACGCGCAATAGCGGAACTCGAAGAGCTGCGACGCCAGCGAGGGCGAGTAGTTCTGCATTGAACCGAGGATGGGGCTGAGTTGGGCCACGCTCTTGAGGTCGGCGCTCAAGGGAAGGAAAGCGACGATGATCAATCCCGGAATGCCCACGGCGAACAACCGCCGCAGGCCGCACGGAACATCCGCGTACTTGATGCAGGCCCGGCACAGGCTCAGGGCGGCACAGCGGTCCTTCGGCGCACTGTACTTAATCAGCCGGCGGTCCATCGCTTCCAACAGGGCGTAGCTGATGAACGAGAAGGCCACCACCATGCCGTAACTGTGGAAGAACTCCCAGAGATCCGAACGCCCGCCGAAGAACAGGTAGTTGATTGCGCAGGCGCCCTCGCCGGCCAGGAAGGCAACAAGTCCCCGGCGCAAGGCCGCGAGGTCAGCGGCCGGCGAGCGCCACAGCCAAACGATCAGCGCCAGCGAGAGGGTCATGTAGGTCGGTTTGACGACAAAGGCGGTGAGGACCGCCAGCCATTGCTCAAACAGACTGAGCGGACAAACCGGCAGGGCCTCCGGCAGGGCCTCCGGCGGGGCCGGGGCGCCAGACAGCTTGAAGAAGAACTCTTACAGCAGAAGCGGCAGCAGGCCGGCGAGAACAATGCCCAGGGCAAGCTGTGGCGGAAACGTTCGTCGCTCAGGAGTCATGGGGTTTCCTTTCGCAGACAGTTGCGGACGCAGGCCGGGATCAACCGGCCGTCCGGTTGGGGATAGACCTGGCAGCACTTGCGCGCCCGGGACAGATCGAACGTGTCCGGGTCCATGAACTGGTGGATGAAGATGGATTTCACCGACCGCTCCGCCACGGCCACCGCCTGTCGCGGCGAGTAACCGCCCTTCGCCACTTCCGCCAGCAGGCGTCGGATCGCCGTCAGCGCTTTCTGTGAATCCGGCGACAGCGCCGCGGGCCCGGACCACAGGTCATACACCGCGTCGGTGATGCGCGCGAAACTGTCGGCGTCGGTCCCGAAGAGGGCGCGATTCTGGATCAAGTCGAGGTAGCGCGCCGCGTCAATCATGGGTTTGATCGGCCGATAGCCTTTCTCCTCGACCTCCAGGTAAAAGGCGAGGGCGAAGCACGCCGGATGACTGCACGGCAACGGCGAGAAATCCTCGGCGCTCACCGTGCCATCCGCCGCTCCGGCGAGGGCGCGAATCACGTCGGGGATCGTCACCGCCCCTTCGGGCCGGCCAAGGCGCGCGGCGTGGCCGGCGTAGGCCGCCGGCTGGAACATCGCGCTGAGGATATGCCGGTGGGCGAAGAGCAGGTCGGCGATTTCAGTCAGGCGGTCGTCGTTGACACCGCGAACGACCGTCGCCGTCAGCGACATCGCGGCGTCCAGTTCGGCGCATTGGTCGATCAGCCGGAGCTTCTCTTCCCGCAGCGGCCGGCCCCGCAGCGCCCGGTACACCTCGTCGCTCAGGCCGTCGAATTGCAGCGACACGATCACCCGCCGGTCCGCGAGAAACCGGAGCAACTCAGGGTCGCGGGCCAGCACGGTGCCGTTGGTGGACACGCTGACGCAGAGGATTTCCTTCCGCGCGACGCATTCCTCGACGATCTCCCGGAACTCCGGGTTCAAGGTCGGCTCGCCGCCGGAGAGGTTGAGCACGTCAATCTGCCCTTCGGACCGGATCAGGCCGTCGAGCATTCGAGACACGTCGGCGCGCGTCAGGTGGCGGGTGCCGGGATTCGTGACGAGGCAGATGGGGCAATCCAGATTGCAGTGGTCGGTGATCTCGAGAATCGGCAGACAGACGTGCTGCTCGTGTTCGGGGCACAGGCCGCAGGAGTCCGGGCAACCGGTGAACTTCCTGACAAAGGTGAGCGGCTGAGACGCGCGGCGATGAAACCGGCCCAAGCCCAGGTAGCCGGCAGCGTCGCCATAAACGCGCGCCTCTTGCGGGCCGTGCTCCGGGCAGATCTTCTCCAACCACACGCCATCCTCCCGCGCCATGACCCGGGCGGGGATCAACCGGCGGCAGTGCCGGCAGGTGGACCGAGTGGTGGTGAGGTATTCAGTCATCGTCGGAAGCCGCCAGTGGCAGAACTCGCGCCGGATTTCCCACCGCCATCGTTCCGGCCGGCACATCACGCCCAACGACCGCACCGCCGGCCAGCACGGCGCCTTCGCCGATCTCAACGCCGTGCCCAATCAGAGCAAAGCCGCCAATCACCGCGCCTTTGCGGATCACCACCCGCCCGGCGCGGAACTGGTCCCGGCGGTACTCGTGCATGGCAATCCGCGCGCCCACGCCCACCATCACGTCGTCCTCAATGGTCAACAGTTGCGGGAAGCTCGGATCGATCCAGACGTCGGTCGAGAGGTAAACGTGATGGCCGATACGCGCGCCGGCCCACCGAAGCAGCCAGAGCTTGGGCGCGTTGAAGGGCCAGCGCAGCACGGCCAGCAGCACCGCCGCTTTGAGATAGAACCAGCACCTCGGCAGGAGCCAGCGGTCGCAGGCGCAGAAACCCGTGGGCTGCGAGGGATGGGCGGTCGGCCAGGCGAAGACGCGCCCCTCGGTTTCGCCACTGAGGAAGCGTTTGAACTGGTCGCGTCCGTGACCGGGATTGGGCGGAACGCTCATTCTCGTTTCGGAGGCCAGGTCAGGTTGAGGCACTCGTCCGAACGACCGTCGAACTCGCGCAGGAAGTACGCGGCGATGAACTGGGCCAAGTTGTCGGGTTGTTCTTCGTCCCTTAGCGCAAGCATCCGGACGCAGAAATGGTAGGTGGAGTAATACCATGTCCCATCTGAGCCACGAACAGCGCGACGGCCGCGAGCAGGATGAGTCCCGTCACAACAGAAATCACCAGCTTCCGCTTCATGGGCATTGCGACTCAGGGATACCAGAACCGCGGATCTTTCTCCCGGTAGAACAGGTTGTAGGCGCAGGCGGGAATCAGGCGGCCTTCGGGATCGGGCACCTGATCGGGGCATACGGCCACACGCGCCACGTCAAAGGTGTCTTCGTCCATGTGGGCGTGGAGATAGACCGCCAGCAGGTTCTCCTCCGCGACAGCCTGACGTTCGGTCGACGAGAGCGTCCGGCCGGCGGGATACATCCGGTCCACCAGACGCCGCATGGCCGGCAGCAGGTTCTCGGCGTCGCCCGCCGCCCACCGGCGGTCGATCGCGCGGTGGAACAGTTCGTGGCCGCCGTCGCCCGGTTGGAGGAGGTAACCGTGCGCGAGCATCTCGCGCAGTTCGGCGACTGTGAAGCACTCCGTCAACGAGCGGAACCCGTCCCCGTCCTTGAGATAGTAGGCCACGCTGTAACAGAGCGGGTGCGCCCCGGCATGGGGGAAGAAGTCCTTCGCGCGCATCGCGCCGTTCGTCGTTTTCTCGATGGCGTTGGCCGCACCATCGAGCGGCATCGGATTTCGCGGCTGGAAGCTCTTCCCACCCTTGCCGGTAAACGTCATCGTCTGGACGGTGACACTGCGAACGACCGGGTGTGATTGGGTCAGGGCGATGACATCGCCGATCTCGTCCTCGTTCAGCCCGCGGGCCATCACGTTGAGCAGCGTGGTGCCGATGCCAAAGCGCTGGAGGTTCGCCAACGCCCGCCGCTTTGCGTCGATCACGTCGCGCCCGTGCATCCGGAGGGCGGTTTCGCGACGGAACGTGTCGAACGACAGCACCACGTAGATGCCCAGATCGGCGAGCGCGCGGCAGAGATCATCGGCGGCGGCGAGGCGGAGGCCGTTCGAGTTCATCGTTACCCGGCCGATTTCCGGCCGGCGGCATTCCTGGAGCAATTCGAGCAGGTCCGGGTGGAGCGTGGGTTCCCCGCCGGTGATGTTCACGAGGTCCACCGGGCCGGCGCGCTCGAGGAGGCGGTCGAGCAACGCGCGCAACTCGGCACAGGCCATGAAGTATTTCCGATCGGGCCGGTTGTAGGTGAAGCAGATCGGGCAATCCATGTTGCAGGCGTTCGTCACGGAGAACAGCGGCAGGTGGCAGGCGTTGGCGTGGAACGCGCATGGCCCGCAATCGCGAGGGCAGCCTTCGCGGACCGGCGTGCCGGGAAGCCGCGCGGGATTGCAGCGCACCGGAGTCGCCGCGCGGTCCAGATACCAGGCAACGTCATCTGCAATCCGTGTGCGTGCCGTGCCGCAGGTGGGGCAAAGGCGTTCCTGGTGGACGGCGCCCTCGGCCTCGATCACACGGGCCGGCACGAGCGCGCGGCATTGCCGGCACATGCCGGTGACGGTGCCGAGGTAGGTGTAAGGGCGAAGGGAGCTCATCGGATCATCCCTTCGTTTGGCCGATCTCCTCGAACAGCACTCGCAGCTCGTCGGGATTGAACAAGTCCGCCGCGGGCACGGGGGTGGCCAGGCAGCCGAGGCCGGTGACGATCACCCGGTCGTTCACCCGCCCTTCGCCCGCGAGCTCGAGCCCGTCCTCGTGCCGGTGCGTGACCGTCACGTCCATGCACACGGCTTCACCGGGACGGAGGGAATCGTAAAAACGCGCCTCGTTGAGCCGGACGACGAATCCCGTCTGCTGAAACCCGGATGAAAGCAGGATCAACCAGTTGCCCAGTTGGAAGAAGCTCTCGAGCAGCAGCGTCTCCGGCAACCGCGCTTCATCGCCGAAGGCCTCCTTGAGTTGGTATTCCTCAAAGGACACCGCTTTCACGCCGCGGATGCGCTCCCAAGGCGACCACGCGACGATCTGGTCCACGAAGCGGAACTTCATCAAATGCCTCCATCAATGTGGATGGCCTGCGCGTTGATGTAACTGGAGCGGTCGCTGGCCAGGAAGGCGACGAGTTCGGCGACCTCCTCCGGCGTGCCGGCGCGACCGAGCGTGCAGTGTTGCCGGTAGTCCGCCTGTTGTTTCTCGGGGATGTTGACGCTTACGCCGTCGGTTAACATGCCGGGCACGACACAGTTCACGCGGACGTGATAGCGGGACAGTTCCCGGGCCAGTGACAACGTGAAACCGACGACAGCGCTCTTGGCGGTGGCATAATGCACCGGCACCTCGAGCACGCGCATGCCGGCGAGCGAACCCAGGTTGACGATCGCCCCGCGCTGACGCCGGATCATGCCGCGCACAAACGCCTTGGTGACGATGAACAGCCCCTTCACGTTCACGTCCATGATCCGGTCCCAGTCTTCTTCTTCGATGAGCGCGAACGGCAGGACTTGCGTGAGGCCCGCGTTGTTCACCAGCACGTCCACCGGGCCGAGCTCCTGCCCGATGGTCTCGGCGAGCCGCGTCGCCGCCGCGGCATCCAGCACGTCCAGGGGATAGGCTTTGACCGAGCGGCCGTCCTTCGCCAACTCGTCAACGAGCTGGCGGGCCTTGGCTTCCTGTTGGTGAAACGAGAACGCGACACGCGCGCCGTGACGGGCCAGGCAGCGGACGATCGCGCCGCCGACCGCGCCGGTCCCGCCGGTGACAAAGGCCGTGCGACCTTCAAGCGTGGGTGGCGCCTCCGGTCTTCGCCGCCAGCTTGCGCGCAATCAGCCGCTCGAAGAACCCCACCGTGAATAACGCCGGCAGATCGACCTTGCGGAGCCCCTTCACCAGCTTGCTCGGATCAAGCTCCGGCGCCGCTCTTCGGATTTCCGCCAGCGCTTCCTCGGTCAGGAAACCATCCTGTTCATAGACGCCGCCGGGCATCCGCTGTTTTGCCTCCCGCTCGACCTCGTTGGCCTCGATTGTCACCCGGAACCTCTCCTCGATCCGGAAGCTGAGGTCCAACAGGTCGATCGACTCGGCGCCCAGGTCCGCGACCAGCACGCTCTCCCGGCGGATGCGCTCGGGCGCGACACCGAGCACCTCGACCAGCAGCGGCTTCAATTCCTCAAAGATCTCCTCGTCGGTCTTCATCGTCTGTGCTTGAAGTCGGAGGGTCCCTGAATTCCGCGATGAGTTCGAGGCTTTTCCGGCGCGGCGCGGCGGGCGATTCGTCGGAATAGCCCAGCGCGACGCAACAGGTGACGTCAAAGCCGGCGGGCACCCGGAGCAACGGGGCGAGCGCATCTCCGACCAGCAAGGGGGCGGTCAACACGCAAGCGCCCAAGCCCAGGCTGTGCGCGGCCAGCAGCAGGTTCTGCACGGCCATCGCCACACTCAAGGGCTCACCCGAGACCAGCGTCGGATGGCGGAGGCCATCGAGCAGCGCGCCCGAGACACTCACCGGCCGCTGGTGGCAGGCCACCAGGAGGACCGGTGCCCCGGCGAAGCTCGTGGCGTGGTGCGCGAACTCATGGGCATACGCCGAGGCGACGGCCGGAAGCGCCGTCAACCGGCCGGGCAGGTGTTGCTTCACGCAGTCCGCCAATGCCGCGATCCGCTCGGACTGTTCGATGACGAGGAACCGCCACGGCTGGCGGTTGTGGTTCGAGGGCGCCCAGCGCGCGGCTTCGAGGAGGCGTTCGATGACGTCGCGGCTGACGGGACGGTGGGCAAACCGCCGGATCGAGCGGCGGCTGCGGATCAGTGACAGCAAGGCGTCGTAATTCATGCCCTCATGCCCTTGTTGTGGCGTTCGATCACAGATTCAATCCGAATCCACCATCCACGCGGAACGCCTGGCCTGTGATGTAGGAGGCCTCGTCAGACGCCAGGAAACCTACCAGGCTCGCGACCTCCTCGGGCCGGCCTGGGCGATTCAGCAATACCGGCGCGAGCGTCCGCTCCCGATGCTGCTCCAGCATCCGCCGCGACAACTCGGTCTCGATCACACCCGGCGCGACGGCATTCACCAGAATGCCGCGCGGCGCGAGTTCGATGGCCAGGGCCCGGGTCAACCCCTCGAGGCCGGCTTTGGCCGCCGCATAGTTCGCCTGACCGCGCCCGCCCTGGCTGGCGACCACCGACGAGAGGTTGATGATCCGCCCCCATCGACCCAGCACCATGAACTTCGCGCAGGCGCGCGACAGGTTGAAAGCGCCGGTCAGGCATACCTCGAGCACCCGGCGCCAGGCTGCATCGTCCATCGCAAGGGCCGGAGCTTCGTCCGTCACCCCCGCGTTGTTCACGAGAATGTCGAGCCGGCCCCAGCGCTCCCTGATCTCTGCCGCCGCTTGTTGACAAGCCTCGGCGTCCGTCACGTCCACCCGAACGGGGACGGCGGTGCCCCCGGCCCGCTGGATTTCCCCGACCACGGCCTGCGCTGCGTCAGCGCGCTCGCGGTAGCCGACGCCGACCGCATGCCCGCGCCGCGCCAACTCGAGCGCAATGGCCCGGCCGATGCCGCGCGAGGCGCCGCTCACCAAGGCAACACGTTCGTTCATGACTCAAACCTCCCGAAAATGAGCGTGGCATTCTGGCCGCCGAAGCCGAACGAGTTCGATAGCACGGTCCGCCCGGCGAAGTCGCGGCATCCTTCCGTCACGTAGTCGAGATCGCACTCGGGGTCCGGATGCTGCCGGTTGATCGTCGGAGGCACTTTACTGGTGAACAAAGTCAGCGTGGAGGCCACGGCTTCGACCGCCCCGCTCGCGGCGATCAGGTGGCCAGTCATCGACTTGTTCGCGGTGACGGGGATCGCTCGGGCACGCGGCCCCAGCACTTGTTTGATCGCCAGCGTCTCCGCCACATCGTTTTTGAGCGTGCCGGTGCCGTGCGCGTTCACCGCGTCAATCTCCTTGGGTCTCAGGCCCGCGTCTCTGAGCGCCCGCGTCATGCTCAGGACGGCTCCGCGTCCGGTCGGCTCCGGATCCGTGACGCGGTAAGCATCGAGTGAGGACCCGTAGCCGAGCACCTCGGCATAAACCCGTGCGCCCCGTTCCGCCGCGTGCTGACGGGTTTCCAGCACCACGAAGGCAGCGCCCTCAGCCAGCACCGTGCCCTGTCGAGTGGCGTCGAAGGGACGGCAGGCTCTGGCTGGCTGCTCGTTCTCCGTCGAGAGGATGTGCAGCAGGCTGAAGCCGCCCAGCCCGAGCGGATTCAACGAGCTGTCCGTTGCGCCGGCGAGGACCAACTCGGCGGAGCCGTCGCGCACGCGGCGAAAGCCCTCGCCGATCGCCTGCGCCCCGGCCGCGCAGGCCGAGCAATTGGTGACACGGCCGCCCCGCAGGCCGTAGGTGTCGCCCAGCACGTCAGCCAAACGATCGAGCGGCGTCTGGAGCGGCCGGCCTTCGGACAGAGTCAGGATCTGACGCGTGAACGCGCCTGATTCACCTCCCGCCAGCACGGCCGGCGTGATTTGCTCGAGGAAGAGGGCCTCCAGGCTGACACCGACGAACAGCGCGGCCTCGGACAACGGGGAGCGCGGAACGCGGAACGCGGAATCGCCGGGAAGCAGACCTGCGTCCGCGATGGCCTGGGACGCGGCATCGAGCCCTAGCCAGATCTTTCGATCCCGCTCGCCGGCCGCGGCAGGGAACCGCGCGGCGAGTGATTCCACGTCGAGTGTTTTCACTTCGCCCCCGATGCGTACCGTCAACGCGCTCGCATCGAAGAGCGTGATCGGCCCGATGCCCGACTGCCCCGCGCACAGCCGGCGCCAGAACTCCTCCAGCCCACTCCCGACCGGCGTGCAGAGTCCGATTCCGGTGATGACGACGCGGTGGTTCATGGTGGCTCCAGCAGGAATGCCGCCTGTTCGCTGCCGTGCCCGAAGCAGTTGGCCAGGACACGTCCACCCAATCGCTCGACCAGCGCCGTGCCCAGAGCAACCTGCATCGCCGCGGCGGCGGCGAACAGATTGCCGACACAGGGTTTGGGGCGTAGGACACAGTTCGGGATTGCCCTGAACTCATTCAGACAAGAATCTGTCATTTCCGCGTAGATTCTCTCGGGGCGTCCCCGCACCCCGGCCCTCTCCCCATCGGATGGGGAGAGGGTGGTCGAAGACCGGGTGAGGGGCTGCTTTGGTTCCAGCTCTGCCGGCCTGGGTTCCGAGCGCACCAACGCTTCCTCATCGCCATTGCCCGCCTCGGTATCACTGGCGCTGACTACGGCATCGATTCGCTCAGCACTTCGCAAGGCGCTGAGCACTTCGGTGCGCGTCTCGGTTTCACTCGTTCCCTTCTGTCGCGAGCGAAAGGCGGAAGCCGTGATCCGTGCGTAGTGGCGTGCGCCCCTGCTGGCGGCGTGGTTCGCGTCTGCGAGCACCAGGAACACTGCCCCTTCCCCCGGTACCGGACCCGCTCCCGTTCTTTTCCATGACTCGAACACGCCGAGTTGCTCGAGGCTGAGGAACGCCAACTCATGCGTCTTCGCGTCGCAACCACCCACGACGGCACATTGGGCCTCCCCGCTCCGGATGGCGCGCGCGCCCGCCTCAATGGCTTGGGCTCCCTGGCCTTCCCAGGGAGTGTAGATGGCGTTTGGCCCCTAAAGGTTTTCGCAGATCGACACGAAACAGACCGGCATGTTGCTGAGAATCTTGAACGAGAGAATGGGGCTGACGACCTTCAAACCCGCGGTGCCAAAGAGCACCGGATCGAATTGGCCATCGGATCGCGCGGAGGCCTGAACCAGCGGCGCCACTTCGGGCAGGGGCAATCCCGCCAGGCCGGTGGCACCGAACAGCGCGATCTCCTCGGGCGGACAGTCGATGCCCACCTTCAGGCCAGCGTCCAGCAAGGCGAGGTGCGCGGCAGCCACCGCCAGTTGCGCGTCTCGATTCATCAGTCGGAGCAGCCTCGGTTCGGACACGTAGCGCTGCGGTTCGAAGTCCTTCACTTCGGCGCAAACGCGGCAGGCAAAGGGCGTGGCATCGAAGCCCGTGGGCGGGGCGGCCGCGGATTCGCCCGCCTCAATCCGCCGCAAAACCTTGCGCGGGTCCAGGCCCAGCGGCGTGACCGTCCCAACCCCCGTGATGACGACACTGGCGGGCATGACGTCGGTTATGGCTCGCGGGGTTCCATCCAAAGCGCCAGGAGTTGTCGGCGCTTTGTGTCGAGCAGCGGGTCATCCAGATACTTGAAGGCAAAGGTCATCTCCGTGGTCGTCACCAGAGTCTCGCCGCGGGACGCGACGGCCTTGACCTTTCCGCCCGCTTCGTTGACGGAAATGACCTCGGTGCGATAGCGCAACGTCTCACCGGGCTTCACCAGCGCGCGGAACTTCGTCCGTTCGAGCACGGTCAAGACCGCCTTGGCGCTCTTCGCGTATTTCTGCTGGAGGCTGGCTTCGAGCAGGAGGCCGGAGAGCTGCGCCATGCCCTCCAGGATCAGCACGCCCGGCATGACCGGCCGGCGGGGGAAATGATCGTCAAAGAAGTCCTCGCTGAGGGCGACGCACTTGGTGCCTTCAGCCAGAACGCCGACGTCCCAGCGGGTAATCCGGTCAATGAGGAAGAAGCGCATGGTTCTGCCGGAGGTTGCCAGCAACCGTCGCCTCTGGCCACACTTTTGGATGAACGGGCCTCAATGCTCACCATCAGGCTCTAAGGTTGGGTTCGTTTTCATGAGGTGAGCTGAGGGAGGAATCTGTCGGCGAATCGCTGCACCGATTGAAGGGTTCGCGTCGTGCCCGGAAGCGCTGCCCTTTTCTATTCCAGAGGCTCTTTCAAATAATGCTTCCCTGGGAACCGCTCGAAGAAAGGCTGCGACAAAACCCCTGGCCTCCTCGGGTGTCTTACCTTGTTGTCGCACGAACGCATAGAGCGGATACCAGTAGGTCCGACAGAGCCGCTCGAGTGCCGCGGACGATTCCGGCGACGCACCATCGCCTGCCGCGAGCACGGTGCTCCAGTGCGTCGTCGCGAACTGCGCCGCCGTTCGCTGTGCCGACTCGTCCGGTGACTGGTTCGAGAACATGATCCCAGAGTCTGCGGTCCCCTCGCTGTCTGTCCCAAGACACGGAATGCTCAAGCGAGCGGGCAGTGCTCAAGATGGACCGGGACTTCGTGGGAAGTTGACCACGTTCCGGACGCCAAGGCGAGCAGAGAAATCAGTCGGCTAGAAGACCCCGTTCTTCGATTCCGGGTTGTACCACGCGTCGTTCGGGCCTTCCGGATTCGGGACCTGCGGCCAGATGTTGCGCCCGGCCAACTCAGGGGATAACCACTTGGACATTTTCACGGAGTAGCTCCGACCGTCCAGCCCCCCGACGGGCGCGATGCCGCCCACGTTCTCCTGTTGGTCCCGGGGACGCCGTCCGCCCGCATGCCGTTGGGCCACGCCCTCGTGCGGACTATTGCTGACATCGTTGAAGAGGTAGTCCGATTCGCTCTCGGGGCCTTCCCAGAGAAGGATCCCGGTGGGTCGCAGGTTCGAGAGCTTGAACTTCGAGGTCGTGAGTTGGGCCGGGTAATCGCCATAGGCCACGAGCGCGCCGTTCCAGATATAGCTGGTGATCTTGATCTGCCGCCGCTTGAAATCGGCGAGTCCCTTGCCGCCCGCGCGCTCCGCGGCGTCCTTGGGGCAGGTCAGTGTGGCTGCGCTGAAGCCCAGGTAGGGCGCCAGTTGGCCGCGCTTGAACGATTCCAGTTGGTTCGAGATGACGACGGGCGAAAGATTGTTATAGCCGTCGGGCAGCCGCCGGTCGAAGGCCCAGTTGTCCCGGTCCGGCGGGTAGCCGCCCCAGCCGGGGAAGGGCAGGTAATCCCCGTTGTCATCGGCGAACATCAGGGCCGCGAGCGCGATTTGCCGGATGTTGTTCAGGTCATTGGCCAACAGGGCACGGTCCTTGGCCTTCGCCAAGGAGGGGAGCAGGAGCGCGGCGAGGATGGCAATGACGGCGATGACCACCAACAGCTCAATCAAGGTGAAACAACCGTCTCTCGCGTGCGTCTTCATAGTCTCGGGGCTTTTCGACGTTCTCGCGGCTGACCTCTCGAATCTCACTTATCCCTTCGGCAAAGCTGGGCGATCACGAGCCCAGGCCCGCACTGCACACGTTGGAATGTCGCTGTGGAGTTGACCCTGTTCCGGAAGCCGAGGCGAGCCTAAAAGCAAGGCGGCGCCAGCATCGGCTCCGTCGGAACGATTCAGCGGGCACCACGAAATACGGGAACCTCACGAAAGAAAGACTCCCAACTCAGGGCAGGACTGATCCCTACCCCCTGCGCTGCCGCCGATGGCGGGGGATCGTGTTCTGCCCCGCAGAGCTACTGCCCGCGAAGGCGGTAGAAACGCCACGGCAAGATTGCCGAGTCTGGGTCAGCGAAATAGAGCGGGTCGGCGCCGAGCGTGTTGGTGCGCAGCGGCAGCCAGTTCGACAGGTTGGTGGAGCCTTCCACGACGACAACCTGGCCGGGGCTCCCGCTGAAGTTGAAACCGAACTGGTTTGACGAAACGCCGAACTCTCCGTCGTCCACGATGATTTGCAGCGACGACTGCGGCGAGTTGGTGAGGATTGTCTCCACAAACCAGCTTGAGCCGTTGTACTGGCCGCCGGTGACGTGGCCGCGTGCGCGAATGGCACCGCCGGGGGGAAGGGAAACGCCGGTCACTTGCCAGCCGCCGGGAACGCGTGTGCCGGCGCCCAGTGGGACCCAGGTGAGGGCGTCGGTCGAGTACTCAAACGTGGTGCGCCAGACTTCGGGGCTAGTACCGCCCCGCAGCCAGGTGATCGTGGAGCCGTCGTAACTGAAGCTTTGGGTGGCTGGCTCGGTGTTGTTGAGCCGGCCGATGCGGTTGCGCGGCTGCCCGCCCAGCGTGGTGAAGGAGCCCCCCACCAGAATCTCCCCGTCGGCCTGCACCGCCAGCGAATCCACGTGGGAGTAGATGTCCCCTCCCGCCCCCGGATTGAATCCGCTGTCCAACGTTCCGTCGGGATTCAGTCGGCCGATGTAGTTGCGCAACTGCCCGCCCAGCGTGGTGAAGTAACCCCCCACCAGAATCTTTCCGTCGGCCTGCACCGCCAGCGAAAACACATGATAGGCCGCCCCCGGGTTGAAGCCGCTGTCCAATGTTCCGTCTTCATTCAGCCGGCCGATGTAGTTGCGCGGCTGTCCCCCCAGCGCGGTGAAGTCGCCCCCCACCAGAATCCTCCCGTCAGCCTGCACCGCCAGCGAAGACACCCAACCGTCCGCCCCCGGGTTGAAGCCACTGTCCAAGGTTCCGTCGGCATTCAGCCGAGCGATGTAGCTGCGCGGCTGCCCAGCCAGCGTGGTGAAGCCGCCCCCCACGAGAATCTTCCCGTCGGCCTGCACCGCCAGCGAAGACACGCCAATGTCCGCCCCCGGGTTGAAGCCACTGTCCAAGGTTCCGTCGGCATTCAGCCGGCCGATGTAGTCGCGCGGCTGCCCAGCCAGCGTGCTGAACCATCCGCCCGCGAGAATCTT
>Ga0315274_10006306_pt1 | contig 17281 bp, 22 predicted proteins | sample YL17G02_20_MG_FD_203700 | JGI IMG/M metagenome (GOLD analysis project Ga0315274, IMG submission 203700) | Sediment microbial communities from Yellowstone Lake, YNP, Wyoming, USA - YL17G02_20 | ecosystem: Environmental > Aquatic > Freshwater > Lake > Sediment | place: USA: Wyoming | collected...
GGATACAAGAGGGGCTCGCCGCCGCAGATCGATACGACAGGCGCGTCGCATTCATCGACGGCCTTGAGGCACTTTTCGATCGGAACCATCTTTGAGATCGTATCTTTGTATTCGCGGATGCGCCCGCACCCCGAACATGTGAGGTTACACGCGTGAAGCGGCTCCAGCATCAGAACAAGCGGAAATCGCTTCACTTTTGCCTTTTTCTGCCGGGAGATATACCTCGCTATTGAGACGGTCTGTTTGAATGGAAATCGCATAATTGGGCGATTTGCTATCAGAATGCGGCGAGAAAAGCAAGGCTTTGGCCCTTTACCTTTAACCCATTATTTCTTATATCGTGGTTATTATAAGGGGCTTTTATGAAAAGGGAGAAATCAACCGGTCATTTTGAAAGGGCCAAACGCGTCATGCCGGGCGGGGTCTCTTCGCCGGTCAGGGCGTTCAACGGTGTCGGCGGAATTCCACCCTTTATAGCCAGGGCAAAGGGTTCGCACATCTGGGACGTGGATGGGAATGAATACATCGATTATGTCGGGAGCTGGGGGCCCGCCATCTTGGGCCATGCACATCCGAAAGTGGTGGCTGCATTAAATGACGCCATAGAGAACGGCACAAGCTTTGGCGCGCCGACCGAACTTGAGACTCATCTCGCCTCGATGATATGCGATGCGATCCCTTCGATGGAGATGGTGCGCTTCGTAAATTCAGGGACTGAAGCGACGATGAGCGCGATCCGCCTTGCGCGCGGCGTGACGGGCCGGGCAAAGATCGTAAAATTCGAGGGCTGCTACCACGGCCATGCCGATTCGCTTTTGGTCAAGGCGGGTTCGGGTGCCGCGACATGCGGCGAGCCGACGTCGGCCGGTGTCGTCGAAGATGTGATCAGACATACGATCGTTTGCAGGTATAATGATCTGGACGGTTTCAGTGATGCCATGAAATCGCACGGAAAAGAGGTCGCATGCGTGATAGTTGAGCCCGTCGCCGGTAACATGGGATGCGTTCCGCCAAAGGAGGGATTTCTGGAGGGGCTCCGCGAGGTAACGAAGCGCAGCGGCGCACTCCTCATCTTTGACGAGGTGATGACGGGCTTCAGGGTAGCATTCGGCGGCGCGCAGGAAAGATATAAAATCAAACCGGATCTGACGTGTTTGGGCAAAATCATCGGCGGGGGCTTGCCGGTCGGCGCTTACGGCGGCAGGCGCGAAATAATGGAAAAGGTTTCGCCCCTTGGGCCCGTTTATCAGGCCGGAACGCTTTCGGGAAATCCGCTCGCAATGACCGCCGGGATCAAAACAATAGAGATTCTTTCGGTCCCGGGCGTTTATAAAAAGCTAGATGAAATTTCAAAATCGCTCACAGACGGCAGCAGTGAAGTTTTTAAGGGTAATCACATTGCGCATCAGATAAATCGCGTCGGCGCAATGTGGTCGATCTTTTTTACGGATCGTCCGGTTGTCGATTTCGTAACGGCCACGGAAAGCGATTGCAAAAAGTTCAGGCGGTTTTTCCATTTCCTTCTGGATCGCGGCATTTATCTTGCGCCTTCGCCGTTTGAATCTGCGTTCGTATCGCTCGCGCATACGGATGATGACATAAAAAAGACGGTCAGTATCGTGAACGAGTGGGCGAAAGGCGAGGGAAGATGACAGACAAGAGAGACGATTGGTATGTTGCATACGGCATCTATAGTATCGTGGGAATACAACTGGCCGTCTCTGTAGTCGCGGGGCTGTTTTTCGGCAACTATATCGACAAAAAGATCGGCACAACGCCGTGGCTCACGATAATCGGCTTGATTTTGGGCTCTGTCGGCGGCTTTTATAATTTGTTTCGTATTGTAAATTGGCATCGTGACCGCAAAGGGCCTCAAAAATGAAACGCATAAGGATAATTGCAATTATAATTGCCGCTTTGATGGCCGTGGTGTCGCTCTATTTCCAATCAATGCAGATAACGTTGTCCGTAATTGCGGGCTCGGCAATTGTGATCGCAAGTTTCGAGCTTCTTTATTTTATTATTTCAAGGGCGTTCGGAAAACCCAGAAAATCGGCCGCCCTCATAGTGATAACGGCCTTATTGAAATTTACACTGCTCGGGTTTATCCTCTGGTACGTCGTGATCCGCGTTCCGGTCCACACGCTTGCATTTTTGGTTGGGCTTTCGACAATTGTTGCGGCCATTATTGTTGATGAGGCCTGCAATCTGTTAAAGAGGACGGCAGCATGACTAATATAATAGAAGTGGTGCCCTGGATCGCAAAGGAGCTTTCCATTCCGGTTCAAATAAATGAAGAAAACCTTCATATAGCGACGGCGGTCTTTGTCGCCGTTATTCTTACAATTGCATCGTTTCTCGCGTGGAGGAGGCTTAGAAAAACAGATGAAAATATCATTCCGTCCAGAAAGTTTTCCTTCGCAACACTGTTTGAGCTTATGGTCGAATCGCTCCTCCACCTGATGGAGGATATCATAGGCCCTAAGGCCAGAAAACATCTGCCGCTTATTGGAACGCTCTTTATCTATATACTCACCTGCAATCTCATAGGTGTCGTCCCGGGATTCGTCCCGCCGACGGATAATATAAATACAAACTTTGCGTGCGCGAGCTGCGTCTTTTTGTATTACAATTTCGCGGGGATAAGGGAACACGGATTATTAAAATATTTCAGGCACATGGCCGGACCTGTCATATGGCTTGCACCCCTCATGATTACGATTGAACTCACAAGCCATCTGGTCCGGCCCGTTTCTCTCTCCGTCCGTCTCTTTGGAAACATGATGGGGGATCATGTTGTCTTGGGGATATTTTCGGACATGGTGCCGCTATTTGTCCCTATTGCGTTTATGGGCCTTACGATTTTTGTGGCATTTATTCAGGCATTTGTGTTTAGTCTTCTATCCATTGTATATATAGCACTGGCAACACATTCTGAAGGAAATTAAGGAGGGAGAAAATGAAACGATCTATTGTAAAATTTGTCGGTTTCACACAGTTTTTTTTAGCGTCCACAGCGGCATTTGCACAGGAGCAGGGGGCAACATCCGGCGGCGGCAATTTGAAATGGGCGCTTGCCATCGCCTCCGGTTTTGGCATAGCAATAGCCGCCTTTGGAGGCGCTCTTGGACAGGGCCGGGCGGCCACGGCGGCGCTTGAAGGGATCGCCAGAAATCCGGAGGCGTCCTCAAGGATACAAACACCGCTGATCATATCGTTGGCGCTCATTGAGTCTTTGGTTATCTACGCCCTGGTTATTGCGTTTTTGTTGCAGGGAAAGATATAGGCTACGCGCCCTTAGCTCAGCGGATCAGAGCACCTGGCTACGGACCAGGGGGTCGCAGGTTCGAATCCTGCAGGGCGCGCCACGTAAAACAAACGGAAAAGGCCCCATGAAGGGGCCTTTTCCGTTTGTCACGTGGCTTCGCCACGTGAGGGCTCACAATAGTGAGCTGTTTTACGTGAGCCGCGTGGGCAATACTCACGCCGTGAGGATTGCCTTTACGCGGCTGCTGTGATTTACAGTATAGTAGCTTATATGTTTTACGTTTATATATTACATAGTGAACTGGATAATAAACTCTACACCGGATATACAGGCGACCTTGAGCGAAGAATATCAGAACATAGTTCTGGAAAAGTTGCTTCAACCAAAGACCGTCGGCCACTAAAGTTGATTTATTATGAAGCTTATCTATCTGAAGAGGATGCAAAAGGACGAGAACTATTTCTTAAGAGCGGTTCAGGTAAAAATTATCTCAAGAAACAACTTCAACACTATTTCCGTGAAAATCCGTGGAAAATAAAATAGGGCGTGAGCCGGAGGGTGGAATCCTGTCCCGATGCGGCATGATTTTTTCACTTCAGAACAAATCATAAGCCGCATCGAGGACCCTCTACATTTCGAATCGGAATTGTTTCTCAATTCCGATGAAATGTCGGGGCAGGGCGCGCAAACAGAAACGATTCTACATCATATTTTTTGGCGCTTGCACTGCAACGACCCTGCCTTTTGCACAAAGCTCTCCATTTGCAAAAAGTTGAGATACCACAATTATCTTCCGGCCCTTGATCTCCTCGACTTTGCCGCGGATCTCAAGCTCGACCCCTATTGGTGTCGGCTTTAAGTAGTCAACTTGAAGAGAGGCCGTCACATACCTCAACTGCGGCTCATTTCCCATCTCTCTGCCTTCGGCGCGATACGCCGCGGCAGATGCGGTGCCCGTTGAGTGGCAGTCGATCAAAGAGGCGATGAGTCCGCCGTAAACAAAGCCCCTCACGGCTGTGTGGTAAGGTTTGGGCAGGAAACGGCAAACGCTTTCTTCCCCGTCCCAGTAACTTTTGATGTGGAGGCCGTGTTCATTGAATTTGCCGCAGCCGTAGCATTGCCCGGCCCAGTCCGAATAATAATCCTGAAATGATTTCTTCATAGCCTTTTAGATTGCACAATTCTGTTGACGTTGCAACCATAATGAGCATATGCTCATTACAAGAGAGGGGCGATGCCGCGACCATGCAAATTCAGACGGATCGGATGCGGTCCCATCCATAACTATTTTAAGCCGCGCGGCATACCTCTTTTTGAGCTCGAAGAAGTCGTTCTCCAACTCGACGAGCTGGAGGCCGTGCGTCTGGCAGACTTGGATTCGCTCTATCATGAAAAAGCAGCCCTGCGGATGAAGATTTCGCGCCAGACATTTGACCGCATCCTATCCAAGGCGCACTCGGCTATCGCCGACGCCATTATTAACGGTAAGGCTATCAAAATAGAAGGAGGTAATGTTATGACAAGCGAGCGGACTTTTCAGTGTTTGGGATGTAACCATCGCTGGTCGCTGCCCTACGGGACCGGGAGGCCGGAGGCATGTCCTTCCTGTCAGAGTAAAAATATTCACAGGGCGCCGGAGGAGCGGGGACCTAGATGTGGCTCCGGCGGGAAAGGCGCAGGAAAAGGCGGGCGCTGTATGCGGCATGGTCAAAAAACAACTTAAGGGAGGATCTTACATATGAAGATTTGTTTTCCGATTCTGGCGGACAAGGGACTTAAAAGTCCAGTCAACAATCATTTCGGTTCGACAAAACAGTTTTTGATCTATGATGCGGATAAAGATTCGTTTGAAACTGTTGAAAATTGTGACGCAGGCCATGTGCACGGCGCTTGTCAGCCCATTAAAGCTTTGGATGGCAGGCAGATCGACGCTGTTGTCCTTGGCGGCATAGGAATGGGGGCGCTGCTCAAGCTCAACGCCATGGGGATAAAGGTTTTCCGGGCGTCGGCCCCTCTTGTAGAGGATAATTTACAGCTATATCACAACGGGCGTCTCGTCGAAATAAAGGTGGACGACACATGTGCCGGCCACGGCACATGTGGCCACGGGGATTGATGCGATGGTTCCGACCCGCGTATTTTTCACGAAGGGTGTCGGTCGTCACAAGGAAAAGCTTTCTTCCTTTGAGCTGGCGTTGAGGCATGCCGGGATCTCGCAGTTTAATCTCGTGCGCGTCTCGAGCATTTTCCCGCCGGGCTGCAAAATAATACCGAAAGACCAAGGCATTGAACTGTTGAGGGGCGGTGAGGTTGTTTACTGTGTGATGGCCGACAATGCTTGCGATGAGGCTGAAAGGCTTGTGGTGGCATCCATCGGGCTCGCCGTGCCGTGCGACAGGACCCACTACGGCTATTTAAGCGAGCACCATGCCCATGGTGCCACAATGAAAAAATGCGGCGACTATGCAGAGGACCTGGCGGCATCGATGCTTGCAACGACATTGGGACTGGAAGACGAAGATAATGTCAGTTATGACGAAAAAAAGAAGCAGTGGCGCATGATGAAGATGATCGTCAGAACAACAAGCATCACGCAATCCTCAATCGGTAAAAAAGATCTTTGGACAACTTGTGTTGCCGCTGCAGTATTCGTCCCGTAAATGAGCAGATTATCTTCAAAAAATGTTTAGTGTTGCCTCGATTGCGGAAGCGGCATCAGGTTTTGGAATAACGCCGGCCACATTCCAGCTTTTGATTCCGAAAACCGTCTTTCCCAGCTTGCGGGCGATCGCAATCTCCGAGAGCGTTCCTTCGCCGCCGCCTATCGCAATCAGAACATCAGCGGTGTGTGCAATGATCGCATTCCGCGCATGGCCCATGTTTGTGGCGATCGGAATTGTTACGTAAGAATTTGCAGAATCCGTCGAAGGCGTCGGCAAAATTCCGACGACAATTCCGCCCGCTTCTTTTGCGCCTTTAGCTGAAGCCTCCATGACACCGGAAAGTCCACCGTTCACAAGAACCCAGCCGTTTTTCGCAATTTGTCTCCCGACTTCTTCAGCTGTTTTTCTTTCTTCACCCGACGCATTCGATGCGCCGATGACGGCAACCATTTTTTTCATAAAGCCCTCCTATATTCCCCTCCTTTGTCCGCCAAAGGCGGATCCGCCTCTGGCGGATAAGGAGGGGTTAGGGGAGGTAGACCGTGATCTACCCACCTATCCTCCCCTTACAAAGGGGAGGAACCTTCGCGTAATTTTCTGATCCTTCTCTCTCCCAAAAATCTTCCAATCCTGACGCCGAAGCTCTCATTTAAATCAATCGCCTGATACGGGCAGATTTCATGGCAGCAGTAACACTGGACACAATTTTTATTGATTACGTGCGGTGTTGAAAGGGGGATTGCTTCGCTTTGCTCGCAATGACAAAAAGTTGCTTCTATTGCGCCGACAGGGCATGCCTTCACGCACAAGCCGCATTTTTGGCATTTCTTTTTATCTATCTTTGGTTTGATCCAGAGTCCGCCCCAGATTCGATCGATTACAAATAATGATATCCACCAGTCCCGCATCCCCTTTGTGAACGTTTTGGGAAGATTGAATGAGCGGGGCCTACAACTTGCAACGCTTTCGCCGACAATGTTTATTTTATCTTTACCGTTCCAAACACCGAGGATCTCCGCTGCTTCAAGCGTATCGACATATTTCGGTTCAAGATCGATGAGCCTTGAACAGACGGCGTCAACCGCGTGATGATTTGTCCCGGCAACAATCGTATCCATTTTGACAAGACTTCCGGCGGAAGGCCCGTTTCCCTCCATAGCAACAATTCCGTCAACAAGATTGAGCGCGGGTTTTGCAATTTCGGCGATTCTCACCACAAGTTTTGCGAATTCGGTCCGATCGATGTTTTTCTGATGGTAACGGGTTTTCTGCATCCCCGGAACGCATCCGTAAAGATTCTTTGCCGCGATGGTCAGCACGGTCAGGCCGTGTGTCTTGAATCTTGGGAGATTGACGACAAGATCGGCCTCCAAAACCGGCTTTGCTATCAATATGTCGTCCTGAATAATACTGCCTTCGCGCTCGAAGACCTTTTCAACTACACCGTGGCGTTTGCACACATCGCGGATGCCAGTCCTTTCCCAAACGGTGTCGATCGGGAATATGCCGTTTGCGCTGTCGCCGACCCAGACTTTGCAGCCGAATTCCTTGAACAGAATTATCGCCGCCTCAAGAAACGCGGGATGCGTAGTGATCCCCATCTCCGGAGGGTAGGCGCCCAGCATGTTGGGTTTTAAAAGGACGGTCTTTCCCGAAATGCCTTGTGTGGAAAAGCCGATCTTTGAAACCGCGTCGCGCAGGACGGCCAGAATTTTATCCGAGTTGTATTCTGTGCAGCGGAAGAGCCCGACTGTGTGTTCCATAAGGGGATTAGTTATCCTATTGCCGTAAGGCGGTCAAATACAGTATGTGAAGTTTTCCCCTCCTTTGTAAGGAGGGGTAAGGGGAGGACCAATATGACGCAAGTTAAACCGCTCGTCGCAGTTTTGACATCCCACACCGAACTTCGTGAGGAAATAACATCATTTTTGAAAGGGCATTTTGGACACGCCGATTTCATCGGCCCCTGGCACCCGTTTATCCATACGCATTATTATGAAGCGGAGATGGGCGTCGATCTGAAGAGATGCATGGTCTCATTCGAAAAAGTGATTTCGGCGGACAAACTTCCTGACATGAAATCGTGGACGAAAGAGGTCGAGGATAAGTATCGCGTCGACGGAAAGCGAAATGTAAATATTGATCCCGGCTATATCGATCTCCACAAGGTGATTTTGGGTTCAGGCAAGGGCGGCGGGCATATGATGTTCGTCGGAAAAGGTGTATATGCCGATATGCTTCTCTGGTACGGCAAGGGGTGGCAGCCGCTTCCCTGGGCCTATCCGGATTTCAAAGACGGGACATACTTCAAGGAGTTAGAAGAGATAAGAAAAAGATTTAAAGAGCAGATTCCTCATTAGGGGAGGGCTCCGGCGAATTGCCCCTCCCATGAAAATATCGGATCAAAAGGAACGGCATCCGTGAAATATGGATCTTCCTGATATTCTTCGCCGATCATCGTGAGCGCGCCGTCTTCAATTGCGCCATCGACATTTTCTGTCCAATCCGTTTCCTCATCAATTCCTGTTATCTCATCTTCAAACTCATATGAAGATATTTCTTCTACAGCCGCTGACTGTGCGCCTGAAGGAATCGGCATTACCTGCGCTTGCCTTAAGCTTGGAGTTCCGCCGGATGGGCTGGGAGAGCCGGTTCCAGAGCTTCCGGAGCTGCCGCCGGGCTCGATTGCCGGCCGCTCCGAAATACCGATACCGGCGTTCAATTTCAGCCAGAATTTTATATATGTCACGGATAGGTTTATTCCTCCGTGGTTGACTGCGCCATTTGCCTTATCCTGTGCCAGGAAGGCCCTTCTGACATCGTCGGGGAGTGAATTCCAGCTGTCGACTATTGTCTTTGCCCTCGCGTCAAGGACATTAGGATAATAAGCAAGGTCCTTGTTGTCTTTGACAAGCATGTCCTTTATTCTCGATAGATTGATACCCTCCGGCGTTATCTCTTCATTATTAGCATCATATTCCCATGGTTTTTCGGCCGGCGAGAGCGCCAGACGCTCGTTTATCCCGAAATTTAACAGGGGGCCGGCCAGTTCCATAAATAAACTTGAGAGGTGCCCGCTCGAATCGCGGCCGCCCAACGCTTTTTGTAAAGGTCTTGGCAGCCACTCGTAAGCGCCAAGCAGCCTTTCCGCCTTTGCCCTGGCGATTTTGAAATATAGAGGATCTGCCAGTTCCTGTTTGTGAGAGACAATTTGGGCGTAGATGGGGGCAAGCCTCTTTGCCTCGCCGAGACGGACTTTCTTGACCACCCGGAGCAGCTGAAAGGGCAGCGCACCCTTGTTCGTAGATCTTGTCAGATCAATGATGAAATCGGCCTTTCGATCAATGTCGTAGCTTGACCATTCGTCGATCGCCGCGTTCGCGAGATACTTGACCAATTCAACGTCGCCGCCGAACGCCGTGTCCGTCCACAATTGTCTTTCCACCTCTCCCGCTGTCGGGTTCACTTCTGCAGCGATTTTTCTGGCCGTCTCTCTTGCCCATTCTCCGGCCGCAGCGCGGATCTCGACGTCCTTTTTCTGCGCAAAGAAATCCGTGACGACCGATCTCACAAATGCGCTTGGGAGCCCCCCATATAGCGGCAGGGAATTTTGTATATAATCCTTCGCCGTTTTTTGCGAATCTTCATTTTTGGAAACCAACTCGTACCAGCCGCTGATGACCTCATAGGCGAGATAGAGCAGGCCGTTTTTATCCAAAGCAGACAATCTCTTTGCAAGTATTACGTTGTCTTTATCGTCTTTCAATCCCTCCAGTTGACTCAAGACCACGCTTAGCTTCGGTTCCCCGACGAGCGAGTCGATACCGATTGAAGCCGGTTTTAAGAATGGATTTGTCGCCCTCATTCTCCTTCTCACTTCGCTTTGAGTGTCGGCCTCGGGTTCTACAGGCTTCGTTTTTTCAGCGGGTTTTTTGACGAAGAAGCCTTTAATCGTACTGCCCAGCTCCCCAAATGCCCGGTGCAACGAAATGAGTCCTTTGCGCAGGGCATTGACTGCCTTGCCCGCCTCTTCCATTTCTTTGCCCACGATTTTCCACGTTTTGATAATTCTTAGTAGGGCAAGGACGCCGGCGGTGGCGCTTCCCAATATCCAGAGCATTGTTTTCCATTGTTCGCTTATGAATTTAAAAAAACCATTGTTGTGATCGCCCGATTGAGGCCCCGAATGACCCTGACCGGGCAGCGGAGCGCACCGATCATTTATTATTTCTTGAATTCTTTCATCAGCCGTGAGGGTTCGTTCGCAAACAAGTGTTCCTTGGTCGAGTTTGGAAGAAGGTGCCGATAATGCCGGCATAAATTGCGGTTGGCGGATACAGAGGTCTTCATTATGAAGTATGTTATTTGTGATTGAGTCCCTCTGCCCATCCGATAATATCGTGCATTGGGGCATGTTTGAAATAATGCCCTTGATCTGCTGCGCAAGCGCGTTCGGCTCTTGACTGGTGTAAGAATCCGCCGGCGCCTGCGGTTCTTGAGAGTTTTGGGCGGAAGCCACAAGAATCGGAGAACTGTAAAATGAACTTACATTATCTAAGGTGCAAGAATTCGGGGTGCTCATTATCTCTCCTTCCCCTCCCAATCCACATGGCCCAAAAAAAGGGCCCCCCTGAATATTAGAGGGCCCCCATAAGGAAACCTACTAGCACGCTTTTCACCGGCTCTCAATCCCCAAATCATATTGGCGCCCCTTTCCTGACAAAACCTGTGTTGAAAGTCAGCGCCACGAACGGAGAAGAGGAGCATGGGTTCTTTTGTTTTGTCGCCTAAATTTTCAGCTTTAAGCCCCTGTACTTCAATAAGAAAAATAATGGGTGTGTTTATACTACCCCTCTGCATAAAGCGTGCTCTAAACGCTATTTGCGGGGTGAGGTATTTTCAACCCAGTGTAATCAAAAGGGTATAAAGCGATGTGTATACGGATTGTCCCTGTTGTTGGGCAAGCGGGGGTGCGAATATTTCCGAAAAAAACGTTATTGGGCGGCCATCTTTCTTAGCGTGATGACAAACGGGGCGCCTGACTTCTTTGTCTTTTTCGGTGTTTCTACCGAGAAGCGGTCTTGCGCCAAACCCTGTATCTCTTCAATCAAGGTATCTGTGGAGCCGTGAAAACTGCCGGAAAGTTCTGTGAGCTCGCGGCTGGAAAGTGAGACGGATAGACGGTTGATCTGCGGGCAGCGTTTGAGATTCTTAATTATAAGGTTCGCATCGTTGTAACTGGTCGTCCCGACGATGGCGATTGAGAGCGGCTGTTCCTCCTCCTGTCCCACCGCCCCGAGGGAGAATAAAAGCAAAAAGCTTACGAATATGATGGATAATTTTTTCATCATGTCGCCAGACAAAACGATTCGACCCTTTCGATTTCTATCATCGCATGGTCGTCGCCATTCGTGATGATAATTGTTCCGTTTTCGACGTCAATGCGTTTCAGCGTTCCGTTATATAGGATGCCGAAGGCGATGATCTCGACGCGCTTGCCTTTCGCTTCAAGAAGGGCCTGTATCAAGGCATCCTCTTCGATCGTTTCCGACTGTTTTTTCGGCATTCGGCACTTGTAGCTGAACATTCGGATAAGGTCAAGCAGGGCACCGAACGCTTGCAAATTTTCTTTCGGGGAAGAGGATGTTGGAGCTGCGCCACTCCCTCCGGCTACTCGTCGCGAAAATTTTGCTGGATTTCAAAAGCGAATTAGGTGTCTTGCCGCTATCAGCCCCTAATTCGCGAAACCAGACAAAATTTTCACTCCTCATACGCCTGCGGTCGTCCCGGCGCTTTATGCTCCAACACCCTCCTCCCCTACGAAAATCTGCAAACATTCGGATCTTAAGGCTGGCGGTGATGTTGCAAATGGCGTGGAGGTGAGTGTCGCAGGGCGACTTGCGAAGCACCGGAGCCATGCGACACTTGCCTCCACGCCATTTGCAAGATGATCGCATGATGGACCATAGAGAATCACAATGCCAATGCAGGGTCCATAAACGGTTCAGAGGGGATGCCGAAAAATTCAAGAATACCCTCATCGAGCATTTCATATTCCATGCTGGGATCGTTTTCGTCTTCCCATGAGGCGTTGTCGATATCTCCCGATGCCGACGCTGTTGCACCCGAACCGTCGACGCCCGTTATTTCTTCGCTCGAGCCGGATGCGGCAGGCCCGCTTGCAGATCCGCCGCCGCTCCTTCCATTGTTTGCATTCACGGCCTGGCGCGCGGCCTCGACATTCTCATCTGTTACGAATCCGCTGATGAAATTACTGGTAAGTTCGCCGGGTATAAAGGGGGTCGTCAGATCGACAGTTGCCGCCTGCCCTTCCAGCTTCAAATTTATCCACTCAAGTATCGCATTTCTTGCAAGGGCGTCTTGCACGGCCTCCGGCTCGTTTTTCATTGAAGGCCTGTATCTCATGATCTGGTTCAAAACCTTGAAGGTATCGGGAGGATAATTTGTTATCTTGTTTGCAAGCCATGCCCTCGCCGCAGCGCGGAGCGCGTCGATTTTGTTTGATTTGAAGTTTTCCTTGGCAAAATTCTCGATGACCTCCCATGGAAGCTGGTAGCTTGTGAATCCCCCGCGCGCGATCAGATCGTTTCTCGTGAATCTCCACATATTATTCCACACATCTATGACCGAATTGGCAACAAATTGCTGGGTCTGCAGCTCGAGGTTATTAATTGATGCATAACCCTTTTTCGGAGTCAGCCCTTGAAATTGAGCCAGCACCACATCTTGTGTAACGGTCAGCTCTTCAGGTTTTTTAAATATTTTGGCAAAATCGCCGGTCAAAATTACTTTTAATAACCTGACCGTGTTTTTCCCCAGTTTTGCTATGGCATATGCCAACGCTCCTACACCTGCCGCGATCCCCAAAATCATTGCCGCAAGCTTGCCGATACCGAGATCGTCCGGAGGAGGTTGTGTCGGGTTATTCGGCGGTTGTGGCCCGCTGTTGTTCGGCGGCGGAGGCGGGTTCCGGTCTTCAGGGCGCCTGTTGGTTTGCGGCGGAGGCGTTTCTCCGTACTGGACCTGCCGGCAGAAGTTCGACAAGGCCTGAAGGCCCGCCAGATGCCTATCAGTATCGCCTTTCAGCGAGGCATTTTGACCAATAAAATTGGCAGATTGAAGTTCGGGGTTGTCGGAATGGGCCAGCCTCCCGAGCCAACTCAAATAATCTGCGCAGAAGTAAGCCGTTCCCGGAACGGAATTTTCATTTTCAGGATATGCCAGGCGCGTTCGGGTGTTGTTGACCACAGGCCACGCTTGAGGATCGCTCTGACAAAACGCGTCTTCATTGCTGACCGCCCCGCCGGGAGAGGAACAAAGAGGCTCCTGCAGTGCCTCTATCAGGACCTTGTCCGCCAATATGCTTATCGGTTGAGTGGTCATATGACCCTCCTTTAATATACATAGGCAAAGTCGGCGACCGGAAAAGTTTCTGCGCCCACCATAAATAACGAGGAGAAAAGTGAAGCATCTTCATCCTCTATGGATTGATATGAAGCTTCATCGCCGGCCGCACCATCTTCATCTGACGAAGCTATTTCTTCCTGCGGGTCACTTGCCCGCGTAATTTCTTCGTCCGAAGAACCGGATCCCTGTAGTCCGCCCCCCTGACCCTGCGTATTAACAAGCGCATCGATGCGCAACTTTGCCAGCTTCTCCAAAAGCTTTGGATAATGAGCGAGCTCGCCGTTTTCGCGAACGATAGTGTTCATGAGAAGATCAAGGTTCTGGCCATTATAGAAAATAGTCTCAGTGCGTACGGGCAAGCTCCATACATTATCATCGCGTTTGAAAATTTCTTCAAGACTCTCTCCCTCCCCGAGCGCCATGACGAGGTCTACGAATAAATCCGGTTCGCGGTCCTCGCCCGCCAGAGGGGCAAAGGCCCCTTTGACGGCCTCCGGGACCCTTCGCCATGAAAGCCTTAGATTCTCCAGTATGACGGGCACGACCCTTCCGACAAAGTGTCTGATGAATGGGGCAGAGAGTTCTCCCGCAGGTGTTTCCTGCGTGATGTCCACGAACATCGTATTCTGATCCCTCCTGTTCCATTTTTTGATCGCTTCACTTGTCAACAAATCAAGATGCCTTGGACTGTTTGTCGGGACATAGTGATTTATAAGCTGCGCCTTCACTTTCTCTGACGACAGGGCGGCGGTTATCTCATAGACCGTTCTTTCTGTGGTCTCCCTTATCCAGTCCAAAACCACAGGCCTCAAATTGCGTATCGCCCTTTGATCCGGAAATTCGGCAGTCACGATTTCTTCAAGAAATGGTGAGGGAAGCCGGCCGTTAAATGGGGCGCCTGGAGAATAGGAAAAGAGCGCGTCGCGGTTTGTATAGGAAGTCGCTGCCGCACCGTTTCGGGCTACGACTTTGTGCCACTTTTCGATCGCCTCGTGCGCGGCAAATAAGATGTAAAAGTCATACAGGTCGTTTTTCGAAAACAATTCAGCCATCTTCGGAAATATGCCGTGCTCAATCATGCCGACGATCTGGTCGCGAACGGTGTAGAGATTTGGCATGCCGACGTCCGGAGCGAGCCGGATTTGTTCTGCGGCCGTCTCGCCCGCCCGCGGCGCAAAAAACCTTGCAACCGGAGGCTGCACGGATTGCCTCGCCGGCGGAGGAGACACGGGTCTTGCGGGACCGCCTCCGGACGGTGGATTGCCTTTCCCGCCGAATTTTCTGATGATATAAATTATCGCCCCCATGAACAACAGCAAGACGATCCATTGCCATGTTCCGGGGGGCGCCTTTTCAGACTTATTTGTTTCCGGATTATGTCTTACGCCCCTTGGCCTTTCGGAAGAATCGGGGCTGTAGCTGAATTCCTCCGGAATGGAATGGGCAACGTTTGTACTTGAAACTGCTAAGATGCCGGGTATCAACATTTAAGAGTTCCTCCGAAAAATATTATGGAAGCGCAATTGTCTGCCCCATTGTCTCCAAATATGGAGGTGGCGCTGCCATGGAATCTTCATTATCGCAATCTTCTAAGCCTTCATATACCTCAAGGCCGCAAATCATAGTGTCATCGCCTGTTTCGTATTCCCAGGCTACGTCATCTGCAGCTGTGATTTCATCATCCAAAGCTGTGATTTCAGCTGCATTGTTATCTTCGGTGCCCCTCCTGATGTCCGGATTTCGAATTTCCCCCCGCCCGCGAGGGACTCCGGTACGGCCGGTTCTGTTTCTCCACCTGGCGTTATCAATCGAAGGATCCTCCTCCTCATCTACAGGTTGTGGAATATAAGGAAACCTTCTAAGCCTGCTTCCGTCTTGCCATGGTACGGGCCTTATCGATGGGGATTCGTTGCCCCTCTGAAATTCAAACCAGTCGGCTAATGATCCTCTTAAGGCGATCGCGGGGGGATCGGTCTCCGGAGGCCGCCCTGTTGACGGGTCCTGCGGCCCGCTTCCTCCCGCGGCACCGCCGCCGCCAGTGCCATTTACGGAACGGTTTTTGAACCACTTAACTGCGTATGCAAGGCCTGCAAAGATGATGAAAGGCAGCGTGACAACCAGAAACACCCACCGGTATTTTTTCTCGTCACCTTCCCCTCCCTGCGGCGGGTTATTTGTGGTGCTTGTATTCGGGCATGCGCAGTTCGAATCTTGACTGTCACACTCGCACGCGCTGGAAATCGTTGGTTCTCTACGATCTACGAAGTGAGGAATGGTTCTTGGTGAGGTTACACCGGGGGCGTTCATATACTCTCCTTTGGGCGACACACCCCCAGCGCCTTCGCCCACGAAGACCGCCGTATAGCGAATTTGCACGTGATCCGCAAGCCAATTGTGCTTATTTGAGAAGGGAACGAAGCTCGTCTTTGAGAGGCAGGGAACAGAGCCATGCCACGGCGTCCCTTGGTTTTAAATCTTTATGGAGCATCTTGTACATGGCTTCGCAAATCGGAGCGTTAATGCTGTTTTTTTGGGCCAAATGGTAAACTGCCTCTGCTGTGGGGATGCCCTCGGCCACCATCTTCATCTCCGACAGTATTGCTTCGAGGGATTCGCCCTGACCCAATTTTTTGCCCACCGTGTGATTTCTGGAAAGGTCCGCGGTGCAGGTCAAAACAAGGTCGCCTATGCCCGAAAGTCCCATGAACGTCAGCGGGTTTGCCCCCAGGGCCTTTCCGATTTTCACCATCTCATAAAGACCCCTGGTGATAATTGCGGCGCGCGCGTTATACCCAAAGCCAAGGCCGTCACTCATGCCGGCGGCGATCGCAATGACGTTTTTCACCGCGCCCCCGACCTCCACACCCACGACGTCTTCATTCGTAAACGTCAGAAATGAGCCTGTCCTGAACGCCTCCTGAACCGTTTGCGTGACCTTGGGGTCTTTTCCGGCGATCACAACGGATGTCGGAAGTCCCTTTGCGACTTCAGGCGCGAAGCTGGGGCCTGACAAAAATGCGCGGTTTGATTCGGGGTGGTCAGGAAGGCAATCGGACAAGACCTCGCTCATGAGTTTTTTTGTATCGGCCTCAATCCCCTTTGTTGCGCTGACGAGTATGGCCGAGGAATCGATAAATTTTGAGGCACTGCCCCATATACTGCGCACAAAACGCGACGGGACGACAGAAAGGACGATTTCTTTTCCAGAAACCGCCTCTTTTAGATCCGTTGTCGCCTTTATGGATTTTGGAAGGTCGATGCCTGAAATGTAGAGAGGGTTTCTATGGTTGGTGTTGATACCCTCTGCGACTTCCGCCTCAAAGCACCAGAGGGTTACCAATTCCCCTTTTTCCGCAAGGATTTTGGCAAGGGCCGTCCCCCAGCTGCCTGCACCTATGATGCCGATATTCTTGGCCATATGTTGGATTACTAGAACCAATGCAAAATAAATGCAAGCAGCCGAAAATAATTCCCTCCCCTTTGTAAGGGGAGGCTAGGTGGGGTAGATCTACCTCCCCATTCCCCTCCTTACAAAGGAGGGGAAAATGTTTTCGCGCAACTTTTTTTCGGATATGCCGATAGCATAGTTGAAAGCCCTTGCATCGGCAGATTCCGGGGTATAAAAAGGAGGCGTTATGGAAAAGAGAAGACATCGGCGCGTATCAGTGGATCTTCCTGTGACCATTCGCCACAAGGGAAAGTTAATTCCGGCAACTGCGCTGAATGTGAGTTGCGGCGGGATGTATCTGGAAACCGAAGGCGAGGGCCTGTCCGAGAACACTCCCATCGAAGTCACCTTCGATTTGAACGGCGAGTCCCGCGATGTTTCTTTGTGCGGCGTTGTGTCGCGTGTGGAGACCGCACCCAGGCCGCGCGTGGGCGTCGAGTTCGCAAACTTCTTCTCGGCCGGCCACAAGGCCCT